>JYMV01044004.1_pt1 | contig 14313 bp, 14 predicted proteins | sample 338911 | NCBI WGS metagenome assembly JYMV01 (sample SAMN03354496, study PRJNA234377) | hydrothermal vent metagenome | biome: Deep sea; feature: Hydrothermal plumes at the Eastern Lau Spreading Center, Western Pacific Ocean; material: Seawater | place: Tonga | collected 2009 | depth 2000 m m
TCTATAGAATCTTACGAGGTAGACTATAATGCAAATGAAGTTACGGGATTCTATTTTGATGAAGATAACGATCTCTTCGAAAATCAATTATATGCCGGTGCAGAAGTTGGTTTTCAATATAAAAATAAACCTGGGCAAATGTCGTTTATTCGTCGCGGTATGGAGTTTAAATTAATAGGTGGTTACAAAACCAATATCGATGATTATAACAACAAATTTGGTTATGTAGAACCAACCATTTCTTTCGATTATCCCTTACACGAAAGTGGTATTGCAGTGTTGGCCACAAAATTAAACGGTAAAGCAATTTTTGGAGATGAATATGAATTTTATCACGGAGCAACGATTGGTGGTAACACAAGTTTAAGAGGTTACCGTTACGAACGTTTTAATGGTAAATATGCTTACTATCAAACTACAGATTTACGTGTTGGTCTTACAAAATTCAGAACTAATTTTGTACCTATTAGATTAGGGGTAACTGTCGGATTTGACTATGGTCGTGTTTGGTTAGATAATGAAGATAATGACGAGTGGCATAATAGTTTTGGTGGTTCTGTTTTTGTAAACGGTTTTCAAGCATTTACCGGTAACTTAGGCTTATATCATAGTGAAGATGGTAATCGTGTGATCTTTACCTTAGGATTTAAGTTCTAATCTCAACTATAAAAATTTTCAAAAGCGTGAATTTAGATTCACGCTTTTTTTATGCATTAACTTTCTGCGGAAATTTCAACTGAATTTTCCATCTAATCAACTCATAATCCTTAAATTTGAATTGGCTTTAGGGGTATTCTGTAAAGAATTGAGAGAGTCCCTTTGAACCTGATTCGGTTAACACCGTCGTAGGGAAAAGTTTAGAATTAAAGTTTCTTCTTGTTCTAGAAGAATTCGTCCTTCAGCCATTTATAATTTTAAAAACTTAAATGATGAAAGACCTTCTTTGGAAAAATATCACGCAACTTCGAGAACAATCTCCCCTAGTTCATAGCATTACCAATTATGTGGTGATGAATAACACAGCAAACGCTCTATTAGCAGCCGGAGCCTCACCAATTATGGCGCACGCACATCCAGAAATGGAAGATATGATGAAGATCTGCCAAGCCTTAGTGGTAAACATCGGTACGCTTGATGAATATTGGGTTACTTCCATGAAAAAAGCCGCAACGCAAGCCAATCAACTTCAAAAACCTTGGGTGCTCGACCCTGTTGGCGCCGGAGCAACTCCTTATCGAGATGAAGTTTTAGCCGATTTATTAAAGCTGAAACCAACTATTATTAGAGGGAACGCTTCAGAAATTATGGCATTAGCAAAACACAACACCACGCCAACTAAAGGTGTAGATAGTTCTGCGGAAAGTAACGAAGCTGTAGCTGCTGCCAAATTCTTAGCTGAAGAATACCAAACAACTGTTTGTATTTCTGGAGAAACCGATATTATCTTGAATGATCAAAAAGAAATTCACCTTTCTAACGGAAATGCGTTAATGGCAAAAATCACCGGAATGGGTTGTTCTGCCACTGCATTGGTAGCGGCGTTTTCAGCATTTATTAAAGATAAAGCTGAAGCAGTAACTTCTGCAATGGCTTTACTTGGCATTGTGGGAGAATTAGCTGCAAAAGAAAGTAATGGACCGGGAAGTTTACAATTAAATATCTTAGATAAACTCTATAACCTCACTCAAGCTGAATTTTCAACTACTTTAAAAATTGAAGTAAAACGTGGTTAATTCATTTCCCTATAAATTATACTTGGTCATTTCTGAAGAAGCCTGCAAACACGGTCACTTTCTAAAAGTAGCTGAACAAGCGGTAAAAGGCGGCGTAGATCTAGTTCAATTACGAGAGAAAAATGCTTCCACAGAGAAATTTCAGCAGAAAGCTTTTCAGTTGAAAGAAATTTTAGATCGTTATCAAGTTCCGCTAATTATCAATGATAATCTAGAAGTTGCTAGGCAAGTTGAAGCATTTGGGATTCACGTTGGGACATCAGATATTCCTCCAACTCAAATTCGAAAACGCTGGGAAAACGTACAATGTTTAGGATATTCAATTGAAGATTTACAACAATTAAACTCTTTAGAAACCAAAACTGCCGATTATCTAGGTGTGAGTCCGGTTTTTAAAACCGATACCAAAACCGATACAATTATAGAATGGGGATTGTCGGGCATAGAAAAAATACGTTCGTTAACCGATAAACCCTTAGTAGCTATTGGAAATATGAATGTTGAAAATGCAAATGAAGTCATAAAAGCGGGAGCCGATTGTATTGCGGTGGTTTCAGCTATTTGCGCTGCTCAAAACCCTGCAAAAGCGGCAGAAAAATTAAGAAACGAAATTGAAAAATAATGAATTCTAAAAAATATACATATCCATCCGTTTTGACTATTGCAGGATTTGACGGAAGCGGCGGCGCAGGTATTCAGGCCGATATGAAAACCATTTCGGCTTTGGGTTGCTACGCTACTTCTGCCCTAACCGTCTTGCCGGTACAAAACACGACAGGAGTAAAGTCTATTTTCAGTATTCCGGAGAACGTAGTAGGTGAACAAATCGAAACGATCTTAGAAGATATTTTTCCAGATGCTGTAAAAATCGGGATGGTACATACTTCTGCATTAGTAAAAACTATTGTTGAAAAATTAAGCCACTACCCTAACCTACCAATCGTTTTCGATCCGGTAATGTTGGCAACAAGTGGTGATCATTTAATTGAAGATGAAACGATACAAAGTATTGTTCAGCAATTATTTCCTATAGCAAATGTGATCACGCCTAATCTTGATGAAGCTGCAATTTTAGCCGATATGAAAATTGAAACGGTGGAAGAAATGAAAATTGCAGGTAAAAAAATTATGGAACTAGGTTGTCAATCTGTTTTGCTGAAAGGCGGACATTTAAAATCTAAAAAATTAACCTCTTTATATTTTTCACCTAACGGAAACATCGAAAGTTTCGAATTCCCTAAATATGAAACCAACAACACGCACGGTTCGGGTTGTACACTTTCATCGGCAATTGCCTCGTATATAGCACAAGGAAAATCCTTATTGGAAGCAGTAAGTTTGGGACAAGAATATATTCATCAAGCCATTTACCACGGAAAAGATGTTGCCATAGGAAAAGGTAACGGACCGGTAAATCACTTTTTTAATCCGCAAAAACTCATCAAAAATGAAATGGACAGATAAATCTTGGAAATCTATTGAACCCATTTACCAAAAAATAATTGAAATGCCTTTTATAAAAGAGCTCCAAAACGGAACACTTCCGCTAGAAAAATTTCAATTTTATATGGGGCAAGATTCCTTTTACTTAGAAAATTTTGCCCGAAGCTTAGCCTTAATCGGTGCTCGAGCAGAACGCATAGATCACGCTTTAGATTTTATTCGATTTGCTGAAGGAGCGATAGTGGTTGAAAAAGCCTTACACGATTCTTATTTTCAGGAATTTGGTTTAGCGAATAGAGGAAATATTGAGCCGACAACGCATCATTATATTAATTTTCTGAAAAGTACTTCAGCTTTAGATCAGGTTGAGGTTGCAATGGCAGCAGTCTTACCTTGTTTTTGGATTTATCAAGAAGTGGGCGATTATATTTATAAAAATCAGTTGAAGGGAAATAATCCCTATCAAAAATGGATCGACACTTATGCCGGAGAAGAATTTGAAACTTTAGTGATCAAAGCAAAAGAAATTTGCGATTTGGTAGCAGAAAATTGCACCGAAACTCAACAACAAAAAATGACGTATGCATTTGTTGCTGCAAGCAGATTAGAATTTATGTTTTGGGATAGCGCTTATCGATTAAAGTATTGGGAAGTATAAAAAAAGGGAAGCAAAATTTGTTTCCCTTTCTCATAATAATTACTTATTAATTTTTTCGGTTATTTCCAAGGCTCGTTTTACTTGAGCGGCAATGGCTTGTTTTTGTTTCCCATCGAGGTCGCTTCCTCCTACTATACTAAATCCGTAAGGATTTCCTCCCGTTTCAAAAACTACAGGATCAGCATAACCCGGAGCAGCAATAATTGCTCCCCAATGCATCATCGTTTTATATAAAGATAGTAAAGTACCTTCTTGACCTCCGTGCGGATTAGCTGCACTCGTCATTCCTGTAACCACTTTATTTACTAATTTTCCGTTTTGCCAAAGTCCGCCGGTAGAATCTATTAAACTTTTAAATTGTGAAGGAGCATCACCATAGCGAGTAGGATAACTAAAAACAATCGCATCTGCCCAATCTAGATCGTCTACTTTCGCTGTTTCAATATCCTTTGTTTCTTGGTAATGATTATGCCAGTCTTCATTTTCTTTAATCACTTCTTCAGGAACTGTTTCTTCAACTCTTTTAAACCGAATATTTTCGACGCCTAGATCTTTAGCAGCAGTTTCTGCTTCTCGAGCTAATTTATAGTTTGTTCCTGTAGAACTGTAATAAATGATTGTTAGTTTTAAATTTTCCATAGTTAATTTTTATTTAAAGATATTTAAAACCAACTAATTAGAAATACTAACAACCTTTAAGGTTATGATAAAATTTAAAAGAGCTTACCTTTAAATTTATCAATAACATCTTTTCTTTTTTTTAAAGTTTCAGAAAGACTCTCTTTAAATTCTGAAGATACATTTTGTGATAGTAGATGTTCTATTTTGTTAACCTCATCTTCTAACATTTTAATTAATTTATGTATGTACTGTTCTGACAATGTTAGAAATTTTGGTTAATTAAAAGTTAATTTATAAAATTATATCAAAAACGACCATAATAGTATCGGTGAGATGCAATTATCTTTCGACGAATAGCATATTTCTTTCTATGAAACATTACATATTAATGTCGAACATTAATTAATTTAAAAATTGCTGAACCAGGATATGTAAACAAAAAAACCCTCTGGAAAATCAGAGGGTTTGAAATACTTATAAAATTTCTAAAATCACTTTTTATTCCTAATACCAAGTATACTTCCTAAAACTAATCCAACAAGCAGATATTCAGCTATTGGAGCAGCTGCAGCTTCGTCATTAATATCATCTTCAAAACTCGGTAATCCTTGAGCAAAACCACTATTTAAAATTCCAAATAAACAGATCACAGCTAAGGTTAATGCAAATTTTTTCATATTATCTCTTTATAAATTTAGATTGAAATTTTTTACCATCTTTTGCCGTTAGACTTAGAACATAAACTCCGTTTGCAAATGAAGATGTATTAATGGAAACTTGATTTATAGCATTTTCAAAATCTTTCTGATAAACTGTTTGTCCCAAAATATTTACAACTTTTATATTCATTTCATTTTGGATATCTTCAGGTAATACTACTTGTAATTGGTTTTCAACAGGATTAGGATATAGCTTAATACTTTGTGAAATATTAAAATCTTTATTATTTAAATTTTGCTCACCAAATACAATACTAAAGCGGTTGTAATCAATACTTGCATCAATTGATTCATCTACCTGAAAAAAGATTTGATTTGTTCCGCTAGTTAATAATACTTGAGTTTCTAAATAATTATCTTTTAGATAAACCTCTGTATTATCTAAATTTTGAACCTCAACTTCAAATACATAATTTGAGTATTTATAATTACTAGTAAACAACTGTAATTCTTCATCTTGTTGTGGTTCAGCTCTATATTCGATAGACAAATAGTTATCATCTTGTATTCTCGCTAAATTTTCATCTAAATTTCCCGGTTTAGTTGCATCGTGAATATCTACTTCAGAATTAAATTCGCTACCAAAATTTATTTTTAAACCGTCACTTGCTGTTTCTGCATTTGCAAATGCATCTTGAGTATATAATTTTATATGGATAGATTTGGAAGTATTTGCAGATCTAAATAAACTGGTAAATGAAGTAGGATCGGTTTCTTTTAAAGTTTCATTAAAAACAAGTTCGGGTGTGATCCCTTCTGTACCAGTTCTTACGAAAATTCCCTGCCAAGGTTGAATAAATCCATTTGCATCAGATCCGGATGTATTGCTTCCATCAGATAGATCTACGGTAACAAAGGCTCCTCTACCTCCCGGTTGACCTACTGTTGGACTACCTCCTAAAAATGGATCCCAAACATAATAGAAACCTGTATCGATATTAGTAGAATTTCTTAATAATAAGTCTACATTTACCGGACATTGGTAAGGATTACCTATAAAATTATAATCACCCGCAGTTGTTGTAAAATCTGTAAAAGTTAATTCTCCAACTCCTAATACTCCTTTTGCTCTTAATGTCGTAATTGTTGGTGGTGTAGCATTACTAGTTACGTCTATATCTCTACCTCCTCTAACCATTAATCTCCAAGGTTCTCCTATAGTAAGAGTGTTTGAGTTCGTATTTGTAATTGTAAACCAAGATTTAGTTTGGTTATCAAAACCGTACATAGATGGATTTCCTGAAGGTGAAAAGTCAAAACCATTTGTACCATCAGGGTCATCTATTACACCTGTAATATGTGTACCATAGCCCGGACTAGGATTATTATTGTAAGCTGAAGGATTTTCTTGCCAGTTCTCTCTAATAGATGTAGTCGTTTCTACAGGGCTACTTACAAATCTAAAAGCTCTACGAGGTTGAATATATCTTTCTACAGTTGCTTCACCGGTAACTATAGACCAATTTGGTAACGGACCTAAAACCCCGGTATTTGTTGCATCACTTACAAAAACTAGATCTCCATTAATAGTTAGATCACCATCTAATTGTAAAACGTTCTCTACATTTAGTGTAGCACCATTATCGATCGTTAAGTTATGTGCATCTAAATCTCCGGTTAAGGTCGTTGTTCCATTTACAATTGAAACATTATCTGTTAAGGTTGAAACACCTACCGGATTTTGTGGACTCCAACTTCCGTTTTCGTAAATATAAGCTAGACCTGTTGTAAAACTTACAGATACCCAATCACTAAAATTACCGTTACCACAATTTCGTCTTACGTAAAAATCATACGTTGTATTTGGAGTAAGACCTGTACCAGTTAAAACAGTAGTTGTCGGGCCAAAAGCAAAACCACTTGTTGATGCGTTTGGAGGGGTATCACCGTCGTTATATAGTAAAGCTTCCCACCCTGCTGGTTCATTTTCAAAATCCCAAGTAAATGATGCCTCGGTAGGACCAATATCAAAAGTAGTTACATCGTACGGGTTAGCACAATCTCCAATTCTACCGCTTATAGCATATAAATTAAATACTGCCTCGTCACCACTTGGTGATGTTCTTTCAATAATAATATTATCGACTACTTTACCCTCATTTGTGATAGAGATATTAAGATCAACTCTATAAAACCTAGGATTATTAGCAGGAGTTTCAACAAAATCTGTAGCTCGTTGTACACGACCAAACCCACCTTCAACAAACGGAGTACCATTAAACCAATCAGGAACTGTACCCGAAATTACTTCTGAAGTTCCATCGGTAAAATTGAATGTTACATCGATAGTAGGATTACCATTACCACCATTTACCAATAAATATAAATCTGAATAGGTAAAACTATCATTAAAAGTTATAGTTGCCGTTTGTGTATCAAACTCTCCAATTCTCAAAGAATTATTTTGATCAAACGGTTTTAATTGAAATTGAATATTAGTATTATTCTGATCTATTATAATACCATCTGAAGGTAAACCTACACCCGTAGCAGGATCACTAGAGTTAGCTTTCCAGTCTTCAGACATAAATACATAAGCTGCACTTGCATCTACCGTAGCTGTAGTAGAGTTTGCTGCCGGGCCAATACCATTAGCAATAACATCAGAATTGAAACCATTAAAATCTACTGTTACATAATCTCCTGTAACCTGAGCACTCGTATTTAAATACCCAAAAAAAGAAAAGACTAAAATAAAACTTAATTGTTTTAGATTAATGTGTGAAGTAATTTTTCCCATATTATAAATTTTTATTACAAAATTATTATGGGCGGCAAATCTAAATTTTTTTATTCGATAAACGGTAGGTAACCTTCGATAAATTGCAATTAAATATCGATAAATAAGTATAAAAAAAACCCTCTGAAAATCAGAGGGTTTGTAACTTATAAAGTGATCGCACCAGGATTCGAACCTGGGACCGCCTGCTTAGAAGGCAGGTGCTCTATCCAGCTGAGCTATGCGACCTTTTGCTTTGTAAGCGGTTGCAAATATATTAATACTTCTGAATAAAACAACACTAATTTCTTCAAAAAATAATGTTGATTTATTAATCAACTCATATTCAGAAAGAAAAAATTTAAAATTTATTTATATTTATTAATGTACACCGTTTTTCGATTTAAAAACTCTTTAATTCCGTAAGAAGATAGTTCTCTACCGTAGCCAGATTCTTTTGTACCTCCAAAAGGTAATCTAGGGTCGCTTTTTACCAAATCGTTCACAAAAACTGCTCCATCTTCAAACTGCGGAATTAAAGCTTTTGCACGCTCATAATCTTCCGTAAAAATGGAAACCCCTAACCCAAATACAGATCTATTTACCAAATCGATCGCTTCCATATCAGAATTAAATCGAGTAACCGCAATTAGAGGTCCAAAAGTTTCTTCTTTGAAAATAGGTGATTTTTTATCGACATTAATAACGATCGTCGGTTCAAAGTATGCTTTGTTTCTTTTACCCCCTAATACAACTTTAGCACCTTTTTTCTTCGATTTTTTTAACTGCTCTTCTAATTCTATCGCAAGGTCTTCACGAGCTAAAACACCAATATAAGTATCTTCATCCATCGGATCACCACTTTTTAATTCACGTACTTGAGTGATAAATTCTTCAACAAATTCTTCATAAATCGATTCTTGCACAATAAGACGTTTTCCAGCAATACAACTTTGTCCCGTATTTTGAAATCTTGCTTGCACGCAGGTTTTTACCGTTTCAGAAATGTTTGCATCTTCAAAAACCACTAAAGCATTACTTCCGCCTAATTCTAACACAGATTTTTTAATTTCTTCTCCGGCAATTGATGCTACAGAACTTCCTGCCGGTTTACTGCCGGTTAGCGTAACCGCTTTTACACGTTTATCTCGAATTACTTGCTCTACTTTTTTACTACCAATTATTAAATTTTGAAAACAGCCTTCAGGAAAACCTGCATTTAAGATTGCTTTTTCAATATTTTCTGCACAACGCATCACATTACTTGCGTGTTTTAATAAACCTACGTTACCGGCCATTAATGCGGGAGCAATAAAACGAAATACTTGCCAGAAAGGATAATTCCAAGGCATTACTGCTAAAATTACACCTAACGGATCGTAACGTACGTAAGATTCTTGAGCGTCTGTCTCGATTATTTCTTTTTGAAGCTGATCTTCAGCATTTTCTGCATAATATTTACATACCCAGGCACATTTTTCTATTTCTGCAATAGCTTGCGTAATGGGCTTTCCCATTTCTTTTGTAATGGCCGTGGCGTAATCTTTTTTATTGTTTTTAAGTTCGTCTGCTAATTTTAGCATGAGCTCCTTTCTTCTGCTGAATGAAGTATGCTTCCAATCTTGAAAAGTCTTATCTGCTTTCTTTATTTTTTTTGAAACATCTGATTTTGAATGAACTTTAAATTTTTCAATTTTTTCTCCGTTATATGGGTTAATCGATGTGAGCATATTATGTAGTATTTTCTTTGTATTAATTTCAACTATTCAAGATATAAAACCTACGAACGATAGTATTTTCAATTAAGACATATTTAACGAAGCCTACTGTTAACAACTAAGTGTATAAGTTTAAGACTATGGAAACTAAAGATGAATAGGATTACGTAAATTTATTAAAAATCACATACTTATGGATGTTCGAGATGAATACTTATTACAGATTAGACCGGAAATCCCTTCAGCAAAAATTTCAGCAAATATGTCGGCTGAAGAACATTTTCAAAATGCTACCCTACGACCGGTAATTAAGCTACAACACCACTTATTAATAGAAGCATTTAAAAATTATGCAAAGAAACATAAAAATGTGTTTTTTGAACTTTCTTTAGAAAGAAGATTAATTTATATCGATAACGCGATACATAAAGATCAAAAATTCAGAAATAGTCTTAAAGGAATGATCATTGGGCAATTTACTGTTAATGAATATCTTGAATACATAGAAAATTCTTCAGCATTAAATAAAAGAATGATGAATTTGGTTACGCAAAGAATCCAAGACAGCATTCAACTTTTAGAGCAAGATTATGTTTATTAAAAATGTACTATTTTTACTTTTATGAGAGTGAGAAGAAAGTATAAAAAGAAGCAGAAGGTTAAAAATACCTCTATAAATCAAATCCCGGGTCAGGTAACTTATGTTGGTAATAAAGTTACTGAAAATCCTACGGTTGAGATTATTAATTTTGATAAAGAAAAAGTTAATCGAGAAAACAGCAATCAAGTTGCCGATGCTTTTCATTACAAGAATAAAGATAGTATCACTTGGATCAATATTAATGGGTTAAACCATACCAATGAAATTGAAGAGTTGGGTAAACACTACAACCTTCACCCATTAATTATCGAAGATATCGTAAACACCCAACAACGACCAAAATTTGACGATTTTGATGATTATATTTTTGTGGTCGTTAAAATGCTATATCACGATGCTCAAAATGAATTTATAAGCGAACATCTAAGCATTGTTGCCGGTGAAGGATTTGTTCTTACCTTTCAAGAAGCCGACGGTGATGTTTTTGATGGAGTTCGTGAGCGAATTAATAACGCTAAAGGAAGAATGCGCAATAGCGGTTCAGATTATTTAATGTACGCTTTAATAGATGCGATCGTAGATAATTACTTTATTGTTATTGAAAATTTAAGCGATAAAATAGAATCTCTAGAAGATACCTTATTTACACAGGCTGTTGAAGATGATATGACGCACGAAATTCAAGATCTTAAACGCGAGGTGTTACGTATTAGAAAAGCAATTTATCCGCTTCGTGAAGTAATTAATCGTCTTGAAAATAGTGAACACCAGCTTATCGATGAAAAAACTCATAACTATCTGCGAGATCTTCAAGACCATATTACCCAAATTTCAGAAAATATTGAGATCTATCGAGAAATGATCTGGGGACTTATGGATATGTATATGACGACTATAAGTAATAAAATGAATGAGGTAATGAAAGTATTAACCATTATGGCAAGTATTTTTATACCGCTAACATTTATGGCCGGTATTTATGGAATGAATTTTGAATATATTCCTGAGCTTCAATTTAAATACGGGTACTTCTATCTCTGGGGAGCAATGCTTATTGTATTCTTCTTAATGATCTGGTATTTTAGAAGAAAAAAGTGGCTTTAACAAAAAAGTGAGGTTAGTAACCTCACTTTTTTGTTATTATTTAAAATTTAAATATTTAATTCTTTTCAAAAGTTAAGTAATCTGTACCGCCATTACCACCGCTAATATCGATTAACTCGATTTTTGAAGATGAATAAGAAAGAATATCCCAATCATCATTCAAATCTTCAAAATTATTAGATTCAGCAACATTAAAAAAGATATTAAAATCGAGATCACTATCATCCGGGCTATCGTCATCGCTATTACTATCGTTGGTTACACTCCAAGTTCCGGTTAATGTAGTTTCACTGTTTGTTGCGATTAAATCTCCGTTACTCGAAAACGTAAAGGTATAACCGGTAAAATGATTGATTTCATTTTCTCCGGAATCTATAAATTCTGTAATGATCCAATCTCCAGATTGAACATTATTAACAATTTCGTTAATAGTTTCAGAAGAATTACTGGAGCTAGAATCATCGTCTTCACTAGAACAAGCTGAAAAAACAATGAAACCAATAAAAATAATCGAAATTCTTAAGGAGGTACGTAAATTCATCATAATTTAATTTGAAGTTAATGATTAAATATAATGAATTATTTGTTTTTCTTTCTTTTTTGATGATCGATATAAATAAAAACTACGTAGATCACAATTCCTGCGCCGCCAATCCAATATAGACCGGTTTTGAGTGTTTCAATATTTTCAGCAAACAAGGCAATAGCAGTGGCTAGCGGAACGATACCTAACATTGTTGCGCTAATAAATTTTAGGTATTTCATTTTCACGCCACCGGCTAAAACACTAATGGCATCGTTCGATAAAAACGGAGAAATCCTGAATAAAACAATACTCCAAAACCCATAATTGCCAACCCAATATTTAAGTTTATCGAATGCCTTGTCGCTTATAAATTTATGCAGCGCTTTTTCACTCACGCCAATCCCTATCGAATAACCAATGGTTGAAGCTAAAAAAACTCCCGCTGAAGAAATTAAAATTGAAGGAATAGTACCATAAACCAAAGCAGCGGCGATCATAGGTAACCACGATGGGAAAATCACCAAGAACATTTGCAGTACAATAATTAAAATAATAGCGGCAATTCCCCAGCCTCCAAAACTTTTTATGGTAGAAGAAATTTGCTCTTGTTCTCCAGAAGTTAAGGCTTGCCATAAATCATTCATCGCATCTTGAAAATCGGGGTAAACAAAATATAAAATCACTAAACTAACGACTAACGTAAGTGTAAAATATAAAGAACTGTTTTTGGCAATATTGGCTGCTTTCAATTTTTGTTGAATTTTCTCGAAATTAACAAACCAAAAACGAAAATTTCCTAAATAAATATCAAATTAATCTTCTAATTGCACTTCATTTAAAATTAATCCCGAAGGTTGCGCAATGTGTTCGAGTTTAATTCTATTTTCTGCGTTTAGGGTTTGTTTGATAAAATCGAGATCGACCTCTCCTCTGCCCAAATCAAACAAAGCGCCCATCATTAACCTAATTTGGTATCGCTTAAAACCTTTTCCTTTAATTTTTAAAACGTAGCTTTTCTCAGGGAAAAAATTTGCGGTGTAAATATCATTTTCGCTAAGTTCACAAAAATCTATTTTTCCCTGCGTTATCGTTTCGGGTTTAGGTCGAAAGGCATACGACCAAAAATCGTGTTCTCCTTCAAACAATTTAGCGCCTTGCTGCATTAATTCAATATTTAATTCGTGCTTAAAATACGTCATAAACGGCGCAGCAAACGGATGAAACTTTTCATTAAAAGCGAAAAAATATAAATATTCTTTTTGCTTAGGATGATTAATAATGTTGAAATCTTTATTGGTTTCAGCAATACTCAAAGCACGAATATCTGGCGGAAGATTTTTATTGAAAAGCGGTAAAAATTCATCCAGATCAAGCGGACTTTCATCTACAAAAAGTTCTACATAAGTTTGGTTTACAGATACTTTTGCATCGGTTCTACCGGAAGCTAATAACTTAAAATTCTTTCTTCCCAAAACAAAAGCTACCGTACGTTCAACCATACGTTCGACGGTGATTACATCGGGCTGCTTTTGCCAACCGTGAAAACGAAAACCTAAATATTGAAGTTTAATAAGGTAATAATACCGGATGCGCTGCATTTCTTTTCTTTCAAAAATAAACACAATTTAAAAACTGTCAAGAAAATGAAAGTATTTCGTCTAAAACAATTCAATCAACACATTTTGTTGCTTCCATATTAAACGATGCAACAGAATTATTTTTAACTTTGAGTTGCTAGAATTTTCAATAGATGAATAAAAACGACATCATTGCTCAAATACAAAACCAGAAACAACATCCGCATCTTAAATTTCGGCTAAAAACCGCTACAGAAAACTTTACCAATAAGTTATTTCATACGCTTTTTGATGCTGAAATTCCTGTTGAAAAAAATCTGGAAGAATTAGAAAAAGATTTTGAAGAACTGGTCGATTTAGCCTGTTGGGAGCACGATAAACCTTGTTGTAAATTGTGGCAAAATTATATCACCAAATTGCCAGAACTACTTTGTAAACTCACCAAAGATGCAGAAGCGATCCATACCAACGATCCAGCTTCTAATTCTATCGAAGAAGTTTATTTGTGTTATCCCGGTTTTTTTGCAGTGGCGATCTATCGTTTTGCGCACGAGTTTTATAATTTCGGTTTTCCATTGGTACCAAGGTTAATGACGGAGTATGCGCATCGTTTAACAGGTGTCGATATTCATCCGGGAGCAAAAATAGGGACTTCCTTTTTTATTGATCACGCTACAGGAATCGTGATTGGCGAAACTGCTATTATTAAAAATGAAGTAAAAATTTATCAAGGGGTAACTTTAGGAGCTTTGTATGTCGAAAAAGATTTAAAAAACACTAAACGACATCCAACAGTTGAAGATCGAGTTACGATCTATGCCAACGCAACTATTTTAGGCGGCGAAACTACCGTAGGTGAAAATAGTATTATTGGTGGTAATGTTTGGTTGACCG
>JYMV01027267.1_pt1 | contig 14311 bp, 15 predicted proteins | sample 338911 | NCBI WGS metagenome assembly JYMV01 (sample SAMN03354496, study PRJNA234377) | hydrothermal vent metagenome | biome: Deep sea; feature: Hydrothermal plumes at the Eastern Lau Spreading Center, Western Pacific Ocean; material: Seawater | place: Tonga | collected 2009 | depth 2000 m m
GAAAATGCACTAGTGGCCGCCAGGGCGGTAGCCAGAGCGGTAAGCGTAGTTTGTGTATTAGTATCAAAAGCTACGGTTACCCGCTCCCCGGTATTACCTAGCGCCACCACGATCGAATCATTCGCATCAAGGGTAATGCCGGTAAAATCCAAGGCGTTGATACCTGGTACAGCTGATGCTCCTCCAGAAATAGCTACAGCCGCAGCTGTAGTCACGCTGGGCGTCACATCAACTCTTAGTGCTTTGTCATTAAAGGTCGTGGTTGGCACACCGACCGCTACTTTAGAAGGAGCACCGCTGGATCCTGATGAAAAGGTAAATTTACGCGAATCTTTATTATATTCAATTAAGATACCGGCACGCTGATTTTTAGTATCTAAAATAGTGTCACCCTTCGGTGCTATTTGCCCGCCCTCATAGGGAAGCGAGTCAATGGCAAAACTGGGCGTTGCTGACAGACCAAATTCATTACCTAGGCCAGCGCCTGCTTTAATCTTAATAAAATCACTGTCGGTGGCGGTAAAATTAAAAGCGCGGGTACGGGTATTATATTCAACATCAACCGGCAAGCCCGCCGCTGCGACGCGGTCTTTAACCTGACGAATCAATTGCTCCAGGGTAAAATTAGTCGGCGGCGTGGTGGTAGCATCAAAGTAGCGGTCAATTTGAATCTTGGTACCGCCATCGTTTTCATTGGTATTGTAATAAGTCCCGTCTTTGGTCTGCATAGAAATAGTGATTTCTCGCTTAAGATTCGCCTCGGGCAATTTCATGTATTTCTCATCGCCAAAGGCGGCATTGGCCTGTTTGGTCATTTCCGCAGCCAACATCGTACCGGTATAACTGCCGGAAGGGACCGATATCGCTTTAGGATCACTGCCATCAACACTGATACTGAAGTAATTGGTTCCATCCTGAACTCCCGAAGACGTTGAACCATTACGCAAAATGAGGCGATTTTCATCGGTGCTACCAAAGTCATGGCCTAAGTCCGTGGACATAAAGCCGCCGGACAAGGCGGCCCGCTCGGAATTAATCTTAACGTTTTGCTCATCTTTAAAATACAGTGGATGAGCACCTTTGGGGTTAAAGGTCGGATCATCTAATGAGGGATCGGGACTGACCTGACCAAACTCATTCATATACATGGTTTCGCTTTTATCATTTTTACTGGTAATCAGTTTCGGTTCTAATTCATGATCACCGATAAAAATACGGGTGTCCCATTTGTTGGTCGACTCTTCCTCGGTCGCTGAAGTGGTTTTTATATAATAAACCGTTGCAATGTGGGGGTTACCCAGTGAGTCATAAAGGGTAATTGATGTTGATTTGTTGAAGGTGTCTGAATTGGTTCGGTCGAATCGATAGGGATTATCTTCGGTAAACTTGGTTTTGGACAAAATATCCGCACCGGCCGGTAAGTTCAGACCCAAAATGATTTTCGAGGACGCTACCGGTAACCCGGAGGTGGACGGTAATTGCAGAGAAGTCGCCGATTCCAATCCGGTCGCAATGACCGATCCATCATCGTTCACCGGGAACGTTTGTAAGTACTGGCCCGAGGAGTCGACCACATACCGGTCGTTATTAACACTAAACGACCCGGCTCGGGTATAAGCATTGTTGTTCGAGGTCAGTTTCGGTTTCAACGCAAAAAAGCCCTGGCCTGAAATCGCCATATCCAGTGAATTACTGGAAAACTCAATGTTACCCTGACTGAATTGTTGGTTTACTTTCTTTAACAGCACCCCTTGCCCGATGGCACTGGAAGCATTTTCAAGGGGGGACGTTGCAAAAATATCACCAAATTCAGCACGGGATTTTTTGAATCCGACGGTACCCACGTTCGAGACGTTATTGGCGGTGATCCCCAGTTGTGCAGACGAGGCATTCAGCCCGGTTAATGATGTATAAAATGACATACGTTACTCCTTAAAATTTTTTACTAAACTACTAATTCCGATTGTTTTCTTGTTAACAGACCCTTATGCCAGCGGTCTACTTATTGTTAATTCATGCCCCATTCATCACTGTGTTATTTTAGTCACCTCAGTGATATCAATTTCGCCTCTGCCCTCAAGCGCAACCTTCACTTCTGAACTGGCCTTCACGAAGCGGACGCCTTCGACCAACCCATAAACCATCGTTTTAGGCTCTACCGCACCCGCCGCATTAACGGCGATCGCCTTGACGAAATAGTTACCTAACTCAGCTTTCTCGCCATTGTCTAAAACACCGTCCCACTTAAAATTGTGTTGCCCGGAAAATTTCTGCCCCAGATCAAGGTTATGAATGACTTCACCGGCTGAATTGGTTATTTGTACCTGAACCTGATTGGCCGCGGTTTCAAGCTCAATAACTCCCCGTAAGCCTTTTTCGCTCGATAATTGCGCTTGTGTCCCATCAACCAACACATCTTTGCCAATCAGACCTACCGTTTGCATCATGCGCTGGGTATCAAAAGACTCGGTTATCTTTTTTAAAGCCGTTGACATCTCGGTAATTCCAGCAACGGTTGAAAATTGCGCCATCTGACCCAAAAATTCGCCATTGTCCATCGGTTTCATCGGGTCTTGATGTTGCAATTGAGTCGTCATTAATTTTAAAAACTCAGCCTGACCCAACGTGGATGCACGCTTGATTTCTTTCTGCTTGTCCTCTTCATAGCGCCGAATCCCTTCCGGCAATTCTGCCTCAAAACGGCGCAGGCTTTTGGGGAGTTCTGCGATTGAACCGATAGCGGCCATGTTACTGCCCTCCTGAATACTCTTTATTGCCCGACTTTAACCGACATTCATTGGCCAGGGCATAATATTGCAACTGTGTTGTTAGCAACCGATAGAGAGCCGCCTGATCAAGATTTAACGGCGCTCTTTTGGTGTCGGATTCTTGCAAAAATCCAGCTTTTGAAGAAAATCCTATCGGATCCAGAGGGTTCATGTCTTCACTCCTGCCCTAACGGTTAAATAATCCATTGTCAAAATCATTGCCCTAACCGTAAGGTGCCTAAGATTAATTTCTTAGAGGTTTTTATAATCTCGACATTAGTCTGGTAAGCCCTCGATGCCGCTGTCATCTCAATCATTTCTTCAACCGAGTTCACATTCGATTGATAAACAAAACCGTCTTTGTCGGCCAGTGGGTTAGACTCATCAAATTGTTTGAGATTTGTTTTCTTCGACAGCATCATGCCACTCACAGCCACCCCGGCACGGTAGATATCGTTACTGTTGGCTTGCTCATAGACCGTTTGAAAGATCGGTTTTCTGGCCTTATAAGCCATTTCCGCAGTGGTTGCGACAACACTGGAATTAGCCAAATTACTGGCTGATGCATTCATCCGAACCATTTGTGCATTCATGGCACTGGAAGAAATACCCAAAATACTGAACATCGACATCTTTCATTCCCCTTAAAACAATCACTAACTGCTGGCAATAAATTAATTATAAAATGAATAATCACAACTTCATTTCATTTCTGCATAAAAGTAAAGCAACATACATACCAAAAATATAATGCCTGTTACTTCAATAAGTTATCTGGCATTGCCGTGGTAAATGCCTTGTTGTATTGCCGGCAAATCGGCAATCATTTGCCCATCTTGTGACAGATGGCAACGGTTACCCTTAACAAGCAGAACAGGCTAACCCCTCGGCAGTACCGGTCGATAAGATAGCGATTGCAAGGCTCTTCGTTGATTTATCCGGGCTGGTTTTACTCAGGGCGGTGATTGAACTGATCAAACGATACTATTGCTTTTTGCGGATAACAAAATGTTAGTATCATGATTAGGTACTTTTCACAGGGAGATTTCGATGACAATAAAAAAAACAATCCTCATTGGTAGTCTATTTTTAATATTCAGTGTTATGAGCAGTCAGAGTTCTGCTGCCAGAATTGTTTTGCCGCTGTGTGCTGATTACTTTAAGAAACAACCCGAAGGGCGCTACCAAGTGAATGAAAAAGGCACCGTATACGATACTCAAACCGGATTAACCTGGTTTCGTTGTAATATCGGTGAACAAGTAGACAGCAACGGGGGGTGCCAAGGCAGGGCAACGCGTTTTACCTGGACTGAAGCGCAAAAATTTGCACCGACAGCAGAACTCGCCGGCTTATCCGGTTGGCGGGTGCCGACCGTCGATGAGTTAAAAGAAATTAATGAAACAGAGTGTAGAAATCCGTCTATTGATTCCCGCGTATTCCCAACGATTAAAGGAGATATTTACTGGTCTTCAGAAGAGAATTTCTGGATTGGCGTGTTTGCCTGGGGTGTTTTCTTTTATAACAAGAGTGACTTTAGTCGGCATCGTAAAGATACCCCGTATTTTCTAATGTTAGTCAGAGATTAGCCGTTAGCATGAAACTAACTAGCCGCCTTTAACATTCATAATAATTTCAATCCGTCTGTTTTTACTGCGATTGGCACGGCTATCATTTTTCACCAACGGCTTGGTATCGGCAAATCCTTGCACAGAAAGCCGCGACCGTGGCACGTTCATTTGTTGGTGCAAAACATTAGCAACGGCGGCTGCGCGTCCCACTGAAAGATCCCAGTTCGATGGAAAGGCTGAGTTGCCGGGCCCAATCGGTTGGTTGTCGGTATGCCCGGAAATAATAATTTCACCCTCATTCTCTAAGATCACCGTACTGACCGATTTTAACATCGCAATCCCTGCCGGAGGAATGACCGTTCCACCCGATAGAAAAGCACCTTGCTCATTAAGACGGACAATGACTTGGTCGCCCTGACGCTCAATCTCAGCCAAGCCATTTTCGATGGCATCGGCTAACTGCATACTGAGTTTGGCAATTTTTGCCGCAATTTTTTTCTCAATCTGTTCACGTTGATCTTCAACTTTAGCTTTGTTAAGCGCCTGGCGTTCTCTTATCTTAATTTTCCCCGCCGTGATCTTTTGTGCCGTGGCGACCTTTTGATACATCGCAATGGTTTCTTTGCTGACGACCCCACTGGATTGCTTACGGCCCTGTTTTTTCTGCTGGTTACCGCCCGGACTGGCTGATTTGGCGACTTCGAGAACAACACGATTATCTTCTATCTTAACCGTCGCATCCCCGCGGGCAATTTCCTTAGCCATTAATTTTTCTATTGCTTTTTTCTGCGTATCAATGTCATAAGCAGCCGTTTTTACATTTTCCTCTAATTCTTTCTCAGGATCTTGATTCTCTGCAGTATCTTGTTTGACGGAGGGGACCGGAATCGGTTGTGCTTTACTGGCCCGATAGTCAACAGACATTAACGTGGTGCCTTCAGGCGGATTATAAGCTTCAACCTCACGCTGCATGCCAAACGCGGATTTCATTGCACCTGCAGCTTGCGTATATTTTAACTTTTTGGTTTCAGTAAAAGATAAGAGTAAGACAAAGAAAGCCATGAGTAACGTCGCCATATCGGCAAAGGTAGCCATCCACAAGGGAGCGCTGGGTTTACATTCCTCGCACTTTTGTTCTTTCTCTTCGGGGGGGTCACTGGGCGGAGCGCCCTCTTCATCTTCCGTCGTGACGGTGTCTCCGGGAGCTGTTTGTGCTTCATTGTTGTCTGCACTAACAGCCGTGCTCTCTTCAGAGGTGCTATCGCCACCGGCATTTCCAGTAGTGGCATTATCCCCCCCCGGTTCATTTTCAGGGCTTTCTTTATCTTCAGCCATAGCGCATTAAAGGTCATCCATTGAAAAAATAATAGTATCTTTTAAAACTACCTACCGCCTTTTTTTATGTCAATTAAAAAATGTCACTCTTCTGATTATGGTTATAATTATAAAATGAAATTTTTTTAAAAAAACAAATATCTTCATACTTATACCAGAACCCTCAGCGTAACCGTTTAATAAGTTAAAAAATCATGGCCCCTAAGCGTAAGTTCTATAACCTCCACCGTCCAAATTGCCGCTTTTGTAGCACGCTACGAATAGTTATCAGCATGTCTATAATGACCCTAGTTCTCGCATCCTTTGCTCTCGATATGCGTATTTTTTCTGACATTCCCTTTACTAATTCTTTTGCGAGTATAATTGGCCTTTTATTCCTGACGATTTTAGGCTGGCGCATATGGCACGAGTACCTTAAAAAATAACCCGATGATCATTTTTTAACTCATTCTGTCGTCATAACAAGTCGTACCCGTCACAAACTAAACCGAAGGAGCACACCCCATCGATGTACAAAATAGTTATTCTTAAGTTAGTGAACGTTTAATTTAATTTTTTTCCTTTTAATCACCGCCATGCGCAAAGCCCCCTCTCATCCCGATTGCTTTAACTGCACCCATTTCTATATTACTTGGGATAAGAATTTTCCTAAGGGATGTCGCGCCTTTAATATCAAATCCATGCGGCTTCCCAGCATCGATGTTGCGATGGCCGATGGTCGGGACTGCCACTGCTACACGCCAAAAGCAATTAAAAAAAATCTTAATATCTAAATAATCGTCCGAATTCCAGATTCCTTAAGGCGTAATTAAATTTAAATAGATTTACCACAATGTGGACAACTTTTCTTCTTTTTGTGGCCAATCACCGCTTGATATTGCTTCATCATGATCTTAGAGGCCGTTAACTCACTGATCCCTAAGGTCTTACGACTTTCTTCCAATTCAATTGCTTCATCATCATCGATCATACCGTCATTAACGGTTAGCTTATGCACCAGGTCTTCATAAATTTTTTGACGTTCTCCCAGTTGTGCTGAAAAAGCAGACGCTAAAATACCTGCAGGTAATGCCACCATACCAATACTGACAACCGTAATAGCGGCACCAAACACTCGCCCTCCGGTCGTTATTGGCGTCACATCCCCATAGCCCACTGTTGTTAACGTTGCAAACGCCCACCACATGGCAGCGGGGACGCTCCCAAAAGCAACCGGTTGAACCTCGTGTTCAAACATGTAAATGCCGCTGGCTGCAATTAACATAACAATAAGTAAAATGGCAATAGCGCCCATAAAGGCCCGGGCATTATCGTGAATGACTTTGAATAAGAGTGACATCGTCTGAGAATAACGGGTCAATTTAAAAACCCGTAATAACCGTAGCGCTCGTAAAAAACGAAGATCCAGAACACCACCAAAGAGAATAATAAGATAAAAAGGCAAGACCGCTAATAAATCAATAATCGCATGGCCACTCTTCATATAATTCAGCCGCCGCGCAAAATTAGATTGGTTATAAAATCGATATTCTTCATTTTCAACACAAACCCAGATTCGAACGATATATTCAATCGAGAAAATAGCCACGGAAACTATATCTATCAGATCAAACCAATAGCCATACTCGGCATCAATGCTTTTCACTGATTCCAGAATAATGGCAACTACATTAGTAACAATTAAGGTAATTAATAAAACATCAAAGATTCGACTGGAGGTGTCGTCATTTTTGGCAATTTCCACAATTTCAAAAATTCGCCGCCTATGTGTTTTTTGTGGAACCTTGTCAACAATACTGTCCATGGCATAACCTCACTCTGAATCGAAATAAGCACAAAAAAACATCTAGTACTACTCTTAATTTCATTATAGCGCTATCATGACTTGACAAGTCAATCAGATTAAACATGGCAATGATAAAATAAGCCATCAGTCACAAGGCCATAAAAAACAGTCCATTTAAATCCATAATTGTTACAACCCGTTTAAATTAATGACCCAAAACTATACTTTTAAGTTACTTGTTTCCTTTATTCTCATTCTGTATATACCTTGGTGTAGCGCACAGCCCCAAGTGCTTCATGCCCATGAAGATATACGAAAAGGTGTCGCTGCTTTTGTGGCCGCTAACCAGTCTGGGCATTACCAAACTGAAGTGCAAAAAATGGATCAGCGAATAAAATTATCGCAGTGTTCTGATGAGCTCAGTTTTAGTTATCCGTTTGAAACAGATTCAACCATTGAAATTCGTTGTTCTGAGATCAACAATCATTGGAAAATATTTTTATCGGTAAAAAACAGACCGCTTTATAAAGGCTATTCCGTGAACCGAATACTGACAACCGGCTATCGACTCACTGAAACAGACCTGGAACCTTTGTATATTCCTTCCTCAAAGCTTTCGCCCTACTTGGTTGACGATCCTAAAAGTGTCATAGGGTTTTCATTAAAACAAACCCTGCGCCCGGGTCATGCGCTTCTGATTTCGGATATTGAAGGCATTACTCAAATTATGGTAGCTAAAAAACGACTGTATGCGGGTCATAGTGTCACCTTAGCTGATATACGATTTAAAACAGTTCCGCTTGATAAAATTCCAGAATCGGCCATTCTTGAACAAAGTGGTATCCGCAATAAAGTGCTCATCAAAACCATTTCAGCAGGCCATGTTTACAACATAACTGATTTTAGTCATCTGAATTTCGCAATTATCAGTCGCAGCAATCTTGAATCGGGTCATATTATGAACAACACCGACCTTGATGTTATCTTGCAAACGAATGCAAACCCTGTTTCTAATCATTTCAAACAAAAAAGCCAGTTAATTGGTAGAACGCTGAAACGTGACATTAGCAAAGGTACTATTTTGCTTCCTGCAATGGTGGAAAACAGCCGCGATATTGTTCCCCTTATTACTGGCAAAGATATGATCAATGTGGTTATTACCCGCGAAACCCTTCAACCCGATCGTAAAATAACCGCTAGCGACCTTGATAGTAAACAAGTTAAATATTACACAACCTCAATGGGTTATTATACGAAGGCAGAAGATGTTATCGACCTCGTGCCCAAACGCTTTATAAGCAAAGGAACTATGCTTCGCCCTTCCTTACTAAAAAAACTCGATCTTATCAAAAAAGGGGCGCATGTCACTATCACGGTAACAGGACAAGGTTTTTTTCTTAGCAATCAAGGTATCGCACTGGAACCGGGTGGTTTGAACGATGAAATTCAAATAAAAGTCACCAATAGTGGTAAGATAATTACGGGAATTGTTGACGCGGTAGGAAAAGTTAAAATAATCAAATAATTCTAAACTTTTATGATAATCTGACGATCAGATAATTAAGTTAATACATATTAAGTTAATACATATAAAGGTAAATAGCATGGATAGTATAAATAATGGTGGTATTAAAACACCCTTAAACAGGCTGTTAAATCCAAAAGTCAAAGAACCAAGCGACACGGAAGCGAACGAAGGTATTGCAAGTTCTGAGAAAAATCAGGGAAGCACAAAAGCAACCGTAGAAGGTACCCCGTTATCTGACTCCATAAAAGACATCTTGAGCCTGCACCAAACGGTCAAGAAAATGCCTGAAATCGATATGGATAAAGTAAATCATATTAAAAGGGCATTGGCTTCAGGTGATTATCCTCTGGATACAAAGAAAACAGTAGCAAACATGATCCGTCTAGAATCATTGCTTGGCAGTTAAGGAAATAACACCCAACATTACTACAGAATGATTTTTGAAGAACAGGTTGAAATAGCGATAGCACTGGCTTTAAAACTAGAAACATTGTTAACTTCTGAATATTCTTCACTTAAAATTCAAGATATCAGTGCTTTTCAAAATATCCAGTCAACCAAAACCGACTTACTTCTGCAATTACAACTCTTTGATCAACACAAAAAGGATTTTGTAGAAAAACATAAGGTCATGGGTACTCCGCCCAAAATAGAACCCTTTTTAGAGGGGGATAGCAGAAAAAATTGGATTTATTTAACAGAAATACTCTCTCGTTGCCAAACCCAACATCGAAAAACCGAAATTTACCTAGACCAAAAAATAAAAACAACACATAATGTTCTGGAAGTTTTGACACTAACCAACCAAGATCATACAACTAAGCTATATAATGAGTCAGGTAAAAACACCATTAAAACACTTGGTAACATAATTGATGAAGGTTAAAGTAGATACAAAAAACGATCCTCAGCAACAAGGTAACGGGTTCTTTTTTTTGGCCTTTACTATTTTAGTGACGTCGCTTCTTATTTTGGTCTTTTTAATGACTGGGGATAAAAATCTCAGTCGTATCGTAGCAGCCACTGCCGTCGTTATTATCCTTTCCTTCTATGTGATTTTCTCACTCTATAATAAACCCGGTCAATCACTGGATCCGCAACTGCAACAGTTAAGTACAATAATTTCTAATCGAATAGAGCAGAGCCTGTCACAGCAACTGACTAGCCAAATAGGTGAGCTTCAAAAAAGCATCCCCCAACAATTAAAATTACTGGCACAAGTTGACGCCTCTCCCAAACAATCTTTACAAATAACACCCAACGAGCAGAATCATTTGATGTACAGTCATGCGATTAGATTAGCAAAAGAACAAGTCAGTCTTGACAAAATTGTGGAAATTTGCGGCATTAATAGATCCGAAGCCGAATTGATTCTACAAATGCATGGCGGCGGACCTAAAATCAACGCTTAAAAAGATGTATCCTTTAGTTTTTCATCTCCCGGTTTCATTCCTCTCAGCCAATAACTGAAAGCTAATACCTCGGCGACCAAGCGATACAATTCGACCGGTATATCCTGGTGCAGTTCTAACATAGAAAGTAATGCCACCAAGTCTTCATCTTGGTAAATAGGCACGCCTTCCTTCTTGGCAATAGCGAGAATTTTCTCTGCTAAATCGCCCTTACCCATCGCGGAAACGATAGGCGTTTCATATTCACCGTATTCAATAGCAACCGTTTGTAATTCCTTATCAGTCATTAGATCTTCATATCCAAAATGGCATGTGACAGTTTTTCTTTATATGGTTGTGGTTTTTCAATATCGGAAACCTGGATGCCAGAAATTGACACACCAACACTTTCTACACGCTCAATTAAGTTTTCTTTAGTCGTATTAATGAGCGAAACTAACCAGTTCTGATCAGAGCGAAAAAAGATGGATGCGACTTGTTCTTGTAACAAAATTTCAACTTTGAAACAACCCATTGCGGACGTATTACTTTCTAAATGAATTTGCCACTGATCTCTTAATTTCTGCTCTTTTCCTTGCATAACCGTCATCTGAATAAATTCCCCAGATAAAAACGGGAGCAAGCACGAATAATAGACACCACCTTGTAATTCTGTTGCCAGAGCTTTTATTTGGCTCGAGGTAATGCTCTCCAATATTTTTGAAAGTTCATTATTATCGGCATCACCTGCTTGCAAAAGCAGTAATAAAAAACGCTTTAAATCTAGAAATTCTGGAATAGCCGGGCGTAATGAATTATTTTCAAAAAACAAACCCGAATTTTTTAATTGTGCAAGAACCCAGTTTCCATCCACCTTTTTAGGAAGAATCAAACGCTCATTTAACAGCTCATCAATTGATAACTTTTCTAGGTTTGCTACTGATTTGCCTTCACCAAGCGCTTGAAACAATGATTTTGCTGATTTTGAACCAGGTGACTTGGATTGCACCTTATTATTTAACAAGGAAACAAGATACTGTTGCACCGGGATAAGTGGTTGCTCACGAAATAATAAACTACGCAGAAAAGGATTATTTCCCGCCAAGTTTGATAGCGGAAGTTGGCTCTCATTAAGCAACTTCATTCGGGGGGGGCTACTATTCGGATCAATCACCTTTAGCAATAACCGTTGCCCCACAGTGAAGCGACCTTTGCTAGTTCCTTGTAAAAGTACACTACTACCCTCTAAAATCAGCACGGGTTGTGCCTGCTTTACCAGCATTTCAACCACGGCCCCCTTTGGTAATATTAACTTTTGGCTGACATCAACAACGGAGTTTAACGATTGCCCCCCTGTTTTAAGTGCCAATCTATTAGCTTGAATCAATTGAGATTCAGGTATCGTCGGTTTAACAATCACCCCCTATAACGCTATTTATGTGCTTGCATAAGGTCCAAAATCATGTTATTTTTAAAGCGTAGTTAACGTAAGGTATACCATATATGGATAGTATTAACAACATAACGAATAACACGATGGCTTTAAAGCCAATGGTTCCGACTGATACAGATCCTAAGCGATCGGAGCTTGATAATGAGCCTGAAATTGAGGATTCAGTTGAATTCAGCGCCGTTGATCAAGCACCTGAAACCAGTGAGTCAAATGAGTCTGCTCAAGACAGTGAAGCCAAAGCGGCATTAGCAAACCGTAATAGCACGCAGCAAACGAATATGTACCTGTACAGTAATACTAATCAGTTAAAGTCTGTTGAAACTGCTGGCGATCAACAGGCAACCGCTACATCCCCACAACAAATTAATGCTCCAATTCTCAACAGTGCTAATTCAGAAATCGGCACGGTCATTAATCAGTTAATCTAACCGAACAACAATCCTTTTTATCTTTGTTTAAGAGGGATTGTTTGTATCCATAATGATTTCTATTCTTCGGTTCTTATCACGGTTCTTTTGACTGGTATTAGGCACTAGGGGACGTGTATCTGCATAGCCTATAATGTCTATCCTTTTCCGTGGAACATCTAACAAAGCACTCAATGAGTCAGCAACTGCAGCGGCACGTGCGGCTGATAAATCAAAGTTTGTGCGGTATTTAGGGTGGTGTAAAATGGGCGTATCGTCCGTGTGTCCAGCGATAGTCACCTTACCCTTGCTTTTTAACATAACCCGACTCACCGCTCTTAGAGCGACAACACCCATGGGGTCAATTTCGGCCCCCCCAGAAGAAAAAGCCCCTTTTTCACCTAACCGGACAATGATCTGATCACCTTTACGTTCAATTTCAGCTAAGCCTGCAGCAATCTGCCCTTCGAGTTCGAGCTCGAGTTCTGCAATTTTCTTCTCGATGGTCCCTTCAGATCGTTGTTTATCTTTACCATTTTGGGTATTAGGGTTTGATAGATTCTCATTTAAGCTATTATCCCTAACCTCAATATTGGATGATAGCTCTTGTTGTGCGGTAGCTATTTTAGCGTAAAGATCAATTTTCTTCTGAACGGCAGAATCAATTCGCTGTTGGGCCTCAGAGGGACTGTCATTTTCACCTCCACCAGCAGATTTCCCTTTTAATTCAACCACCAAACGTCCTTGATCAATTTTTACGTTGACCTGACCATCGGCTATTTCTGTTTCTAATACTTTTTGTAATCGTTTTAATTCAGACTTAATATCAGAATCATTCTCATCAGTTCCCTGTTTTAATTCAAGTTCAGATTTAGTGGGATCCTTAGTTCTTTGAGAGGGTGTATTAAGCACGGTTTGCTGGGTTATAGAAGGGCTGAATTCTTGTTCAATAAGACTGGTACCTTTGACCATAATCCGAGGTGTTGGCATACCGAAGGCATTACTTAAAGAGCCTACTACTTTTTTATATTTATCTACTTTGGTATCGGCAAAAGATAACAATAAAACAAAAAAGGCCATGAGCAATGTTGCCATATCAGCAAACGTTGCCATCCATAAGGGCGCACCCGGCTTACACTCCTCACAAGGGGGCGCTTTTTCTTCCTCTTCAGCGTCGTCAGAAGCATCTTCAGCCATGACCAGTCACCAATGCTATTAACCCTCGCCCTTTGCCAGACGGGCTTTAGGACTTAAATAGATAGTCAACATACCGTCTAATACCCGTGGATTGCCACCGTCTTGAATAAAGCCCAATGCGGTCACAATCATTTCATTATTATTAGCCTCATCAACCATTCGTTGTTTCAGCTTTTGCTCAATAGGAAAAGCAATAATATTAGCTATAAATGCGCCGTATAATGTCGTTAAAAGTGCAACTGCCATCGCGGGTCCAATTGATTTAGGGTCACTCATATTAGCCAGCATTTGTACCAACCCAACCAGAGTGCCAATCATCCCCATGGCGGGAGCGAAGTCACCAATTGCGGTCCAAACGGCAGCCCCCCTTTCTAACCTGAGCGCATTTAATTCCGTTTTTTTTGTTAATTGTTGCGCGACTAATTGTTTATCCGTCCCGTCAACCAACATATCAACGCCGTCCTTCAAATAAGGATCACTGATTTCTACCGCCTCTAAGGCAATCATGCCATCTTTTCTGACAATGGTAGCTATTTCAACGAGTTGTTCCAACAGATCTTCAGGAGCTGCCAGAGGATTTCCAAAACTCCGGCCGGCCGTAGACCCCGCAGCTAAAAAATCACTGAGTGATGAGCGCATCATTGTCACCATTAAAGTACCACCAACCACAATAACCAGAGAAGGGACATTGACAAACATACCCGCTGAACCACCGATAACGATGGCCATAATAATAGTTGCATTAGCCCCTACTATTCCGATGACTGTTGCTATATCCATAGAGTCAATCCTTTAATAATGATGAAAGTCTGTCAAACCTTTTTTAACGCTATCAAAATCGACAGAAATTAGCAATTCTTTAACTTAAAGTGTTTTA
>JYMV01052393.1_pt1 | contig 14311 bp, 17 predicted proteins | sample 338911 | NCBI WGS metagenome assembly JYMV01 (sample SAMN03354496, study PRJNA234377) | hydrothermal vent metagenome | biome: Deep sea; feature: Hydrothermal plumes at the Eastern Lau Spreading Center, Western Pacific Ocean; material: Seawater | place: Tonga | collected 2009 | depth 2000 m m
TTTCATATATCTTCATGGCAATAATATGGTATAGAGAAAAAATGAATTCCCAATATGTAAACAGAATTATAAGAGCTTGTAAGTTAGATGTAAGTCTTTACGAGGAAGTAGAGGCTGATAAATCAGCAACACTTCAAGCTGCAAGTGTTGTATTGCTTTCAAGTTTGGCTGCAGGTGTGGGAGCTATATCTCTTGGAGCTTCAAATTTTCTGATGGCGCCATTATTATCTTTAGTTAGCTGGTACATTTGGGCTTATTTAATTTATCTAATTGGTGCAAAACTTTTTCCAGAACCTACAACTAGATCCGACCATGGAGAGTTGTTAAGGACTATTGGGTTTTCCAGTGCCCCAGGACTAATTAGAGTATTTGGTTTTACACCTGAATTAATGAGCATAACTTTTATTGGTTCTGGAATATGGATGCTAATTGCTATGGTAATTGCCGTAAGACAAGCTTTAGATTACCAAAGTACTTGGCGAGCAATTGGCGTTGTTGTTATTGGTTTTTTAGTTCAAGCTTTTGTTTTGATTATGCTACTAAGAATTTTTGGTCCTAGTTAAACTGGAAAAATAGTTTTTGATAACTTGCAAGAATCGCAAATTTTATATCCCTGCATTATTAAATTTTGAGAGACGCTTTCATCTTCTTTTTTGCATTCTTCACAAATATTGTTGAGCTCATCGCTCATATAATATTTCCTATATATTCTGAACTTGATACACTAGTGGTCATCCAGCAATTATCAAGATTGCCGTTTTGTAAAACCTTTTCGATTTGTCATATATAATAATATTTTTTTTTGTCTTTAGACAAAATATAAACTTTATAAACTGATTTATTATTGGTTTCATTTAGAATTGTTATCTCGCTTTTTTCATGTCTTATTAGTATTTCGTAACTTTTACTATAAATCATTTGCTTAAATTTCTTTAAAGGGCTGTCATTATTTTGTTATTTGGATGGGCAAACTCCCAAGTTTGTTCAATGCCTGCATCTTTGTATGGGTAATCATTGGTTGAAGTTGGAAGCACAAACTCCGGAGATTGAATTAACCCTAAATGATTTAAAACTATTCCTACGATCCCAACACCATATTCTAGATCAAGCGTTTCCACAATTTTTTTTTCGAATTTTTGAAACTTTTTAAATTCACTAATAAATTCATTTGACGTAGTGGTAGGATAAAAAGTTTTCTCATTTGTTTTGAATTCTAAGTATTTATCTGATTCTAGTTTGTGCAAATATGTTTTACTATTCATAAAAGTTTAATTTATATTAAAAAAAGATCTATCTCCGTCCATAGATGTTAAATGGACATTGCTGATTTTTTTATCTGAATTAAAATTACGAATATAAAAATTAGAGTAATTTTTTGATTTAAACTTGTAGAAACCAAATTTCATTAACTCATTTTTCATATTATTGTCATAAGATTTAAAAGTAATAAAAGATATGTCTTTTTTCATTTGTTTTAATAATTTTTGAATTTCAATAATTATTTTGTTTAAGACTGCTGGAGATGTATCTAATATTGAAAAATCTAAAAGATCAAACCTTGTGGATCCATATTGTGTACCGTGCAAAAATGAGATTAACCCAATTAATGACTTATTTTCTCTTACTTCAAAAAGTATGGGAGATTTGTTGCTTGAAAAATATAACCATTCTATATTTTTTTTGTTTCTTGGAAATACAAAATTATACTTTGAAATAAGTTTATTGTTAAATTCATCAATATCATTTGGTGGTTTGCTACAATGATTTATACTAATTTTTCCTATTTTTTTTTTAAAAATAAAATAATTGATTAAAGTAATGACCTTTATAATAACTGCTCCTAAAATAGAAAATATTTTCTTAAGAAAATTATTTTTGTAATATCCAAAAATAAATTTAAAACTAAATAATAAATTTACTGGTAAAATATAATTTGCTTCAAAAGAAGATAGGTCAATCTTTGTGTAATGAAAAATTTCTGATAATATTTTATTAACATCGGCTGTGCCTGTCGTATTTATTAGCCATCCATTCTGATTATTAAATTGTACATAAAGTTTTAGGCTTTCGCCCCTTGCCTCCTTTGAAACTATCCACGTTGTGCCACAATAAATTTGTTCTGGCGATCCATCTATTAAATAAACAAAGGGTATATTTCCTAAAAATCCATAAATATCTTTTTTGTTATCAATTATAATCCATCCACGTTCAACTTTTTTTTCATCAAAATAAGGATTTAAATTCCATATCAATTCAAATTTTTCAAACCATTGCTTTTTGGTTAGCCCCCCATGATTTATAGACAAAAACTCAGCAAGTGAATCAAGATCATATTGATCAACAGATTTTATTTTAAAGTTAATTTTATCCACGTTAGCAAAATTAATTAAAAAGTTTACTTGCTAAATTGTAAAAAACGCTTAAATGATTCATAAGTTTTTTTTCACAAGTTTTTTTCCATAAATTCACCCAACGTTTAAAATCTATCATATTCATATTATGTCTTTTGAAAAGAATTTTTATCTTATCATAATCTTTGATGGAAACATTTCTTATATTCATACTTTTTTTTTGATTTTATATTTTAACAAATGTTACTCGAGTCCTTTTTAGTATTTTCATTATTTATTTTCAGCTGGCACTAACTTTCCTTCTTCATATTTTGGCGGCGAATATTTTGTACTTGGTGAAAAATCATCATAAAATCTTAAAAACCCCAAAGCTAATATAAGTAAAAACAGACTAATTATAGATAGTTTTACAATTGGATATTTTTTCTTTTCAAGTTTCTGCAACCACGAATAAAAAAAATATAGAGCAAAAGGCCCGACTATTACAAGCAAAAGTATAATTTTTTTAATCATTTAATTCTAACTTGACCTATTATATTCTTCCATTTAGAAATTACTGAAATTTAACCATATTTATTTATGAAATCAAAAGCTAAAGTTGTTGTCATAGGTGGAGGTGCCGTTGGAGTAAGCATGTTATACCATCTTGCAAAAAAAGGATGGTCAGATGTTGTTTTGGTTGAGAGAAAAGAATTAACTTCTGGATCTACTTGGCATGCGGCAGGTTTATTACCACTCTTTAATATGAGCTATTCTGTTGGTCAATTACACAAATATGCAGTTAATTTATATAAAACTTTAGAAAAAGAAACTGGAAAAAGTGTTGGTTTTAGTGTTGTTTCAAATATTCGTTTAGCACAAACCAAAGATCGAATGGATGAGTATAATCAGTATGCAGGTGTAGCAAAAACAATTGGTGTAAAAGTTAATTTTTTAAAACCAGAGCAGGTAAAAGAAATTTGGCCTTTGTGTAGTATTGAAGGTTTGGTTGGAGCAATTCAACATCCAGAAGACGGCTATATTCAGCCCGCTGATGTTACACAAGCTCTTGCTACTGGTGCAAGAAATCGTGGCGCAGAGATTTATAGAAATACTGTTGTGACTTCAATTAAACAAAATAAAGATGGTTGGGTAGTAATTACGGATAAAGGAGACATTTCCTGTGAGCATGTTGTTTCATGCAGTGGAAATTTTGCTCGCCAAACAGGTCAAATGGTGGGATTGGATATTCCAGTTATTCCAGTTCAACATCAATATATTGTTACTGAGCCTCATCCAGAAATTCAAAAAAGAAAAAAAGAAGGTAAGCCAGAAATGGGAGTTCTCAGAGATAGTGATTACTCATGGTATATGAGAGAAGAAGCGGGTGGATTGATATTGGGACCATATGAACGTGGAGCTCCATGTTGTTATGTAGACGGCCCATCAAAAGATAGTGAATATGAATTATTTCAAGAAGATTTAGATCGAATAGGTCCTCATATTGAGTCAGCAATTAAAAGAGTGCCAGCTTTTGGAGAAGTTGGAGTTAAAAAAGTTTATAATGGTGCTATTTGTTATACACCTGATGGAAATCCTATAGTTGGACCTGCATGGGGATTAAAAAATTTTTGGATTAATGAAGGTCATAGTTTTGGAATTACTGCAGCAGGCGGAGCAGGATGGCAACTTGCGGAATGGATTATTGATGGTGAACCTACAGTAGACATGTTGGGTGTTGAACCAAGAAGATATGGTTCTTATGCAACAAAATCTTATTTATTGAAAAAAAACGAAGAGGCCTATGAAAACGTTTTTGTAATTCATTATCCAGATGAAGAACGACCAGCAGGCAGACCTTTAAGGCAAGCACCATGTTATGATCGTTTAAAGGAGCTTGGAGCTGTATTTGGTCAAAAATTTGGATGGGAAAGAGCAAATTTTTTTGCAACTGATGGCACTAAACAAGAAGATGATTGGTCATTTAGAAGATCAAAATGGTTTAAATGCATGGAAAGAGAATGCAAAAATGTTTGTAAAAATGTTGGTCTGTTGGATATGACAGCTTTTGCCAAATGCAGAATAAAAGGTCTTAAGGCAGAGGAATTTTTAAATAAACTGGTAGCTAATAAACTTCCTAAAAAAATTGGCAGAATAAATCTCTGCCATTCTTTAAATACAAAGGGAGGAGTTCATTCTGAATTTACAATTATGAGAGAATCAGAAGATAGTTTTTATTTAGTTTCAGCTGGAGCTTTTCAAAGACTTGATCACGATTGGATATATAAATGGATGCCCAAGGATGGATCAGTTCAGTTTGAAAATTTAACAAATAGTATTGGTGTTTTAGTAGTATCTGGACCAAAAGCCAGAACATTAATGCAAAGAATTTCAAAAACGGATTTCTCTAATGATAAATTTAAATGGTTAAGTGCACAAAATATTGATGTCGGCCTAGCTCCTTGTAATGCAATGAGAGTTAACTTTGTTGGTGAGTTAGGATGGGAGTTACATCACCCTATTGAATATCAAAATCATATATTTGATAAATTAATGGAAACTGGCAAAGATTTAAATTTAAAACCATATGGCATTCGAGCTATGAATAGCTTAAGAGTTGAAAAATCTTACAAATTAGTCGGAACGGAACTTTCAATAGAATATTCACCATACGAATCTGGATTGGACAGATTTATTCATCCTAATAAAGGAGATTTTATTGGTCTTGCGGCATTGAATCAATGGAGAGAAAAAGGTTTTTCAAATAAATTGGTTACGATGGAAGTTCACGGAGTAAGTGATGCAGATGTTTTGGGGAATAATCCTATCTATAATAACGGCTCTGTCGTGGGTAGAGCAACAGGAGGAGATTTTGGTTTTAGATTAAACAAATCTATAGCACTTGGTATGGTTAAACCAAATCTTGCAAAAGTTGGGCAAAAATTAGAAATTGATATATTGGGAAAAATGCACAAAGTTTCAATTATTGAAGATTCACCTTACGATCCCGAAAATAAATTACTAAGAGCTTAAATGAAAATTTTAGTCGCCGTTAAAAGGGTTATTGATTACAACGTTCAAATTAGAGTGAAAGAAGATGAAACGGGTGTTCATACCGATAATGTTAAAATGTCAACAAATCCGCCTGATGATAACGCTGTAGAAGAAGCGGTAAAACTTAAAGAATCAGGAAAAGCCAAAGAAGTTGTAGCGATAACAGTCGGAGAAGAAAAAGCACAAGAAACGATACGTAAAGCCTTAGCAGTTGGAGTTGATAGAGGTATTCATATTAAAACAGAAGGTTATATAGAACCTCTTGGTGTTGCAAAGATTTTAAAAAAAATTGTTGAAAAAGAAAAACCTGATCTTGTTTTTATGGGTAAACAAGCTATCGATGATGATTGCAACCAAACAGGACAAATGTTAGCTGCAATACTAGGTTGGGCACAAGGGACTTTTGCATCAAAAATTGAATTAAAAGATAAAGCAATACAAGTGACCAGAGAAGTCGATGAAGGTTTAGAAACACTAGAAATTAATTTACCGGCGATTGTGACTTGTGATTTGAGATTAAATGAACCTCGGTATGCTTCTTTGCCTAACATTATGAAAGCAAAGAAAAAACCAATCGAACAATTGGTTGCAAAAGATCTTGGAGTCGATATTGCAAACCGAATACAACAAACAAAGGTAGAAGAGCCACCTAAAAGAAAAGGTGGAGTAAAAGTTGCAAGTGTAGCTGAATTAGTTAGTAAACTTAAAAATGAGGCTAAAGTTATATAATGTCAGTATTATTAATCGCAGAACATGATAATTCAAATTTAAAAGTTTTGACATTAAATGCAATTAATGCTGCTTCTAAAATAGATTCTGATATTCATGTATTAGTTGCGGGTAATAAATGTGAAAGTGTTTCTAAAGAAGTTGCTGCAGTTCCGTTAGTTAAAAAAGTTTTACAATCCGAGTCAGCTAATTATGAAAATTATTTAGCAGAAAATTTAACTCCTTTAGTTGTAAAATTAGCCGAGAAATATACTCATATAATAGCATCGGCTAATACATTTGGAAAAAATTTTATGCCAAGAGTTGCAGCTTTATTAGATACATCTCAAGTAAGTGATATAATCAAAATTAACAGTACAGATACTTTTATTCGACCGATATATGCCGGTAATGCATTTGCGACAGTTAAAAGTAGTGATAAAAAAAAATGTATTACAATAAGACCTACATCTTTTGATCCAGCTCCAACTTCCGGTGGTGAAGCACGAATTGAAAAAATTGAAGCAACAGATACACCAAATATTTCTAAGTTTATTAAAAAAGAAGAAACTAAATCTGAAAGACCAGAACTCGGAACAGCACGAGTTGTTATTTCAGGAGGTCGAGGTATGCAGAGTGGAGATAATTTTAAATTAATAAATGCTATTGCTGATAAATTAAATGCAGCTGTTGGAGCATCACGTGCTGCTGTTGATGCTGGGTATATAAGTAACGATCATCAAGTTGGACAAACCGGAAAAGTAGTTGTTCCAGACTTGTATATTGCCGTAGGTATTTCCGGAGCAATTCAACATTTAGCTGGAATGAAAGAAAGTAAAGTAATTGTTGCAATCAACAAAGATGGTGAGGCTCCAATTTTTAGTATTGCTGATTACGGTTTAGAAGCAGATTTATTCGAAGCACTACCAAAGTTCTTAGAAGAGTTAAATAAACTCAATACTATCCAAAAATAGAAAGTTTGATATAGTTATCTCCATGCCTAGAGAATCGATGGAATACGATGTAGTTATTGTGGGAGCCGGGCCATCGGGACTATCTACAGCAATAAAGTTAAAACAATTAGATCCAAATTTAAATGTTTGTATTTTGGAAAAGGGATCAGAAGTTGGCGCTCATATTTTGAGCGGAAATGTTTTTGAAACCAGGGCTCTAGATGAGTTATTGCCTAAGTGGAAAGAAGAAGGAGCACCCGTTAAGACCAAAGTTTCCAAAGAAAAATTTCTATTTTTAGGAAAAAATAAATCTTTAAGTTGGCCGACTTGGCTTTTACCTTCTGTTCAAAAGAATCATAAAAATTACATTATTAGTCTAGCAAATCTTTGTCGTTGGTTAGCTGAACAAGCAGAAAAACTTGGTGTCGAAATATTTCCAGGATTTCCGGCAAGTGAGATTTTATATAATGAAGATGGGTCTATAAAAGGTGTTGCTACATTAGATATGGGATTAGATAAAGAAGGTAACAAAAAAGAGGGCTATCAAGAAGGTATGGAACTAAATGCAAAAGTTACCATTTTTGCAGAAGGTTGTAGAGGTCATTTAGGAAAACAACTTATTAAAAAATATGAACTAGATAAGGAAAAAAGCCCACAGCAGTTTGGCATTGGCTTTAAAGAAATATGGGAAGTTAGTGACAAGCAACATCAAGAAGGCTTAGTTATGCATACAGCTGGCTGGCCGCTTGATCATAAGACTTATGGGGGAAGTTTTGTTTATCATGCTGAAAAAAAACAAATTTATATTGGTTATGTTATTGGCCTAGACTATCAAAATCCTCACTTGTCACCTTTTGATGAGTTTCAAAGATTTAAAACACACAAAGATATTAAAAAAATGCTGGAAGGTGGAAAAAGGATTGCGTTCGGTGCTAGGGCTTTAATTGAAGGAGGTATTCAAAGTTTGCCTAAAATGTATATGCCCGGAGGATTATTAATTGGTTGTGATGCAGGTACTTTGAATATGCCTAAGATTAAAGGTTCTCACACAGCTATGAAGAGTGGAATTATTGCCGCTGAATCCATTATTGAAAATATAAAAAATAAAAAAGATTTATCCATATATGAAGAAAAATTTAAAGAAAGTTGGGTTTATAAAGAACTACATGCAGCAAGAAATGTGAAACCAAGTTTTAGCTGGGGTTTAATTTTAGGCATTGTTTTTACAGGTTTAGATCAGATATTATTTAGAGGAAAATTGCCTTTAACTTTAAAACATAAACATGCGGATCATGAAGTTTTAAAACCAGCTAACCAAATGGAGAAAATAAACTATCCAAAACCAGATGGAAAAATTACTTTTGATAAAACCAGTTCAGTTTATTTAACAGGGACAAATCATACTGAAAATCAGCCAGTTCATCTTAAATTAAAAGATTCTAATTTACCGATCAATTACACCTTGAAGGAATATGACGAACCCGCTCAAAGATATTGTCCAGTCGGAGTTTATGAAATTCAAAATGAAAAATTTGTTATTAATTCGCAAAATTGCATACATTGCAAAACTTGTGATATTAAAGAACCATCACAAAATATTACTTGGGTAGTTCCCGAGGGAGGTGGCGGCCCAAAATATGGTAATATGTGAAAAAAAAATAATTATAAATATTATTTTAAGTGTTCTATTAATATTAGCTGTTATTAAACCGGGCTATGCTGAGATAAATTTTAAAAGTTTTGAAACTAAAAAAGTATCTTATTTAGATTTTTTTTTATTAAAATTTGAAAATACAATAACCAAAAGATCTCGGGTTCTAAAAAGACAATTATTTGCCACAAGAGTTCAGTACTCAAATATTGGTATACAGGTGGATTTTGATAATAAAAAGGAAAAAATTACAGTTAATATTTATGCGATTATGGATAAAAATAGATATTCTAAAAAAAATTATAAACAAAAATTAAGCGACTGTAATCAAGTTAGAAATTTAATTTTTTATCAAAAACATGGATATAAATTTTTTACACAGAAAAGAGATCCTGCACTTTCGCAAGGTGTCATGAAAGATATTTTTAAAGATGCTTTTTTCAACAATCATAGTTTTAATGAAAGAGAAATAAAATTTTTGTTAAATAGAATGTTTGTTAATGTAACAATATTTCATCCCCTTAAAAAAAAAGAATTATTCTGTTCTGGTAAAGTAAATGATTATGAATTGAATTAAGAAAGATCAATTGCGTATTGCTTGAGTTTTACCAAAGGTATTATTTCGAGTGTTCTTTGATTTGTTTTTTGCAAGTAAACTCTACAAGCAGTTCCTTCGTCTATGGATTGAGCATAGGTAGCAGCGCAAACACACCAACTGTCTCCCTCCTTTAGTCCGGGAAAATCAAATTCAAGATGTGGAGTTATCAAATCATTACCAGCTATTTTTGCCCATTTCAAAAATTTTGTGGTTACTCTAGCACAAACTGTATGAACGCCATGATCAGTTTCATTCGTATTGCAACAACCGTCTCTTAACCAGCCGGTTACAGGATCAACCGAGCAGGCTTCAAGTTTTTCACCCAAAACATTTTTTTGAAATTCTTCTTCAGCCATTATAATTTTGTTGGATTAGGTTCATCTTTATAAACTTTTTTAGGATCAAAAATTTTTTCCTTTTCTTTAAACTCCATTTCTAATGCTTCTTCATTTTTAATTTTACCTAAAGGTATTGATCGGTAAAAGCAAGAGCGATAACCTACATGGCAACTAGCTCCACTTCCAATATCAACCGACAACCAAACAGAGTCTTGATCATCATCTATTCTAATTTCTTTCACTATTTGCACAAAGCCACTTACTTGACCCTTGTGCCATATTTTTTTTCTCGAACGACTCCAATAGTGAGCTTCTTTAGTTTCAATTGTTTTTTTTAATGCCTCATCATTCATATAGCTGTGCATCAATATGTCCCCAGTTTGAAAATCTGTGGTAATAACGGGAATTAGGCCATTTTTATCAAATTTTGGTGATAAATACTTGCCTTCCTCAACTTCTCTAATATTATCTCTTTTTTTGAACATAAATTGCATTATATAGATATTTAAAATAATAACGATGCTATTAGTATGAAATTAGTTACAGACGCAGATAAATTACAAGAAAAAAATCAGAAAATTTCAGATCAAAAGGCTGAGGAAGCAATACGAACAATAATTCAGTGGATAGGAGAAGATGCAGAACGTGAAGGATTAAAATCCACACCCAAAAGAGTGATAAGAGCTTTTAAAGAATATTTTCAAGGATACAAAGAGGATCCCGCAAGCTATTTAAAGAAAACTTTCACAGAAGTGGAAGGTTATGACGATATGGTCATTGAAAAAAATATTGGTATTAGAAGTCATTGTGAACACCATATGGCTCCAATTATAGGTGTTGCTCACGTTGCTTATATTCCTTCAAAGAAAGTGGTGGGTTTAAGTAAATTAGCACGAGTTGTTGATGCCTTTTCAAAAAGGTTACAAACACAAGAACGCTTAACAATGCAAATTGCAAAAACAATAATGCACGTCTTACAACCAAGAGGTGTTGCGGTAACCATAGTGTATGACGAGTAGAGGTATTAAAAAAGAAAAAACAACAACTGTAACTAATTACTTCCTTGGAGCGCTAAAGGAGGATTTGAGTTTTCAAAATCGATACTTGAGATATATTAATAAAGATTAGCATTTATTAATAATTAGTCTGAAATTTTTTAATGAGCGATAAGTTTAAAGCAATAGTATTGAATCAATCTGGTGATAAATTTTCTCGAGAGGTAAAAAATTTAGATACAAGTTTTTTTAAATCCGGCAATGTACTTGTTAAAGTAGATTATTCAGGTCTAAATTATAAAGATGCACTAATTTTAAGAAATGGTGCTAAATTGGTAAAAGAATATCCTCATATACCCGGCGTAGATTTTTCTGGACAAGTTAAGGAAAGTGATAGCCCAGATTTTAAACCTGGTGATGATGTTGTTGTAACTGGTAGTAAGATTGGCGAATTATATCCAGGAGGATATTCTCAATTAGTAAAAGTAAAAAACGAATTATTGGTTAAAAAACCTAAATCCATTTCAAATAAAAATGCTATGATTCTTGGAACTGCCGGATTTACCTCTTTGCTTTGTGCTTTTGCCATAAAAGCCAGAGAGGAATTATTATTGGGAGAAAAAGTTAAAGATGTTCTGGTGACTGGAGCAACAGGTGGAGTAGGAAGTATTGCAATTATGGTTCTTTCTAAATTTGGATACAAAGTATCAGCAGTAACAGGCAAAAAAGATAAATCAAACTATTTAAAAGAACTTGGTGCATCAAATATTATTGATAGAAAAGATTTTGAGGGAGAACCTAGAGTTTTAGGAAAGGGTTTATGGGATGGAGTAGTAGATACCGTAGGTGGAACAATATTGTCTAATGCTATCTCACAAACAAGACATAGTGGAATTGTAGCAGCATGCGGAAATGTAGCAAATATAAAGCTTAATACAACGGTTATGCCTTTTATAATCCGAGGAGTAAAATTATGGGGTATAGATTCTGTAATGTTAAGCAAAAAAAGAAGAGAATTCATTTGGTCTCAGGTTCCAAATTTTGTCGATTTTAAACTTTTAGAAAAAAATATAAAAATAGTTAACTTAGAAGAATTATTAAACATTTTTCCTGATATGTTAAATGGCAAAACTTCTGGAAGAATTTTAGTAGATTTAAGAAAATAAAATGGACTGGGACAAGCTTAAAATATTTCATGCTGTTGCTGCGGCTGGAAATTTTACCAAAGCTACCTATGTGCTCAATTTAAGTCAATCAGCGATTAGCAGACAGATTCAGTCTTTAGAACAAGAATTAAAAACCCAATTATTCGAAAGGCATGCTAGAGGTTTATCTTTAACTGAAAACGGAGAATATCTTTTTAAAACTGCACATGAAGTTATTTCTACACTTAAAGATGTTGAATCGACTTTAATAGATAAAAAAAACAAACCTAGCGGAAAATTGACCGTAACCACAGTTGTTAGCTTTGGTACTACCTGGTTAACGCCTAGAATTCAAGAATTTATGAAACTTAATCCTGAAATTGAAATTGAGCTAATTTTTGATGACAAAGAACTTGACCTTAGTACACGTCAAGCTGATATTGGTATATGGATGAGACGCCCTAAACAATTAAATCATATACAAAAAAAACTAATTGACATTAATTACCATATTTATGGGTCAACGAAATATTTAGAACAACATGGACATCCTAAAAATTTATCTAATTTGAATAAGCATAAGTTTATTTCTTATGGTAGAGGAACACCTTCTCCAGTTTTTAACCCTGATTGGGCGTTAAAAATAGGTGTCAAAGATGATAAAAAAAGAAAACCAATCATGAAAGTAAACAGTGTTTATGGTCTACTACTTGCGGTACAAAGTGGAGTAGGTTTAGCTGCTCTTCCTGATTATATAACTGTATCAGTACCAAATATTATAAGAGTTTTACCTAAAATTGAGGGACCTAAAACAGAGGCCTATTTCGTCTACCCGCAATCTCTCAAGAATGTTGCGAGGGTAATTGCATTTAGGAATTTTTTGTATAGCAAAGTAAGTAAGTGGGATTTTTAACTGTTATTTATAAGTTTCGGTTTTAATCTTCAAGCGGGCACCTTCTTCAATAGATAAGGTTTTTTGATTTAGAACACCTTCAATATTTGCCGTTTTTTTTATATCTATTCGATCAGAGCTTACATTTCCTTCAAGTTTTCCACTTAATGAGGCAACTTGTGATTTGATGTTTCCTTTGATATTTGAATTTGAATGAGTTTCTACTTCTGCAGCCGTAATATCTCCATTTACTTTTGCGTCTATTATAATTTTATCTTTTTCTACCAATTTCCCTTCAATAGAGACATCCGATAAAAGTATCGACGTTTTTTCTTCAGCCATATAATTTCTATACAACCAAACATATACATAGATATCCTGAGCTCCTATACACTTTTTAGTTGTATTACTGTGACATATTGATATTGATAATCATTCTCATTGACAAGTATAATTAGAATTAATACAAACAAATTAAATTATGGAAAATTCTTTAACACCTTTTTTAAGCTCATTTTTTATTCTTCTAAGAGAAGGGTTTGAAGCAATGCTTATAGCAGTTCTAGTCTTTATGTACTTAGATAAAGTTAAAGCGAATAATAAACGCCCAGCAGTATTTTGGGGTATAGCAGCAGGTATTGTTGCTTCTATGTTTGTAGCTTTAGGTTTTAAAAAAATAGCTGGCATAACTCATGCGCACGAAGAACTTTTTGAGGGTGGGGTAATGTTAGTTGCTGCAGGAATGTTGACTTACGTCGCTTTCTTCTGTCACCATGCAAAACAACATGTTGAAGGTAAAGTTGATAAAGCAATAGCAACAGGGAATTATTTCATACTGTCCTTTACAGTTTTTTTAGCAATTTTGAGAGAGGGTTTTGAAATAGTATTATTTTATGCAGCCTTAATAGGTTCTGGAATTTATAACACAATTCCAGTTTTTGTTGGAGCAACAGTAGGAGCGTTAGCTCTTATTGGAGTTTACTTTGGATTAAATAAAATTACTAAAATTATTCCTGTAGGGATGTTTTTTAGAGCATCAAGTATTTTACTTTTCGCATTAGCTATTTATTTTGCTTACGAAGGAATACATGAACTTCATGAAGGCATAGAAGAATTAGCTTTAATTACACCAAATATATTGTTATCATAATTTAGTTCTAAGGGGTGTCTTAACAGACTGAGATCAAACTCTAGGAACCTGACTGGTAATTCAGTGAGGGAATAAAATGCAAGATCAAGTATATTTTTTAAGTCAGGATTTGGCTTTACTATTAGTTATTGCGGTAAGTTTATTATTTGCATTAATTGGAATCTTATATTCAAGAAAGCACCAAGGTTTATCAAATTATCTTACCGCGGGTAGAAATGTTGGAACAACATCCTTAACAACTAGTCTAGTGGCATCAGCTTTAGGAGCTTGGATATTGTTTGGCCCAGCTTCAGCAGCTACATGGGGAGGAATAGGCTCTGTCATTGGTTATTCGCTTGGGACTGCTTTTCCAATGATAGCGTTTATTTTTTTAGGAACAAAAATAAGAAAAGTTTTTCCTAGAGGTCATACTCTTACAGAATTTATTCATTATAAGTTTGGTAAAAAACTATTCAAATTAATTTTAATATTAACTGTTTTTTATATGTTTATTTTCT
>JYMV01012054.1_pt1 | contig 14307 bp, 10 predicted proteins | sample 338911 | NCBI WGS metagenome assembly JYMV01 (sample SAMN03354496, study PRJNA234377) | hydrothermal vent metagenome | biome: Deep sea; feature: Hydrothermal plumes at the Eastern Lau Spreading Center, Western Pacific Ocean; material: Seawater | place: Tonga | collected 2009 | depth 2000 m m
ATATTGTCGTATGGGAAGAACCTGATCATGCCTTTCATATTAGCGCTGTTTATCTGGTTGCTGATCAAAGAGATAAAGAAGGCCATGAACAAGATTGGGTTTGTGCGGCGGAAGTTTCCATCCTGGTTATTGAGTGTAATTGCATCTGTCTTTATGTTCCTTGTGTTGGGCTTTGTTACTGAGCTGCTCGTTTACAATATCAAGGCTTTGTCCCACAGCAGTGCATCCTATGCCGCTAATTTGGATAAGATGGCCAATATGATTAATGACACTTTTGATATCAACTTGAGATCATTGTTGGGTGATTATGCGACAGACCTCGATTTCGCCTTCATATTGAGTACAGTAGTAAATTCACTTACTGATATATTGGGAAATGCCTTCCTGATAGCCCTGTATGTGCTCTTCCTTCTGATAGAGGAGTCTATTTTTTCAGCTAAGCTCAAGGCGATATTCCCTGAATCGGATCGGTTTGAAAGGGTGGATGGTATTGTTAGAAAAATAGAGAATGCTGTAACCGATTATATTGGATTGAAAACCCTGGTGAGTTTAATTACAGGGGTGTTGAGTTATATCGTACTGCTCATATTGGGTATTGATTCGCCTGTTTTTTGGGCCTTCTTAATCTTCTTGTTGAACTTTATTCCCACAATCGGGTCCTTGATTGCAACGCTGTTCCCGGCCATTTATGCCCTATTGCAATTCGGTGAACTGACTCCATTTGTTCTTGTTCTTTCCCTGGTTGGGTTGGTTCAAATCATTGTGGGAAACATACTGGAGCCGAAGATCATGGGCAATGCGCTGAACATAAGCTCACTGGTGGCAATTCTCTCACTTTCTTTCTGGGGATGGTTATGGGGGATTACCGGCATGATCCTAAGTATCCCGATTACGGTGATGATCGTCATTGTCTTCGCCCAATTTCCAGGTACCAGGCCCATTGCGATCTTGCTTTCCGGGAAAGGCAAGGCCGATTCATAGTATCGTTTAATGTAATTATTCTCTGGTTTGGTCTTTTTATCTTACCGTTGATAAGCACCAATTTAAGCCAATGTCGGGCATACTCACAAGGCAGGATAAAAACAAGATAAGGTTAATTCTAAGGGAGCATTTTCCCTATTACAATGCACTCTCACTAGAGGGCAGGAAGAAGTTTTTTAAGCGGCTTATTCACTTTATCAAGAGTAAGCGGTTCTATGGGAAAGAAGGACTCACGATCACCGAGGAAATGCTCATTCTGGTCGGAGCAGCATCCATACAACTTACATTTGGCCTGAAGAGGTACATGATCGCCCACTTCAAGGTGATCATGATGTTCCCCAGCACCTTTCATTTCAGACTCTTGAACAAAGATCTTAAAGGTGCAGCCTCAGCCAGGGGCACGCTGTATTTGTCATGGGAAGCATTTCAACATGGTTATGAAGTTTCGGATGACAAACGGAATCTGGGATTGCACGAGATGGCCCATGCCCTAAAATTGAATGTGCTGGCTGGCGCTACATTTGATGCAGCGTTTGCCTCATACATCGAAGAATGGGATGAGGTAAGCACGAAGGAATTTAAGAACTTGAAAGATGGTGGAGCATCATTTCTCAGAAAATATGGGGGTACGAATAGGATGGAGTTCTTCGCGGTTGCGGTGGAACATTTTTTTGAGGCGCCTGAGCAATTTCAGAAAGAACTGCCCGACGTGTTTAACCATTTGTGTGTGTTATTGAACCAAAACCCAATGAATAGCCGAGGTGATTTTGAGTTGACCTCAGGCTTTATAAAAATGGCAAATTTGAAAAGGAGGAAGTTCCCGCTACCAGAGAAGATAAAACTCAGTTATGAGTACCAAAATTTTCATTGGACCTATCCTGTCTCATTTTTTGGTTTTATTTTCGCCTTTCCCATTGCGAAATCGCTGTATGACCAAACCCTGGTCAGTTCTTATGTTATGGCGGTATTGGTCATAGCCATCATCGTTGTTGCTGGCATATTGCAACATTCGGCACTGGTTAAAAGTAAGGCCTGGGCGCTTCAGTACTACCCGATTTATCTACTCTTCGGATGCACCCCATTAGTCTGTGTGGCGCTGCTTGCCTTGAATTATTCTTTCACGGTACCGGGGCAATACACTGAATTGCACAATGTAAAATTTAAGAGGTGGATCCCAGGTGAGGTGACCTATGTGTTAGAGAATTCTGCCCATACGGACCACGAGGGCTTCCGCAAGTTTGAGACCAAGAACATGAAAATGGCCTCAGGTGAAGTGGTTCAGCTGAAACTGTATTTTAGAAAAGGCCTTCTCGGATTCTGGGTACTTGAGGGCCGGGAACTCATCCGCACGGAAGAGGAGTGACGTTGACCGGATCCTTTTCAACTCTTGCCGAAGTAATTGAAATTTCATGCTTTCCATCCAAAACATCAAGCCAAAATGCTAGACGTAATAAAAAAGCAAACTGTTTTGACCTATTTGATCAGGAATTTTCCAACTAACGTTTTGGATTCTCCTGCCAGTTCTATGAAATATATGCCTGGGGCAAGACCGTTGCGTTGGATAATCACCTCGCTTTCCGAAGTCATTGATTCCTCCAATAGCTTTTTACCCAGTAGGTTATATACATGGATCGTATATGGCCCATTAAAGACAGAACGGTCAAAATGGACTATTGCCCGGTCTTCCATGGGATTGGGGAAAATCCGCAGTATTGGAGGAAGAGCGAATTCCTCTAATGCTGTTATGGTGACCTCAAGGGTGTCAGAACTTCCCGAACAGCCATTGGCATCTGTGACCATTACTGAATATAAGCCAGAAACTGTGGCCGTATAAGTTTGGCTGGTCGCTCCGGTCAGTGCCGTGTCACTGGAGTACCATTGGTACGAAACTGCCGAACTTGAGGTGAGATCATTGCTACTTTGAGTTATTACAGGTACAGGCAAAGCATTGACATTGAGCACAGTCACAAATACGCTGTCACAACCTTGAACGGTCAGCATGGAGTCATAGAAGGTTTGCGCGTCACTATAGTAGGTGCCGTTGATCATAGCACTGTCACCTGAACAAATGGCGATCGTGTCCCCTATTTCATAGGTTGGATCAAGGGTAATCTCCAAAATAAACACGCTGTCACACCCTTTAGCCGTTTGCAAGGAGTCGTAATAGGTGCCCGCATCGGTGTAGAACACACTATCCACCATCACTGTGTCTCCTGAACACAGGGTGACGTTATTGCTAAATTCATAGCTGGCATTTACAGCCAATAATGTCCGGATGATACTGTCACAACCATTCACCGCCATGAGCGTATCATAATAGGACCCGGCGACATATTGGTACATGCCTCCCAGCATCACGCTGTCACCATCGCACATCACTGAATCCCGGGTGTAGGTTTTTGGCGAGAGATCAAGACAGGAACCAACAGTGGTGGGTACTGCATTGGGAACAGAATCACTATAAATAAAGTTGGTGAGACATGAACTAGAATTGGCCTTGGGATTCGTGAACCGCATCATAGTAAGCACACCAAGATCCGAAGGCAGGTAGGGTGGACCGAAAGCAAAAGCAAGCACAAATCCTGTATCAACGGCATACGAAGGATTAAAAGAGGTAAATGGGCCCCAGCCGGACTATCTATAAGAATATTCGTAATTTCAAACTGGAACCCGGCACAAGGGGCAACAAAGCGGTTGTCCAGAATAATTTCCACATCGTAATAATCGCCAAGGACGGGATCATATCCACAGGTGAGTGCACCGAAAGATAGGTCGGCACTTGATTGTGCAGAAGCACTTAAACAGATACTTAAAAGTAGGGGTAGTAATAAGAGCTTTTTCATGGCGACTGGAGTTTTTAATAACGCATATTCTACGGAAATTCTAGTTAATCCATTTTACTTCCCTGGTGCCGGTGGCTTCCCACCTCCCTGTACCGGGGGTTTTGGGTTAGGTGGGGTGCCTCCAGATTTAGTAGGAGCTGGCTTACTACCTCCTCCTTTGCCTTTTCGTGGTGGTGAACCCTTACCACCTTCGTCAATCGACTTGCCTTTTAAGTAGGTTGGTAATTCCATACCAGCCATATTGAAGACGTCTTCCAATGCCGGAACAGACTTATACAGGCCTGACAGGAAGTTGGCAGTGGATGTTTGTCCATCGCCGCCAGCACCTCCACCGGTATCCCAAACAGTGACCTTATCGATTTTGATATTCTTAATGGCTTCAGCTTGCATTTTTACAATTTCTGTCAACTTATCAGTTATAAGCAGTAATGCTGCATCCTGTGCATTCTCGCCGGCAGCCTCCACAATCTTGTCAAATCCCATCGCCTGCTTGGTCAATACTTCGTAAATACCTTTCGCTTCTGCTTCCTTTCGGAGCAGGATAGCATCGGCATCACCCCTGGCAACACGCCTGATGTTTTCCGCTTGTGCTTCCGCGTCGATCTCAATTTTCTGTTTGGCAATTTCTGCCGGGATCACAATATTGGCAGTTTGTGTGGCCTTGTCTCGTGTAGCTCTCACGTTTTCAGCGATTTTCTCGGCTGCGTATGACTCCTCTAAGGCCTTCGCCGCCTGAACTTTCTCAGCAGCGATTGCTATCTTTTCCGCTTCGGCCTCTCTCTCACGACGGGTAGCATTGGAGTTGGCTACTTTTACTTTGGCAAGGTTCTCCCCTTCAACGGCTGTTGCATCTGCATCAGCCACTTTTACCCTTTGATCCTGAACAGCATTGGCCTCTCCAACCATACCGTCCCTATCTTTTTCAGCTACACTCTTGCGGGCATCGTTAATCGCCTTTGCAGCCGCTTCCTTACCCAAAGCTTCGATATATCCCGACTCATCTTTAATGTCGGTAACGTTAACGTTGATCAGCTTAAGGCCGATTTTCTGAAGTTCCGCCTCCACGTTGGAAGCGACATTGGCGAGAAATTTATCTCTGTTCGAATTGATCTCCTCAATGTCCATTGTGGCAACGACAAGTCTTAATTGACCGAAGATGATATCCTTGGCGAGGTCATAAACACTTGACTGGTCCAGTCCCAACAGTCGTTCAGCCGCATTGGTCATCACCCCGGGTTCTGTTGAAATACCTACTGTAAATCGGGAAGGGACATCTACACGAATGTTCTGCTTGGACAGTGCACTGGTAAGGTCAATGTCGATCGACATGGGTGTCAGGTCCAGGAATTGGTAGTCTTGAATGATGGGCCAGATGAACGATGCACCACCATGGATACACTTTGCGGACCGGCCCTGTGAGTCAGGTCCTTTTCCTACTTTGCCATATACTACTAAGATTCTATCTGAAGGGCACCGCTTGTAGCGCCTCAACATGGAGTAGATGATAATGAAGATAAATAGTGCCGCTATTACAAATACTACTACTATAAACTGACTCATATTCTAAGGTATTTATGATGGCTAGCCTGAAAGCGCCTACGTGCCTTCTTTCGTAACCAATAAGATTTGATCATTAATTATTTCTTTAACCCGGACTACCGTGCCAGTAGCCAATTCTGCTTCATCGTCGGTCATTGCCTGCAGAGTGCGTATGCTACCTTGCACATTGATCTGCACTTTCCCAAACCCATTGCGTTTGGGCTGTATGGTCAGATACACTTCTCCAATTCCACCTACCGCGTTCTGCATCAATAAAGTACCATCATCTGAAAGCTTACCCATAAAATGGAATATGCTCGCCATGATGGTCATCATGGCCAGGCCAGACACAGCGGAAGCGCCTACCGTTATTGCCGTGTTATATCCAGCATCTATGCAAGCTATACCGGTCCATGCAAAGATGGTGAAGAAACCCACCAGGTTCTTTAAGGTGAAGAACTGAAATCCAATGCCACCGTCCCCTTCAATATCGGCATCCACATCACCTACCTCTCCATCCACATCACCGGCAATAAAAGTGGTTACGAGAATAATGACAAAAAAGAGACTGGAAGGAAGTGCTATCATCCAGTAGATTCTCCCAAGAGTCTCCGTTTCGGCCCACCAGGAATTAAAACTAAAATCTAGAAGCATTTTATAATCATTTTGGGTTTCTTTCAAAAATAATCAAATTATTGAGTATTCCAAATAAGCGCTCAGCGTAGGTTACTGGCGTTGAAGTTATTTAAACGTATTCCAATATGTCCTTGATCATGCTGAGGAATGTATCCTCCTTTAATTTTGTAGCTTTAGGAGAAACCCAGCTAATTCTGTTCTCAAAACCTAACTTGACTTTTGGCGAGTACATATGCGAATCAAGCAGTATACAAAGAAAGGAGCTGAGATTAGTACAGATGGAGTATACAGATATTCCCTGTGGCGGATATGGGACGAATCAAAGCCATTGATACTGTTCATTTGTCTGAACCCATCCACCGCTGATGCAACAGCTGACGATCCGACCATTCGCAGATGTATTGCTTTTGCCAGGAGCTGGGGATACGGGGGTTTATACATGGGAAACCTCTTCGCATTTCGCGCCACCAATCCTACTGAACTTTATGAAGCGGCTGACCCGGTTGGGCCAAAGAACGACACGTGGCTTTTCGAAATGGCATATAAGTGCCAAATTATCGTATTCGCCTGGGGAACCAAAGGGGTGTTACTTGGAAGAAACAAACTGGTCTCCTCAAAATTTCCCAATTCCCGCTGCATTACCAAAACAAAAGCAGGGCATCCTGGCCATCCGTTGTACCTGAGGCCTGAATTGCAGTTAATGGACTATTAGAGTGGAGTGACAATAAGAACGATTACAATTCAGTTTTGGTGACGCATCCACTGGTCTGAAAACTACAGGTTAGTTGTTACTCCTTTCCACTTTGATTTTCCATTTGGGATGTGGTGAAGGAAAAGGAGCAATCAATAGTTTTAATTCCCCGGTTTTGTTTAGCGAGGTAATCTTGTATTTTTCAATCATTTGTGCGACCAGGGTGATGGTCACAACCCGAACTAAGGTAGAAGCAATACACGTGTGCCGGTCAAACCCGAAGGGGACAAAAGCTTCCGGAGGAATCTGAGAATTATCTGTAAATACGTCGCGATTTCCTGCTTTTTGAATAAATCGAGAGGGACGCCAGACTTCCGGTTCATCAAAGAATTCGGGTAAATAATGTGCTACAGCCGTGGCGATTAACATGGGGTCGCCCTTCTTTATCTGGTAGCCCATAAAAGAGAAATCCTGTGTGGCAACCCGGGGAGCCGAAAGCGAAATGGGCTGGAGTCTTTGCGTTTCCATCAACGAAGCGTTTAGCCACGGGGCGCTGAGTACTTCGTCTAGTTGTGGCGGCTGCTCTGTCCCAAATAGTTCACGGGCTTCTTTAGCAAAACGATTGAATGCTGTTTTGGACTGGAGTAAAAAATGCAGTAGAAAACCGGCTAAGGAACCAACATAAACCAGGCTATTGGTATAAGGCATATGCAAATTCGCCAGTTTATCTTGTTTGGAAAGTGGGCTACCGTCTATCTTCCGGTATTCTTCGAGGATCTTCCACAGATCACGGTCTTTGGGAAATGCTGAGTCATCAACAGATGCCCTATTGAGGATTTCTTTTAAGAAGCCCAGCGTAGTGTGTCGTGCCATTCGATACTTCGGCAACAATCGCATGAATCCGGGAAATCCTCCAACTCCAGCCCCCAGAAAAATACGTGCAAAGGTCGATAGTTTTTTCATGCTTCGATTGAAAGGACAACCAGTCATCATTTCTCCACAGCTCAGGGAAGCCATCTTGCTGTATTCTTCTACTACAGAAAATTCCTTGTTTTCTGGAATCAGGTCCAGGCTGTTGCGAATTGTATCTACCATTTGAGGATACTGCTCACCAATCGCATTTTTAGAAAAGGCAGGCAGAAGGGCCCGTCTGAACCGAGCGTGTTCTTCTCCTTCCATACCTACCAATACATGGTCGCTATTGAGGTCTTTACCGTAGTGTCTGTATATGGGGCGGGCATCAAACAGTTTGGCAGAATTGGTCTTAAAAAAACGAGTCGCCTCAGGTCCGGCAAGTATCACATACCGTCTGCCAAGTGCATGCACTTCGTAGACAGGTCCATGTTTCTTGTATTGATTCAAAAAGAATTCAAGCGGATCGGTCAAAAGTGGTTTCGCACTACCAAAAAGTCGATTTCCGTCCGCAACTGGGATTTTCTTACCCATTCCGTTACCCGATGCGTGTATCTCCTTTTTCTTACTCTGGTGTTCCAGTAGCATGCTCCGTCTCAGATTAGCATTAATGCCAAATTTTCAACCGGTTAATGTTCTTGTCTGACAATCGAACCAAAATCACGACTTTTTGCATGTGATCGTCTGGTTCCGTAATCTGGTACTTACAATGCACCCTCTATCCACTGCAACCTTCCCTGCCAGGAAACAACTGCGATTACAATCGTGAAAGGTACAAGTCAGGGTGTACTACGAATTTAGTCAAATTTTTTTGTGCTTTTCCCCTTTAATGGTAGGTGGTGAGAAATTGATCGTCCGGTTGGAGACGAAATAACTGTGAGTATCGACAGATTAATGTTACGAACTCAGGGTAAACAATCTGTTTCTTACCGAGTCCTTTTCAGTGCATACTGGTCTTTTACGAGACAGATGGGGTGAATACCCTTAAATAGCTGTTGATTATCAGTAAACTACTTTAACTTTGAAAGTCTAAAGTGTTGACTGACAATAAATACCATAGCCTTCCTCCATTTCCAAATGGTTGGTTCGCCATCGAAAGATCAGCTTTATTGCGTCCTGAGCAAATTACAACCAAGCGGTTTGTTGGCCGGGATGTTGTGATTTTCAGAACGGCCTCAGGTGAAGTATGTGTAATGGATGCATATTGTCCTCACATGGGTGCACACTTTGGCCATGGGGGGCGTGTGGTAGGTGAAGGTGTTAAGTGTCCTTTTCATGGTTTTGAATTCGACACTTCAGGTAAATGCATCAAAACAGCATACGGGAGCCCTCCGCCTCTGAACGCACTTGTTAGGACATATCCTGCGCAGGAAGTCAATGGGTTAGTTATGGTATACTATCATTCTCATGGAGAGCAACCCACATGGGATATTCCCCAATTGAACACAGATGGTTGGTCAAAATTTCGTTGGATGGAATATGAGCTTAGAAGTCACCCGCAGGAGATCACTGAAAACAGCGTGGACATTGGTCATTTTTCAGAAACGCACGGGTATACCAATGTTAAGGCAATCAGTCGCCCGGTATTCCAGGAAAATCAGCTCACCATTCATTACGGAATGGAACGAGTTAACTTTATCAACCGTATCAGGAAGCCTGTTCGGATTGAGTTTGTTGGTCAAGTCTACGGACTTGGATATTCCATTGTTGAGGCTCATACCCTTAATTATGGAATTACCACGCGCCATTGTGTGCTTCCCACTGCCTTAGAAGATGGCAAGATAATGCTGCGTATCGGGTCCAGTGTCCGAAAGATCAAAAAAGCGTCTGACATTCATTTGCTCGCTTCTGTTTTGCCAAATTCATTGTTGAATTACGTGATATCGGAAACTGTTTTTAGAGGGTACAAACACGATGTCAGCCAGGACTTCAAAATCTGGGAGAATAAGAAATATATTCTTGAAACTCCACTGGCTAACGGCGATGGCCCTATTGTGATGTACAGGGAGTGGGCACAGCAATTTTATACTTCAGAAACGTTGCAGTAGAGGGGCTTGAGGTTTTTGACATTTATTGAGCAAGAATTGACCGAAGTCCGGACCCTGCATACATATCTCTCTGTGCTGCGAATTCGCTCGTGATTCTCTCGCTCAAGCGAAGCTTGTGGTAATGGTGTACTGGACTTAGTCTTGGATTTGATGAGGTGATACCTGTGTAGTCATCATTATTGATCAAATTAAACCTTTGCCCAGCAGCGTTGTCTTAACCTTCGATTCGGAATCAGGGTATGTGTACCCAGATAAATTGTAAATTGCATCAGGTTAAACAAGGAAATTGAAAACATGAACAACTTCACCTGCTCACTAGTAACAGTCGCTCTGCTTCTCGCGGGCCTAAACGCTTTCGCCCAGTCTTTTAACGGCTACGCATTATATAATCAGCAAAATTCGAGTTCTGTTTACCTGATTGACAAAGATGCAAATATTGCCCATAGCTGGTCCTGCAATGTAAATGGAAACTATGCCGTGTTGTTAAAGGAAGATGGGAACATCGTCAGGGGAGGCAAATACAACGGAAATCAGTTAAACGGTGCGGCGGCCGGTGGTATGCTGCAAGAGTATGATCCCAATGGGAATGTGGTGTGGGAGTTCATCTATTCTACTTCACAATATGTCCAACACCATGATATTGAGATAATGCCCAATGGAAATGTCTTGTTCACGGCGTGGGAGGTGAAAACACCGGCAGAACTGACACAGGCGGGCTACGATGGAGCAAACTCAGACAAGTGGCCGACACATATTGTGGAAATACAACCAAGTGGTTCAACGGCCAACATAGTGTGGGAGTGGCATATCTGGGATCACATGATACAGGACTTTGACTCGTCCAAGGATAATTTTGGCGTGGTATCAGATCACCCTGAGCTCATGGACATCAATGCGATTTCCGGAGGAGGTCCGGGTGGTGGATCTGGTGGTGGAGATTGGTTCCATGTGAATGGCATCAACTACAATGCTGAGCTGGATCAAATAGTGTTCACTTCGCGTTTTGCTTCGGAGTTTTACATTATTGACCACAGTACTACAACGCCAGAAGCTGCCGGTCATACGGGAGGCAATTCGGGGATGGGTGGAGATTTTATCTATCGATGGGGCAATCCTTCAAATTATGGCACTTCCGGTCCACAAACAATTCCTGGCCCCGTGCATGATCCGAGGTGGATCAAGGATGATGGACGAATAAACGGCGGGTACATACAGTTTTTCAATAACGACGGCAATAGTGGAAATTCTACCGTGGATGCCATCGATGCCCCTGCAGACGGATACAATTATACGCTTGTCCCGGGGCAGTCCTACGGCCCGTCAACCTATACTTGGCGGCATGATTGCATCGATAATGCCAATGGACAGTCAGCAAGTGAGAAATTGTCCAATGGCAACACCTTTGTAAATCTATCAGGTGAGTACATGTATGAGGTAGATTCAAATGACAATGTCGTATGGCAATATCCTGTAGGCCCGGCGAAAGCCTTTCGCTACGAATGCACATACCCGGGCATCCAAATCCTTATGGGTGTTGACTGCAACTGCGATGCTGGAGGCACAGCGTACATCGATTCCTGCGGTGATTGTGTTGGTGGCAATACCGGCTTAACTCCCTGTGTGGTGATATTCGTAGTCACGGCAAGTGCCACTGATGCGACAGCTGGCATATGTGATGGTACTGCCACTGCAACGATTACTGGTGGTCTTTCTCCATATACATATTTGTGGAACACATCCCCTGTTCAGACAACTGTAACGGCTGCAGGACTGTGTGGGAATACAAGCTACACGGTGCTCGTAACAGATGCCAATGGCGATACCACAAGTACCAATATTTTCATTACAGAATCGGGATCAACGGGTGTGGAAGAAACCCATACAGAAAAGTTGGTTGTCTTCCCCAACCCCAGCACCGGCATTTTCGAATTGGGTGGATTGGGCAAAGCAGGCAATTATAGGGTGCAGGTATCTGACATGTACGGCCATGAGGTGCTCACTTTAAGCGATGAGAGAAATATTGATTTGTCAGGTGAAGCGGCTGGTGTTTATTTCATAAGGGTAGAGTTCGACAATGCCAGGTCATACACGAAAATGATATCGCTGATCAAGTAAATAACGCCTGGTGAAAAAAGCCCTAGTAATTTGGTCGGCGATGCTGCTATCCTTCAGCCACAACACTTCGGCTCAATCATTATATAGCGACAGCAGTATTGTCGAAATACGCATTTATTTTACTGAGTCCAACTGGGATGCCATACTGGACAGCTTATATGTTGATGGGCTTGAAGAGCGCTTAATGAGCAGTCTCTCAATCGATGGGATGCCTTATGACAGTGTTGGGATCCGATACAAGGGATATAGCTCTGTTAGCGTCAACCGCGTCAAGAACCCATTTAACATAAAGCTGGATTACGTGATAGATGACCAAAATCACCAGGGCTATGACAAGATTAAATTGAGCAATGTCATTCAGGATCCCTCTTTTGTAAGAGAGGTCCTCTCCTACGAAATTGCCAGAAAGTACATGCCTGCCTCTCAGGCCAATTTTTCCAATGTGTACATAAATGATACGCTCATCGGCTTGTATACCAATGTAGAATCGGTCAAGAAGGATTTTTTATTGAAGCATTATAAAACAAAAGTGCACTCCTTCTTTAAAGGCAACCCGGAAAGCCTGGACCTCAATGGAGAAAACTCCAATCTCAGTAACTCCCCGGGTACAGATTCAGCAAATTATTACCCTTATTACGACCTTAAATCTGATAACGGGTGGGCAGACTTATATGAATTGATTGATGTTTTGAATAATACACCAAACGATATTGAGACGGTATTGAATGTAGATCGGACACTATGGATGCATGCCTTCAATTACTGCCTGATCAATTTTGACAGCTATGTGGGCTATGCCCAGAACTACTACCTCTACCAGGATCACAACGGGCAGTTCAATCCTATTTTATGGGATCTGAATATGTCATTCGCGAGTTTCCGTCTGGCAGACGCTTCTGAATTCTGGGATGGATTTACAACCGCCGAGGCCCAGGTTATGGATCCACTCTTACATTACAACAGCATCTCTGTCTATCCCAGGCCTCTGATGAGAAACCTATTCGACAGCGACACCTACCGAAGAATGTACCTGGCGCATATGCGCACCATTATGGAAGAGAATTTTGACAATCAGTGGTTCGCTGCCCGTGCGCAAGAGCTCCAAGCACTGATTGATACATCCGTTATGAATGACACCAATAAGTTTTATTCCTACACGGACTTTCTGGATAATCTAACGGTAACGGTTACAGATCTCGTTGATTACCCCGGTATAACAGAATTGATGGATGCCCGCTCAACCTTTTTGAGCACGTATACCGGGTTTACAGGTGTCCCGGCAATTTCTGGAATAACAAACGCTCCCCTGAGTCCCAATGCCGGAGACAACTTGAACATAACGGCAACTGTTACAGATGCTGCAGAGGTGTATTTGTACTATCGATACAGTGCTGCCGATATCTTTCAGTCTGCGGTGATGCTGGATGACGGGACCAATGGCGACGGGGGTGTTGGTGACGGGGTTTATGGCGCCACGCTGAGCAACGTTGGGAATGTGATCCAGTACTATTTGTACGCACAAAATGATTCGGCAGGAAGATTCTCCCCCGAAAGAGCGGCCTATGAATATTATTCACTTGAATCGGTCCTCGGATTCCAGGATGTGGTGATCAATGAGTTCATGGCTTCCAATAGTTCAACGCAAACAGATGAGAATGGAGAGGCAGATGATTGGATAGAACTTTATAACAGGACCAGTGCTACCGTATCCACGAAAGGCCTGTATCTAACCGATGTCATAGACACCTTGTTCAAATGGGCCATGCCCGATTTCAGCATTGAACCAGATGGATATCTCATCGTTTGGGCTGACAACGACACTTCGCAGGGGGCACTACACGCCAACTTTAAGCTCTCTTTACTGGGTGATGAAATAATTCTCAGCAATGCCAATGGCAGCATTATAGATTCAGTGAGCTTTGGACTCCAAATGACAGACATCTCTACTTTACGGCCCTTCCACCTACTTTTGGATGGAATAATGATGTTTCGGCAATCCCACCAGCAGAAGAAGCGCCAAATAGCCTATTCCTGTTTCCAAATCCCGCTGAGACCAAATTCTACATTCAATCATCAGTCGCGAACGCTCAAGTGAGGATCACTGCGGCAGATGGAAGGCAGGTATTGTTGAAAAATGTAAATTCAAACAATGGTTGGATTGAGGTAGATGCTTCTGAATATGCCAAAGGGCTCTATTTGGTTACGGTATCAGATGACACTACCATTGTTTCCCAAAAATTAATTATTAGATAAACACAGACTATGAAACCGAAGAACCACGAACACCACAAAAAATCAAATATTGCCGTGACTAAACAGGTACTTTCCTTATCTCTGGCCTTAGCGCTTGCTGTTCTGGCAAACGCTCAAACATTTACGAATTATACCGTTGACAGTGGACTGGTCAATAACAATGTGCTATGCGTTGATGTTGCGGCAGGAGATGTCATTTGGTTTGGAACACAAGAGGGCGTTTCTGTCTATGATGGAATCACGTGGGCCACCCATACTACTTCAACGGATTCAGGCCTGGTGCACAATA
>JYMV01028530.1_pt1 | contig 14304 bp, 9 predicted proteins | sample 338911 | NCBI WGS metagenome assembly JYMV01 (sample SAMN03354496, study PRJNA234377) | hydrothermal vent metagenome | biome: Deep sea; feature: Hydrothermal plumes at the Eastern Lau Spreading Center, Western Pacific Ocean; material: Seawater | place: Tonga | collected 2009 | depth 2000 m m
GACGAGATGGTAGGGGTACTTGATTCTGTTGGTGAAGAAACAGTCGATATTAAAGTTGTTCCAGATTTGCTTAAGTTTATGAACCTTCAGTCTGGGGTAGAGGATTTAGATGGTTTGCCTATTGTAAACCTATCTGAATCACCCCTTCAAGGTTGGAATATTGTGGTAAAGCGGTTCTCTGATATTGTTTTCGCATCTATTTTTATTATTGTAAGTAGTCCACTTCTAATACTTCTTGCAATTATAATAAAATTTGAGTCGGCAGGATCAATTATCTACAGACAGAAACGAGTAGGATTGGATGGAAATATTTTTGAAATGTTTAAATTTCGCTCTATGCAAGTGGGCGCAGAAGATGAAACGGGGCCTATATGGGCAAGCAAGGGAGACAATCGTAGAACTCGTTTAGGGGCATTCCTTAGAAAAACTAGTATAGATGAACTGCCGCAGTTATTTAACGTACTTATGGGAGACATGAGTTTAGTTGGTCCGCGCCCTGAAAGGCAAGTGTTTGTAGAAGAATTCAAAAAATCAATCCCTAAATATATGCTTCGACTAAAAATGAAGGCTGGGCTTACGGGTTGGGCTCAGGTTAATGGTTGGAGAGGAAATACCTCTCTAGATAAGCGCATTGAGTTTGACTTGTATTATATTAACCACTGGTCACTATTGCTGGATTTGAAAATTATTTTTATGACTTTTTGGAAGGGATTTGTAAATCCGCATGCCTACTAAGGAAAAGATATTGGCTGTTATCCCAGCTCGGTGGGCATCAGTTCGGTTTCCAGGGAAACCGATCACAGATATTCTTGGCAAACCAATGGTTCAATGGGTTTCAGAACAAGCTCAAAAAGCTAGTCTGGTCACCGAGGTTGTCATTGCTACTGACGACAAACGTATTTATGATGTGGTTCTTAGTTTTGGAGGCAAGGTAGTTATGACTTCGCCGAACCATCAATCTGGAACCGATCGAGTAGCAGAGGTAGCAAAAAATATAGAGTGTGATATTGTCGTAAATATTCAAGGTGACGAGCCCTTAATTCCTCCAGAAAATATTGACCTTGTTATAAAACCATTACTTGATTCAGGTGAATTTGCTGTGTCGACTCTTATGACTGCTATTAGCAGTTCCTCTGAACTACTTGATCCGGATATTTGTAAAGTAGTTGTTGATGCCGCAGGGTGTGCTTTATATTTTACACGAGCTCCAATTCCTTATAACCGGGATTTTGAATGTATGGATAGCCCAAATACAGATAGCCAAATGGGGGTTAATCAAATGGTTTTAGGACACAAGCATATCGGAATATATGCTTACAAGAAGTCATTTTTACTACAATTTTCAAATATGAAAACATCGCGGTTGGAAAATATAGAAAAATTAGAGCAGTTGCGCATTCTTGAAAATAGATATTCAATTCAGGTAGTTGAAACTGAACAAAATTCTATTGGGGTAGATCGACCTAGTGATATAGAAAAAATTATAAAAAATATAGTTGAAAAAAACTAACGGGGAAAACCTTGTTGATATTTACTGAAATAACGAAGGAGATGTTTTGAAGAGAAAAATAAATAATAAGGTTAAATATATTTTTGTAACCGGAGGAGTTTTGTCTTCTTTAGGTAAGGGGATCGCCGCAGCATCTATTGGTAGTTTGCTAGAGTGTTCCGGGTTGAAAGTTACTCTCTTGAAACTTGACCCATACATAAATGTCGACCCCGGAACCATGAATCCACTTCAGCACGGTGAGGTTTTTGTGACAGATGATGGAGCAGAAACCGACCTTGATCTCGGCCATTACGAGCGATTTACTAACGCCACCATGCGCCGGGTGAATAATGTCACTGCGGGAAAAATTTATCATAATGTTATTCAAAAAGAACGACGCGGTGAATATTTAGGATCTACTGTTCAAGTTATCCCACACATAACGGATGAAATTAAAAATCATATTCGTGAAGTGGGTAAGGATGTTGATGTTGTTATATGCGAGGTTGGTGGTACTGTGGGTGATATTGAGAGTCTGCCTTTTCTTGAAGCAATCCGCCAATTTAGGTTCGATATTAAGTTTAAAAATGTTCTATATATTCATCTCACCTTGGTCCCATACATTAAAACCTCTGGAGAGCTGAAAACTAAACCCACTCAGCATAGTGTTCAAAAATTGCGGGAAATTGGTATCCAGCCGGATATTTTACTATGTAGAACAGAAAAAAAACTTGCTAGTAAACTAAAAAATAAAATAGCTCTTTTCTGTAACGTAGAGGTTGATTCAGTTATTACAGCGATGGATGTTAAAAATATTTATGAAGTTCCTCTTTCCCTCGAAGGTGAAGGGTTGTCAGATATTATCATATCTAAATTAGGAGTTTCAGTTGAAAAGCCTAACTTGGATTCATGGAAGCGCGTTGTTCAGGGATTATCAAAACCTAAATTAGGGGAGGTGGATATTGCTGTAGTTGGGAAGTATGTCGACTTGCAAGATTCGTATAAGAGTTTAACGGAGGCTCTTATTCACGGGGGAATAAGTAATGATGTTGGTGTCAATATTCACTGGTTAGATGCTGAAACACTTGATGGGGATACTGATCTATCTGACCTGAATCGTTATAATGGAATTCTGGTTCCTGGAGGGTTTGGTGAACGAGGTATCGAAGGTAAGATTAGAGCCATTCAATTTGCAAGGGAGAACAAAGTTACTTTTTTTGGTATTTGTCTTGGGATGCACTGTGCTGTTATTGAGTTCGCGCGTAATGTGGCGCGATTAAAGAAGGCAAATAGTGCGGAATTTGCACCAAATACTCCGGATCCTGTTATTGATCTATTGCCAGACCAAAGTGGTAAAAGTGGTAAAGGTGGTACAATGCGGCTTGGAGAATATCTCTGTCAATTAAGAAAAAATTCCAATGCATTTGAGGCTTATGGTATGAGGGAAGTTTATGAAAGGCATAGGCATCGATACGAATTTAATAACCGTTATCGAATTCAACTAGAAGAGGCTGGACTCAAGTTTAGTGGACTATCGCCCAATGGAAATTTAGTAGAAATTATTGAACTGGAGGATCATCCGTGGTTTTTGGCGGGACAGTTTCACCCTGAATTCAAATCATCTCCGATGGAACCCCATCCATTGTTCACAGCTTTCATCTCTAGTTCGCGTTTGTCCAGAAATGGTGTGTAGGCAAAAAGAACAGTCTGATCTTTTTTGGAATATTCATTATTCTTCCTGCGACTTTGACTTAAGGTGAACTTATTTTTTAGTATTGCTTTCGTTGACCTGCCCGCTTTCCTCATACTTCAATAATTTCATTCGATTATCGTCTGTATCAGGGAGAAGTTTTAAGTAAAAAGCAGATAAAAGCTTGTGGATTGTGCTTACGTTGTCAACTATTCGATTTGTAAAATTAAATGGAAGATCTTTTTGCATTTTATATGATGTGTAAACAATTACAAAAAATATAATTATATTTGGAATCCAGATAGAGGAGTAAGGCTCCATTTGTCCCGATTTCCCCATATTTTGTGCGAATATTAATCCCATATAGTACAGAAGAATTACCATAATAGAAGTGGCAAAACTCCCTGACTTTCCACCTCTGCTCGAATGGATACCAAGAGGAGCTCCCAGTAGACCAAACAGTAGACAAGCAAAGGGGATTGCAAACTTTTTACTGAGTTCGACTTTTGCGGCATATGTCGGCAGGCCTTTTTTTTCAAAATCTTTAATTTGTTTCTGAAGTAAATTAATTGATAATTCACGGTGGCCTACCAGAGCCTCTTTTTCTAGTTGTGCTGTGTCGGGAAGACTTAGGTTTAGCTCATATGTCTCAAAGTTTATCGTTTGATATTCGCTTAAGTTGTCCCCTAATTCGTGAATCGTACCACTTGTTAACTCTAGTCGAATTTTTAATGATTCTATGTTGGGGAGAATTATTGCTTGGTTTGCCGTTATTATTTTAGGTGATTTCGATTGAGTTGTGTCAGCTATCAATATATCTCTAAACTGGAATTTTTTTTCGCGTATTTTTGCAAGAATAACTAAATCCTTAAAATCATAATTTAATATATTGGGTTTGATATTTATGTCGGCGCGATTTTTAATGATTTCATAAGTTTTTTGTTTGTATGCAAAATTACCCCAAGGCAATGCATATACCATAATAATAACGGCTACGATGTATGTGAAAATTGAGAATATAAGTACAGGTCGCATGGTTTTCATAAAACTTAAGTGACAAGATTTCATGGCAACCCATTCGTTAGATGCCGAAAACTGATTGAAGGTTGCTACAGATGCGACCAGGACGCTAATGGGAACAGTAAGAGCCAAGTATGAAGGCGATATATAAATCATTATGAGAAATACCTCCAAAATTGAAACCCCACGATTAACAATATTTTCGGCGATGAATAAAAACTTATCCAAATATAGGACGGTTGTTAGAGCCCCGACTGTAATCAGGAATATTTTTATCAACTCTCTAAGAATGTATCTATCGATAATATTGATTGACATAATTCAATAAATAAATTTGATGATATAGCTAAATTATTTAGACTTTGTTAAAGTCTTCCTATTTGGGGAGAGTATTGCCGTGATAAAAGTATTCGCAGAACTCAGAAACACTATAGAATGATCAGTAATATACTCTCGAAGTTCAAATTGTTAATGAATTTATTATATCTAGATTAAACTGTTGTGATGGATAAAAAACCTGGGGATATTTTTTGTTTTAATGAATATGAGTAAAGATAAACCTTCTTATACTCCTATTCGGAAACTTCCGGATTGGCTTAAGACTTCGCTGCCAAAAGGAGCTAATTATTTTCGTTTGAAAACCTTGGTCGATAAACATGGATTAAACACCGTTTGTGAATCGGCTTCGTGTCCTAATGTGGGAAACTGTTGGTCTGCAGGAACTTTAACCCTTATGATACTCGGAGAGACCTGTACTAGATCTTGCCAGTTTTGCGATGTTCCGACGGGATCTATGAAACCACCAAGGGTAGAGGAGCCTGCAGAAATTGCCGAAATGCTATCCAAGCTAAACCTTGAGTACGTAGTTATAACATCCGTTGATCGGGATGATCTGCCTGATGGAGGAGCTGATATTTGGGCGAAAACTATTCGCCATATTAAAGAAAGAAATCCTTATGTGAAAGTAGAAGCCTTGATTCCTGATTTTAAGGGTGAAGATTTTCTTGTAAACAAAATATGTCAGGCGCAACCCGATGTCATTGCTCATAATATAGAAACCGTTGAATCTTTGCAATCTATTGTGAGACCTCAATGCCGCTATTCATGGTCGCTTAAAGTTTTAAAAAATATTTCGAAAAACAATATAATCGCGAAAAGTAATCTTATGTTGGGACTTGGAGAGAAGAAAAGAGAGGTTGTTGAGACAATGCGTCATTTGGCAGAAATAAACTGTAAAATTCTATCTGTAGGACAATATTTGAGGCCTTCTAGAAAGCACTTGGAGGTAGTCGAGTATATACACCCGGAAACTTTTGCTGAATATAAAACAATTGGTTTATCTCTTGGAATTAAACATATAGAGGCTGGTCCTTTAGTAAGAAGTTCTTATCGCGCTGACCAACAGGCGCAGAGTTTATTGAATACTCTTCATTAGTGAACCTAACTATGCCGTATTGTTGTACTTAATTTTGTTTTTCTACATATTTGACAATTTTATGATAATATTTGAAAAATTTATAAACTAGATTATATTAGTACAAGTTTTTTTGTGTACGAATTTTGGTTCCCATGAAATTTATAGGCGAGAGAAGTGTTGTGGGGGTTTCAAAAATGTTCAGTATTTTTATGTTTGCTGCTGTGGCACTTGGTTTTTTTGCAAGCATCGGTATTTGGGCTGCCGTATCATTTCTTAGTCTGTTTGGGATTGAGACTCTCTAGAGTGTCTGTGCTAATTCATGATGTTAATTGTAAATAATGTGCAATTAAATTTTCCGAGGATAAAGCTGTGTCGATTCATGGAATAGTATGTCTTGGCTTGTCAGGGTGTTGTACGCTAGCTATTATTTATTATTTCTTCAATAAAATGAGATTGTCCGAATAGATTATAGCTTGAAAGTTTTTACTTTTTGGCATGGCATCGAACATAGGATGTTCCCGAATATACAGGTTCAGGATATTCCTTTTTGCATTCGTGGCTTAGTGTAGAGCCTTCGGTCTCATTAAGAAAAATTGGACACCGAGGATGAAAATGACAACCGGTAGGTGGGTTTAAAGGTGAGGGAACATCACCTTTAATTAACTGGAATGCTTTGCGGGTTTCAATGTCTGGAATAGCCTCTAGTAATGATTTGGTGTATGGGTGCTTTGGATTTTGAAAGATTTCATTTGTCGATCCGTTTTCGATAATTTTACCAAGATACATGATCGCCACTTTATCAGCCATGTATCTCACTACACCTAAGTTATGGGTGATGAATAAGTAGGTCAATTTTCGTTTTGCTTGTAATTCTTTAAAAAGGTTGAGAACTTGGGCTTGTACGGAAACATCTAAAGCACTTGTTGGTTCATCTAGCACTAGAAAACTTGGTTCAAGAATCAATGCCCGAGCAATCGCAATTCGTTGCCTTTGTCCGCCAGAAAATTCGTGTGGGTATCTGTTTATGGCAGATATTGGTAATCCCACCTCGTTTAAAACATGTTCTATTTTTTTTCTTCGTTCAATCCAACCCATATTTTTAGAATGCTCCTGTAGTCCCTCTCCAACAATATCTTCAACTGTCATACGTGGCGATAACGATCCCATAGGATCTTGAAATACAATTTGCATTTGATTGCGTATTTTCTTTAACTCAGTGTTATTTAATTTCATTATGTCCAGTCCATCAAACATCACTTCCCCTTGAGTCTCTCTTGTAAGCCTCAAAATTGATTCACCAAGGGTTGTCTTGCCACATCCTGACTCACCAACAAGCGCAAGGGTAGATCCTTTTTGTATTTCAAGGTCAACATTGTCAACTGCTTTAATATAGTTGGCTATTCTTAAAAACACTCCTTTTCGGACGGGAAACCATGTTCGTAGAGTCTTAATAGACAAAATTGATTTGTTTTCTATCAAGCGCTCTGGTGATTTAATGCGTTCTGGCATGGCGATTTCTTTTGGCAGGTTCCCATGCTCATATAGATGGCAAAATGAGAAGTGATTTGGTTCGATAGTGTATTGAGGGCTATCAATCTTTTGACAAATATCCATAGCCTGCGAGCAACGTTCTGCAAAAAGACACCCAGCTCCGTATTCGGTCGCGTCGGAGACCATTCCAGGTATAGTGTTAAGGAGAAAACCCGTATCTTTGATTTTTGGAATTGAATTCATCAGGTGGCGTGTGTAGGGATGCGCCATGTTTTTCAAAATACTACCGCGAGAGCCTTTTTCGGCAATCCTACCTGCGTACATAATACAAATGTCGTCGGCTATTTGATTTACAATTCCCATATCATGGGTGATGAGCAGAATAGCCATTCCTGTTTCTTTTTGAAGGTCCGACATTAACTTTAGAACTTGAGCTTGGATGGTGACATCTAGCGCCGTAGTTGGCTCATCAGCGATGAGTAGTTTTGGTTTGCAGGCCAACGCCATAGCAATCATCACACGTTGTTTCATTCCTCCAGAAAGTTCGTGAGGCAAACAGTCTACTCGTTTGTGTGGGTCCGGAATTCCTACTTGGTTTAATAATTCTATCGCAAGTTTGCGAGCAGGACCTTTCGCTATTTTTCTATGTTGATATAGAGGTTCTTCTAACTGATTGCCTATTCGATAAAGTGGGTTTAATGATGTCATTGGTTCTTGAAAAATCATGGAAATATCATTTCCACGTATTGATTGCATTTCTAGTTCGGTAAGGTTTGATAGGTTTTTTTTGTTGAAGTAGACTTGGCCAGAGGGATGAAATCCGTTGTTAGCAATGAGCCGAATTATTGAAAACGCAGTTTGAGTTTTTCCACACCCAGATTCGCCAACGATAGCGAGGGTTTTCCCTTGCTCGATGTTAAACGATATACCGTCGACAGCACGCGCCACCTTATCAATTCCAACATTAAAATAAGTTTTAAGGTTTTTAACTTCAAGTAATGAAGACACTTAATTATTCCTTTTTGGGTCAAATGCATTACGTATTCCCTCTCCGACAAAAGTCAGCATTGTCAGAGTTGCAGTGAGAGTGATGAATGTTGGAAGTAAAATCCATATTGCCTGAAGATTGGTCTTTCCTTGTGCTAACAATTCTCCAATACTTGGAGCAGGACTCGGAACACCTAAATTTAGAAAATCTAAACTTACAAGCGCTAAAATCCCAGCGGTTACTTCAAACGGGAAAAAAGTTATAACAGGGGTCAAAGCATTTGGCAGAATGTGTTTACGCATAATCCTAAAATTAGATACACCCATGGCCTTCGCTGATTTTACATATTCAAAGTTTCTGATTTTTAAAAATTCGGCTCGTATATAAGCCGCTATGCCCATCCAAGCGGTTAAATTTAAAATCAAAAAAAGTAATAATGCTGAAGGAACTAAAAAAGAGCTTAAAATAATTAGTATATATAGTCTTGGGATTGAACCCCATATTTCGGTTAATCTTTGCCCTATTAGATCTATCCATCCTCCAAAGTACCCTTGGGTTCCTCCAAGTAAGCACCCGATTATTGTTCCTGTTATGGCAATGGAGATTCCAAAAATCATTGATATACGAAGTCCATAAACTAACCTTGCTAGAACATCACGTCCCCTATCATCTGTACCAAGATAATGTCCGTCGATCCATGATGAGTCTGTAACTTGGTTGGTTTCTTTATCAATTATTTTATAAGGTGCTGCAAGAACTACATTTCCGGTTCTGCTTTCTGTAGGTATATATTTATAGTCATATCGAACAGGGGGCCACAATGCCCAGTAATCAAGGGGTTTTTTAGAAGGTTTTTGAATATGGCCCTTTGTATTTGGTTGGACATAACTCTCGTTAAATTCATCCTCAAAGTCATCCATTTCAATTGAAAAAGTTGGATCCTGTTCTTCAAAATCATCCAAGTCAATCTCAAAGGATGATGGTTTGTTGTTATCAATAGAATGAAGATAGTTATCTTCTGGTATTCCATCTAGAAGATTTATGAATTTTTTTGAGAGGTAATCAGGTTCGTTTAGGAGAGTCCCTCCAAAATCTTTTTCACTGTAAGTGAATAATACGGGGATGAAGGTTTTACCTTCAACAACAAGTAGAATAGGGCGGGTGTTACACAAAAACTCTGCCGGGATTGTAATGATGAAAAGCGCAAATAAAAATAAAAAGCTAATAAAAGCTCTTTTATCACGCTTAAATTTATTCCATTTAAGGCTAAAATCTTTGGTTATTTCCATGTCATAAATGGATTAAGATTGCGACTCATCGAAAGAGATGCGCCGATCAATAAGGACATAAGTGAGGTCTGTCAGCAACTGACCGATCAGTCCCATCAATGAAAATATAAATAATGTTCCCAGAACTATTGGGTAGTCTCTTTGTATGACAGCCTGATATGAAAGTAGACCGAGACCATCGAGAGTAAATATCTGTTCAATTAAAAGCGAGCCAGCAAAAAACATTGCTAGAAATGCTGTTGGAAAACCAGTTACAAGAGGAATGAGTGCATTTTTAAGAATATGTTTGAATAAAACTATTTTCTCTGGCAATCCTTTTGCGCGTGCAGTAAGAACATACTGTTTTTGTGTCTCTTCCAGGATGGCATTCTTAGTTAGCATGGTGAGGGTAGCAAAACCACCTAATATAAAGCAGAACAAAGGAGCGGCTAGATGATGAAGGTAGTCACCGATTTTTTTTAATGTCGACCACTCTTCATACCCGGGTGTCCCCGCCGAAGTTAATCCAGATAAAGGAATAAGGTGAATAATTGCCCCGTCACCTGGACCTAGAAATACGATCACAAATATGCCCATTACAAATCCAGGAATACTGTAGCCCACAAGCACTATGAGGCTGGTCACTGTATCGTATTGCGTTTCATGTCTAACTGCTTTAGAGATACCAAGAAAAATGCAAATAATATAAGTAATAAAAAAACTTGTTACGCCTAGGGATGCTGAGACAGGTAATTTTTCTTTAATAAGTTCTAACACAGATTTGTTTCTGTAAAAGGAATCACCAAATTTAAAGACTAGAAACCCTTCCCAGTTATCTCTATTAATAAATCGGTCGGCGAATGATCCTTCTGAATTTATGGGTGCATACCATAAAAATGTTCTGATATAGCGTTCCCATAACGGACGATCAAGGTTGTAAATTTTTTTGAGATTTTCCAGGTTTGTATCGTCAATTTCTGATTGTTTTATAGAAATCATTTTCTGAGCACCTCCCCCAGCCTCAGACATTGATGTAGAGTGACCTCTTAGGAGGGATTTCATTTGATCAATAGGTCCTCCGGGAACAAACTGAATAATCAAGAATGTGATTGTCACGATTCCGATAAGTGTTGGAAACATTAAAAGAAATCGACGTATTATGTAAGATGTCATCGAGGAAAAATTACTGGAGTGCGGAACCTGAGGCTCTTGCCGTTTTTAATAACGTTGCTTTATTCTTATCAAACCACCACCATTCGAGTATGTTATTTATTATGATTGATTGTGATGGGTTGATTTTTGGGCGTGAAAATTTATTCCAGTAAACAATTCGATCATAGGGTATATACCAATTAGGAACGATATAAAATTGGTGAGTAAGAATCCGATCCATTGCCTGAATATAATTAACCAACTCTTTGCGCGACTTTGCTTCTACAATGTTATCGATCAACTCGTTGATTGCTGGATTTTTGATCCCCATATAATTTCGTGAACCCGGAGTACTTTCCGCCTCGCTACTCCACATAGAGCGCTGTTCATTTCCCGGTGATCGGCTTTGCGGATAATTTGCAACGATCATATCAAAATTAAAATTTCTTAAAATTTCTTCGTATTTTGCGATCTGTACTGCTTTAACATCTAATCTTAGTCCAATTTTTTTTAGATTGTTTTTGTATGGCTCCACAATTCTCTGGAATAGGGGGGAACTAAGAATGAATTTGATAATCATTTGTTTCCCATTTTTACTGCGTATTCCATCAGCTCCCATCTGCCACCCAGCCGAGTCCAATAAAGCATTAGCTATTTTGATATTATTGTCTAGTGACTGTCCTTGGCCAGGAGCACCAACGGGTTTCGTTAATGCTGTTTTGGGTACAAAGGAGGATCCGTATTTTCCCCGTAGATTTTCCAATATAGACTTAACTTCGCCATCCGGTAATCCCTTTGCTTTCATTTCTGGATTATTATCGAAATAACATTCGTTACGAGTATATTGTCCGTAGAATAGATTTTTATTACTCCATTGAAAATCAAAAACCATGGCAACTGCTGCGCGTACTTTTCTGGATAAGAAAATTTCATTGCGCTGATTTAGGACAAATCCTTGCATGCCAGCTACTCTAGTGTGAGGAAACGTACCTCTGATGTAATAATTCTTTTTAACAAAATCGCCCTTGAAGTCCAAGGCCCAATCACGGGAACTGTTTACCATGTGAGCATCAAAATCTCCGCCCTTAAAACCTTCCCGCATTGCAACTGGATCTAAATATATTCTCCAGGTGACTTCATCAAAATTATATCTTCCCTTGTTTATCCCTAAATTTTCACCCCACCAGTTATTGTTTTTTTCGAAGGTTATGTGTTTTCCAAACTCAAAAGTTTTTATTTTATAAGGACCGCTTCCAACAGCAATTTCATCAAAATCGGATCCAAATGATTTATCCTTAATTCCATATACGTGTTTCGGGAATATAGTCATTTGCCCAGTGATTAAAGGAAGCTCTTGATTGTATATGGCGAATGTGTAGATCACTTTATGAGAGTTAATCTTTGTTACAGATTTAATATCTTTAAAATACTGTTTTGAAATAGGGTGATATTCAGGATCCTTTAAAAGTTCGAAAGAAAAAACAAAATCATCGGCTGTGACTGGGTGACCGTCAGAAAACTTTGCATGCTTGTTGATATGGTAGACCATGGACATACGATCATCGGCCAAGTCGACTTTTTCTACTAAACTTCCATATTGGGAAAATGGCTCGAAATCATCTGCGGAGCTATCCATGGGTGTTTGAAAAATTAAATTAGCTATGCCGGGTGCTGGGACGCCCTTTAAAGAGGATGGGTTTAACTTGGTGAAAGCTCCAAAATCTGCTAATACCAAATGCCCCCCGTTCGTGGCTTTTGGGTTACTATAGTCATAGGGTTGTCCAAGTTTGTATTTTAGGTACTCGGGGCCGTACAAAGATAATCCGTGCAGAGGATCAGCAAAAACGCTACTAAAAAAGAAACAAACATATACAATTGATAAAACAGGGCATATCAATTTCTTCAGATAACCGATTTTAATTTGAAACTTTCTCATATTTTACTATTTTATCATTCTCTTGAATGAATTAGAATTTATTTAAGGTTCAAGCGCATGTTTAATTTTTTTAATTTTTATAACTTAGAAATTTCTTTATTTTTTAATAACCTTACTTGTTAACAATTGTAAACTCTGATAACCTCGCCCGATTATCTTATTAATATCTTATAATTTATAATCACCTTCTTTTGTTTTTGAAATATGAGTGATATAAAAAGATCATCACGAAAAATATTTATAGGTTCACTAGTTATTGGTGGAGACTCTCCAGTAGCTGTTCAGAGTATGGCTGCAACTCAAACACAGGATTTAGAGGAGACTGCTCGCCAAATCGAAATCCTTGAGCAGGCTGGAGCGGATGTTATAAGAATAGCTGTGGATAATGAAGCTGACGTTGTCGCTCTTGAAACTCTTCGTAAAAAATTTCCAAATCCAATCTTTTCTGTTGACCTTCAAGAAAATTATAGGTTAGCGCCCAAAGTTGCCCCTTTAGTTAATAAAATTCGGTACAACCCAGGACATTTATACCATTTAGATAAAGACAAATCGATCTTGCAAAAAGTGGAATTTATTGTTGACGCAGCCAGGTCTTATAATTGTGCGATTCGGATAGGCGTTAACTGTGGGTCTATTGATCCTGAATATAAAGAAAAATTTAAAGAGGATCAAATTGAAGGAATGGTTCGTTGTGCGGTCGATCATTGCAAAATATTGGATGATCTGAACTTTACGAATTATTGCGTATCACTTAAAGATTCTGATTTTGATAAGGTTATTGATGCTAACCGTCGATTTGCCAAGGAACGCCCTGACGTGCCTTTACACCTGGGGGTGACAGAGGCCGGGCTGCCGCCAGAGGGTGTTATCAAGACAAGGATTGCATTTGAGCAACTTATATCTGCTGGAATCGGTGATACCATTCGCGTCTCTCTTACCCTTCCGAATGAGCAAAAAGGTGAAGAGATTGCTGTGGGTCGTGAAATTCTTAAGGATATTGAGCAAGGGAGATTTAGATCAGTTCCTAAAAATTTCCTTGATGGTATTAATATAATTGCTTGTCCTAGTTGTTCTCGTGTTGAAAATGATAAGTTTGTAGACTTGGCTCAGGAAGTACGCCAAATCACAAAATATGCTGAATCACATAAAATTACTATCGCGGTTATGGGATGTAGGGTCAATGGACCAGGGGAAACTGATGATGCAGATCTTGGACTTTGGTGTGGTCCGTTGAAGGTAAACTTAAAGAAAGGGACTGAGGCGCTAGGTGCATATTCGTATGATGAAATTTTAAGTCGACTAAAGCTTGAACTTGACCTGATAATTTCTTCTAGGGTAAACTTGAAAAAAGGTACTGAAGCATTAGGTTCATATTCATACGAAGAAATTTTAGGCGAACTTAAGCGTGAACTTGACCTGATAATTTCTACAAGAATTGGTCAAGAACCAATAGCTAAATAGTAGGCTTATTTAAACATGTTGATATTTGTATCTCTAGTATTATCCAAAGATCTATTGTTATAGGAAATTATTATGGAACTTGATGTTAAGGAGTTGGAATCGCTAAAACGAAAATTGGATATAACAATTCCAGAAGAGGTTGTTACCGAGAGAATCAATAACGCATATAAGGATTTGAATCGTCAGATGAAAATGCCTGGGTTTAGACCTGGAAAGATTCCTCGGAAGATTCTTGAAAAGCAAGTTCCAGTACAATCTTTTACAAATATGTTTCAGGAGTTGTTGCAGGAGTATTACGAAAAGGCTCTCCGTCAAAGTGGAATTGTTCCTGTTGGATCACCAGAAATTGACAACTCTGATTTTGAGGATATCAAAATCAACAACCCTTTAAA
>JYMV01040526.1_pt1 | contig 14301 bp, 5 predicted proteins | sample 338911 | NCBI WGS metagenome assembly JYMV01 (sample SAMN03354496, study PRJNA234377) | hydrothermal vent metagenome | biome: Deep sea; feature: Hydrothermal plumes at the Eastern Lau Spreading Center, Western Pacific Ocean; material: Seawater | place: Tonga | collected 2009 | depth 2000 m m
TATAAAACACTACACAGAAAACTGAAGACTGAGCAAAACGAACTCCACTAAATCCGAGAGTGAACTCAGGTGCTCTGGACGGGTTGGCAGTTCCTGTGCCACTAGTGGGACTGGTTACAAACCAGGTAATAAGTCATGGATGATAAAAGGACCGGATTGTGATTAAATTCTATTATATTTTGCTTAGAGAGAGAGATAGAGTTATCAGAGCAATTGTTCATCTTTATTTTTATACCATTATTGGTTTGTAGTCTGACGTCCAGCATATATCTATCCTTTGAAAAGTTGCGATCGTCCTGCTAATTTGAAAATTAATTGTCTCGATAGTAAAGTTTCTGTCATAATTCAACTCTAATATGGAAAACTCTTCATGGGAATACAAATATCAGCTTTGTATATAAGTTATTATCAAACCTAAGCCATCGTATGATGGCATCGTCACACGAATCCCTCTATTCTGTTCTGGATAAGCTACTTTTAATAGGCGTATACAATAGGATAGTAATGTTAATATGGGTTAGAATGCTAAAGAAGTGTTAGAAAATAAATCGGCAAACAGGACATATGGTATATCTTCACATATATATGTTTACGCTATTCGAAATGTTTTCTCCACAAACTTATGAAAATAAAGCAGAACAGATATGGTCAACAATTCCACCAAAGTTGCCGTTATTTTACCAAGACAGTTTCTTAATGATTTCGAACCAACTATTAAAAAGGATTCTCGGACCTATTATCCTTACATTTTGTATTCATTCGAGGTAACTAATGTAGTATTTGTTCTTACTCCTTAATATTGCTTGCTTAGCGTGCTTAGAGAAGGAGCAGTAACCATGTACATCTCATAATGTTTGTGTCGTTCCAAGGTAATACGACGGGTGCCACTTCTGGAGTAGAAATTATTTACCCTTCCAGAGCACCTTCATTTACCACTATTTTGGTGGGGTCCTCATTGCACAATCTTTAGTTTTCTGCTTAGTGTTTTGTAGATCATTGTTTGTCCTTTTGGCCATTGCATTGTTTGCCCTTCTTCGATTGATGAATTCCGGTTATCCTTTTGTATCTTCAAACCTATTTATGAATATCGTTTATACACTTTCCGAAATGCACATCAAAATTTGATAAAATTGAATTAAATTAATATCAGTTTATGGCTAACAAGGAACTCGTTGCTTTGACATAAAACAGTGTCTTACTTCACAAACCCTAATGCTTTGCATTGAGTAACGACCGAAATAGATCCTATTGTATTGCATACTGTATGCTTCCTGCTCTGTTTGGTCAAAGTGAAATTAGAACATAAATGTGTCACATTGAACGTGACATTAAAAGTGAGCAGGAATACATGTTACAAGAACACATTTTACCACCATGCAGAGCATTAAACATTCGACAAATTACATTCAATTCTGTATGTAGCGTTCCATACAACAATATCGAAAAGCTAAAACAAAAATCGGTCTATGCAAAGAAAATTAGTCTATTATATTTGTGACATACACAATAACGATATTTATTTATTTAAGAGGACGAATTACAGCAGCAGACAGTTTCAGGTGTCAGGTTACTGTATATCATGCCAACAGTGTAAGCATTAGCACTCAATGATAAAGGAGGGATGTATCATGTGTAGCAGGAACTGTGAACCCTTCCGGAACACCTGAGTTCACATGGTTTTTAGTGGGGTTCGTGTTGCTATATCTTTAGTTTTCTGTGTAGTGTTATGTAGATCGTTGTTTTGTCCTTATGTTTTGGCCATTGCATTGTCTGTCCTTCTTCGATTTACGGCTTCTGTGTACCCCCTTTGGTATCTATTAACTTTTCTAATGGCTATGTGAACGAGTTGGGTAATCCTTTGTGCGTGTATATGTTGTGAGAGAAGATAATGGCAATGAATCTCTCAGTCAAATAATGTAGTCGTCATTTGTCACAAATACCCACGAAAATGTTCCGTTTGTCATAAGCACAATCCCGTTCTTTCCTCATTCATTACTTATCACATGATTTGTGTCAAGAGTAACACGTCGAGAGCTACTAGTTGAGCACGAACTGCATAACTTTTCGGAGAACCTGTATTCGACCTCGGTATTATTGGACTTTGTGTAAAATTACATGTCTTCGCGTTTTCAGTTTCGTCTTATTGTGTAGCTACGATTGACGTGTAGAAATGATGTTCGGCTAGTCTTTACTCCCATTTGTTTCGGAGGGATTTCATGTTGTTGTTATTTATTTATGCATACTGGTGTCCAACACGATTACAGTATCAGATGTTCGTGTCGTTTAGCAGTAACACTATGGGTGGCACGAATAGGGCAGGAACTGCCGATCCTTCCGGAGCACCTGCGTTCATGAGTTTATCCCCGGTCGTTCGTTGAATCTTTAGTTTTCTGTGTAGTGTTTTTAGACCATTGTTTGTCTCACTGTCCCTATTCTTTTGCCCAAATAATTGTCTGTTATTTTACGGGTTATGGCTTCTGATTACTCCTTTAGTATCTTCAAGCTTTTCGTTGTTCTGGGAATAGTAGGAGGATAATTACAAGCCCATGTGGATGCAATATTTTGAATATCGAAACGCGAATATACGTAATCCAGCTGATATATAGCAGTTATTAAGTAGCTTGAGCAACTAGTGAAGTAAGTTTGGGAACGAAACTTCATCTGAACGTATTATGGTCGTTACAGTGAAAATTGCCGTTAACAAAGTTTAATTTATAGCCAGGGGTTTTAATATATTATCTTGATTGTATTCTATATACCCAAATGCATCACTCACATTAACATTCTTTATTCATTTGTAGAAATACTGATCAAAGGGAGATAATCTGTACTTTTACAATGTTATCTCTAGAATTGATATTTCTTTTGGTTTAAAGAGAAAATAATGATCTAAGTAGAGAAATAACAACAAAAAAATAATTGAACGTTATCAAGAAATATATGTCTTACCTCTAAAACTGAAGAAATAGTTAATTTGTATATCTTCAATCAATCGACTATTAGGTAATAACTAGCAGGTGTTCGATTATTTTAAAATGATGTTTTACAGATAGATTGCATGTGCGTGTATATTACATCCATCATTAAAATTCAATCCATCACTTTGTATAAACGTACATTTATGCACACAAATGTATTACCCATACGCAAATGTTAAATACATAATGGTTTGTTTTATTCATACCAATATTCACATATATAAATATTTTAAATAACATAATTTCAAATGTGAAGTGATACACAATTCTAGCAAGGAAAACTTAGTGAATAAACATTTTGTTTGAGACAAATCGTCATGCGTTTTAGTTATTTCTTGTGGAATTAAAACACATTTAAAAAAAAAGAATTTGAACTTGAGATACAAAAAGGGTAATCAGGTCAGATAATTCAATGGTGGAAACAAAAAGGATAAAAGGACAAAGAAAGATCTACAAAACACTACACAGAAAGCTAAAGATGAAACAACACGAAACCTACAACTCATTTGCTCCGGAAGGATAAGCAGTTCCTCTTCCACTAGTTGCACCCGTTGTGATACTTGCTAAATATCCGGTGATAAGTCACGAATGGGAAAAAGAGGACGGGATTGTAACTACGTCAAACGGAACAATATGTGGTCATCTGTACATCATTTGTATTTCAAAGGGAATATATTTTGATTGTTTTGTGTCTCTCTGTTTGGATTTTTAAAGAATCATTCGTCCTCCTCCGTTTGATTAGACATGTATAAAATGAAATGAAAGTCGGTAGCATCGCTGTATTGTAACTGCTACAGCGTTATTTTACCTTTTAATTTCAATCTTGATCTTTGCTATACAGAATTACGAAGGTGGATGATCTAACCTTTTGTAGAATAAAATCTGATTGATATTTTACACCAACCCCTACAGGACAACAGAGGCATCAGATAGAAGGGTTATGTTCATTTCATTGTAAGAGAACATTTATGTTTCCTATGCTGAATTTATAATACATTGCTAGTTGTGAAGTGAATAAAATAAATGGGGACTGGTAATGAGCCTGCTGATTACACCTTGCAATATATGTGTGCCCGTCCCAAGCCAGAATCTTTATTTCCATCGACTTGTCACGTGATTTGTTTTGTATTCAAAGATTTGAGGTGATAGATAGTAGTTCGTTTTGTTGATACCGGTTGAATTGTTGGCCTTTTTTAACCCTCGTTTCCGAAATTATAAAATGATAAGTTATACCTGATATGATTTTTTTAAATCACGGGTATTAAGTCAAAGGTCCAAATTTTTCTGCAATTTGTGAAAATGCGTAAAATTATAAAGGAAATTTTGCGAAATACGTCATTGAAATCTAGAATTAAACAACTGAAAAGAGTAAAATGTTGTCTTGGTTTGATAAACGAAGGGAAATAACTCATAAATGACCTCAGTCAAAATTGTTGAAATCAAAATGTGAATTCCTTTGATCATTTTCACGATTTTGTGATTGTTTCTTTTTCATAGTGAAAATATATAAACTTTGAAACCACAATAGTAAGGTCCGATATAGGAAAAATAAAATAATCGTCATGTGACTTCCAATGGGTAGTGATAATTTATCGTAGGCGTACAATTGAATACGAACAGACTAATGGATGATAAAACGAACGCCAATTGGACACCATTTTTGCATCTATCGAATTGGTCATTTGGTAAGTCGAACTTCGGGATAAATGGATTGATTTATTAAATAATTATTTATTTATTTGCAGTAATTTAGATATATTTACCTGTTCACAAGCCATACATCATGTAATAAATAGCAGTGAGATAGCTCTATGGACGATTGTGTTGTTCGAGGGGCTGTACCTCGCGGCGAAAAAAGTAGGCCCTATGTCTATACGTCAGGTATTCATCGGGAGTGTCAGGACAAACACAATATCTTTTACAATTACAGGAATTCTATGTCTCAACTAGTAGAACTTAGCCACTGCTTAAACAATGTACCCACTTTGTAAATATTGATCTAATGACAGGAGTCATGCACGAAGCAGGAAACTTACCCTATCGATTCATCTGATCTAACCCCAACAAACACATACTTGGGGAATGTTCTTGTACACGATAAATAAGGTTTTGTTAGGTGTCGTTTTATTCATCTCCGTTATCTCCCTTGTGAACAACGACACAGATTACCTCAGTACGAATTATATCTGATTTATTAAGGAAAGGTTTATGACTTTTACATTGTACATTGCTCTGGAATGATTCTTGGGATGGGACTTTGCTACAACAATTCTATCAACAACAAAATGCATTCGTCTTCCCAAAATAGACCGAATAAATAGTTTTCAATTATTTTTTATGGTTTTGTCACATGTATTTATATGAATAATCTTCTAGTAATTGTATTTACATGATTACTTAAAATAAAATAATTGAAAACCAACAACATAAAGCGTCAAATTTTGTGTATACTAATGTCGGTTATTTTCTCTCAAAGATAACACGTTTGAGTACCAGTATAAATTTCTACACGAGTTAATATTTTGAGGTAAAAAGACAAGCAGTATGATAATTTTCTTGTCTTAACTGTTCCCAGGGATTGTACAATATGACTTTTTGACCTTATAGAAACATTATACATATTTACATAAACTTTGTACAATCTTATATCTATTGTCTATTGATATTGATTAAGTCTTTCTCAATATAACAGCAGTTTCCTGTAAATGTATTTAACCATCCTAGTAAACATCGTCGTACGCTTTATTTTTCAATAGGCGAATAAATTAAGATAGGTTGTCGAAACAAATGTGGAGAGAGCAACAACCTGATTTTAACAACAGCAATAACAATATTTATTATTTCGAGTCCAGAGGAGGCATGTCAAGCGATATCAATATAAATATTGAGAGGGTTCATTAAAATCTCATTATGTTGTCACATTCGTATGTTTATCTCTGTCAAGCATTTATAATTTATTGTATCTGTTTGTGTTAGGAGTTTATAGCATTTCATGTTTGTCAAAGGAAGGAGTGTTATGAAAAGAAAAGTTTAAACAGTGAGTCAACAATTTAATCAATATCGTTAACAACAAAATGAACAATAACCTCTCATCTCAAGGCATAAAACATTTAAAAGACCATTGCGCATGACGTTCGAAAACCAGATCCTGTCTTGGGACAGACACAAAAATGTTAATGGGATCCCTACTCTCCAAAGGAAATACTTGTTTATGCCTGCAGTTTATATAATCTCGTGTTGTAGAAGTCAGGCATTTCCACTTTTTTGTTCCTGTTTCTGCCTTTACCTTACATCTAAATGTCTGTTTGTCTGTCTCTGTCAAAGATGTGGATTGCATTGTTCGTGTCTATGCCAGTATTTAAGATGTCACTGTTTCCCCTCTGTAGTAAGTTTGTATAATTTTGAATATGTTACTTGCTCCCAAAAACGTTTAGATTAAATGGTTTTCCCATTGTTTACACTGCATGCACCTAATAAAGGTTATGCAAGAAACGCACCGTGCGCACTAAAGTGGATATATACGTTTGTATTCGAAGTGATTACATTTCTGTCTCTCCCATGAGTATATATTTTCTTGTATTTTATTCTGACGTGGGCTTAAAGTTTCTTGTGCCCGCCTCATTCTGTCCGACAAATCTTTACATATCTACGACAGGAGTTTAGCTATCCCTTTACACATTAATGACAGAATATTAACCTTTCTCCTATATGTCAATAACAGGAGCTCAAATTTTCTTGTGTCTGTCAAAGACAACAGTTTAGATTGTCTTGTTCCAGTTTCTGTAATGTGTTACGATATTATTGTGTTTGTCGAAGACAGGAGGTAATATTTTGTTCTGTAGATCGACGACTTAAATATTATCTGCCTTTCAACGATAGTTGTTTAAATTTTCAACATGTCTTCTGTTTCTCGTCTTCGTGTTGTAACAATCCATTTTCTGGATTTAATTCGCACAGGCAATATATCACTGTTGTCAGTACAAAACTAAAAACATATTGTCTAAAATTGTAGTTTTACGGTCAACAGCCCAAACTGGTAGACCGGTACGAAATATCAATTATTCAAATGTATATTTTGCATTTTCCGTAGAGCTCTTTTCTCTATCACGGATAAGACGTTTACAGGACTCGAATCGACTATGACCAACAAGGTAGGTGTTTTATAGGTAGAGGAACTGTTGAACAACCGTAGCAAGCACCTTGGTTCACTCCCTGTTTTTTGGTGGATCCTTTTCTTAGTTTTCTGTGTTGTGTTATTTGATTTGTTTGTCTGTGTTCTGTGTCTCGTGCCCAATGTTGCTTGTGTCTCTGGGTTCTTCTCCTTCGTTGCTCCTTCGGTTCATCTAACATTTATTTAACCAATTTTATATATATATTATGTCTTACAGCAAGTGACAATAATGTTATTCTGGAAGCAGGTAATTAGTATTCAGAATCAAAATATTTTTCTTCTAAAACTTGCACAACGATTACATACAAGCGAAAAAGCACTGATATTCGTTCTAGAAATCACATGAAACGACTTGCATAAGTACAGCTGTTCTACTGATATTCAGATATGGCGAGTCAAGCACTCGACACACTGATATATCTTTGTTTTAGTTCTGTTCCAAAAGCAATTAGAAACATATTTATTTGTTTCATTATTGTCATAAGTGTAGTAAATCGCTAAGTCATTCCAAAAAATTATTGTGTAAATGCTTTATCCAGATTTGCGCATAGTGTTGTCCAACACATATTGTGTTGTGTTTTTTGTTTTGTTTGTCTTGATCTTGTGTACCCAATGTTGCCAGTTTTTCTGGATTGTCCATTCTTGATTGCCCCTTCGGTTTTCTCTAACGTTTATTCACATATATGTTTTTATGAAAATAATCATATTCAGTGTTTCGGTTTTGATATTTAATAAATCCCTCGCTTATCTGTTGATTGAAGTGTCAGTACCAAGCCAAGGAGTGAGCAGTCATGTATATACGTGTCAGGGGTATCCATTTTGTCTATGTTTTCATGACGATCCTGTCAAATTTTGGAAATGTTCTGAAGGTGTGGAATTATTTTGTGTTTCATTTTATCATATTAACAAAACGACAATTTCGTACAATAACGCTATAGAATACGCATAGATAATAGAATGCATGGAACCATGTAATCATACATGACATCAATAAACAGAAATAAGACATGACAAATTATACAATATTAGAAGAATGATTGGCATACAATGGCGCCTACATTTTTAATTAATATCATGTTATCTAGAATCATTATTTCGTGCTACCAGTTCTGATGCAGTTAATATTGGTCGTTGCATAGGTATTGTAAAGCTATCTGATATGATTGATGAAGATATTATTTCACAGATAACTTTGTATGTTGGTAACAAAGAACCTTGTTGGATCAGTCATATATCAGGCGATTTAATGTTGCACAAGTTACTTACAGATTGTTGCCTTTCTGAGCTCATACATATTCTGGGGAAAAAAAACAGGATGTCAGAAAAATTCGTCTCTCCAACTAAAGTCGCCTTATTTAACTATTTGGATTTATCTAATCCATTCCATAAAAAAAGCCAAGATTCTTTTATCTTAGGATCAATTAAAAGGAGAGGTCTGGAACTATAAAACTAGTTTTACCCCATTACTTTTTATAGAAATGCCTGTACCAAACGAGGAAAGTGAGCGTGTAATAGAGTATCGATTTTACCTCTTTCTACGATTTTGATATTTTATTTTGGAATTATTCCGACAATGTTGTATGTTTGGTTTTTTTTCTCCAATTTTATTAATGTTGCAAAACACATGTTCCTGACTGACCTGCAGACAAGACCCCTAACAATGTTCATGTTGCATGAAAATCACATTACATACTGCTTAATAAAGAAGTTGGGTATTGACAATACACTATATATTCACCGAAGCCACATATGAAAGAAGGAATCCTGGACAATCATAGGCATGGTGTGTTCCTTTGGAATTTCTACCACATGTGAATAGTTTGATCTCTGTTGGATGCCTAAATTGCATTACTGTGCGGTCCATTGCTGGGTCTGCCAAATTCTCCACGAAACCTCTTTTCAAAATTGTTGATATATATTCCATCAGGTGTTAATACCGTACTTCAGAGTCACTGTGACACTAGTTACTCTAGGATAGTGTGAATCAGATGTGGCATCTGAATGACTCTACAGACCTGTTAAAGTACATATAACCGAGGTCTCTGTCCTGATGCAAATGCATTGAACATTTAACTTATCTACCCTTCACACGAATATTCCCCACTCAAAGCAAAAAACAAAGTTCAATGTTGTTTTAGAATTGCCTTTGTAGATACACATATCTTGTTTTAGAAAGGATCAAATCTAATTTTATAAACACGTTGGTTCTTACAAACTGTCCTCTGAAACTTACATCATCAAAGGGCTCATGTTTTGGATTGACAAAGTATTCGTTTTGTTTGGTGGGCGTGTTTTTCAACAGAGTTAGCATTCCGATGAGTACCAATTGTACCCCTCTTCTCATCGACGTGTTCCTCTATTCTCATGAAGATTAAGTCATACAGGGGCTTATAAAGGACAAGAAGAAGAACGTTACACGATCCTCTAATTTCACTTTCCACTGTCCTTTCACTAAATAGCGAGCTTTTGGTGGCTATTTATTTATGTATCCAATTCAATAAAGGATACCACAGTAACAGTTATGTCTGCTTTATGTCTTGATCATAAGAGCCTATTAAGAAATGAAACTTTATTACAAAAAGGATGATTTTAATTTTCCAATTGTGAACTTCTCATTTATATGTACGTAGCTACATCACAACAACACCTGCACATGGAGTGTACACATCTCAGTTAATACGATATTCCAAAGTTTGGAGTTCATATCATGATGAACTCCCCTGATAGTGGGTTGGTGCTTACATCGGAATCTACTGAACCAAGTGTTCCTGGTTGTAAATTTTTAAGACATCATTCAAAAGTTTTACGATGATCATCATGACTTTACCGTTGCGAAATATCTGTGTCACAGATAACTACGGAAATATTCCGTCTGTCGTAGTCACAATACTGCCTTTCTTTCCTCGTTCATGACTTATCACTTGCATGCATTTTTACAAATGTAACACAACGGGTGCAACTGGCGGAGCAAAAACTGCTGACATTTCCAATTTTATAATTTGTATTTTAATTTCGTGCATCATGTTTTTTAGTTCCGAGTTGTGATATCCGCTAAGATTTTCCTGTAAATTGAGTTTGTAATCACTACCATTTTTTGTGAAGGGGGTTCATGTTTTATTTATGTTATTAGTCATTATTTACAGATAACACGATTTAAATATCTGATGATGTTCGTTTCGTGTAACAGCAACGCGACGTGTGCCAGTCATGGAGGAGGAACTGCTTACTATTTCGGAACTCTGAGTTCAACCCTGGATTTTTGTAGGGTTCGCCTTTCTTAACCATTGTTTGTCTTCTGATTACCCTGTTGGTATTTTCAAACAAATGATTTAACTGTGAATCAATTTATCAAAATGTCACAGAATAATTAGTAGGCATAGTGAGAAATTTGATTAAGCTTCGTACAAAAAAAATTCTCTTAAAATAAATCTATGTTTTAGTTTTTGCCAGGATATTTTTTAATTTCTCGGTGATATAATGGAAATTTTGGAAAATATCATAGTAACTTTTTTTGCTGATGATATCTTTATAGTTTGTATTAACAGAAACTGCTACTGTCTCACATACTGGAAAATTAAGCCTAACATCAAACTATGCTAATAGTTGTTCATCGTAGTTTAGCTACAAAGTAATTATGTTACTTTACCGTGACCGTATTAGACATTATCATACTATTTTCTTTGATGATGATGGAGAAGAAATTGATGAAATATATCACCATTGTTCATCACTCTGCAACATAAATACGGCAAGACCCCGAATAAACAATGACAATCTAAAAAATATCATCAGTGTACTCAATTTCTTCTTCATTACAATGTTTGTTTAAATAGAAATTATTCTGCATAGGGCAATACACATTTCGTATTGATTGTTATATTGTTCTGGTCTGTCATCTTTTCTGATGAGACAATTAATGTCATACATGTTGATCTTCTACTATATTGGAACATGGAACTGAATAAATTTAGACTTATACAAATATATATAATTAGTGACACTTACTGTGATTTCCAGTAATTAAACGTTGATAAATTCAAATGGGCAATCAAGAATCTACAATCAAGAGATATCGCCAAATTTGGAAACACAAGACATGGGACGGAGACAAACAAAACGAAAAATCAACATAGAAAAATAAAAATATGAGCAACACGGACCCCACCAAAAGAAACGGTGTAAGCAATTCTTGTACCGTTGCAGATTTTCCTACATTTCTAGATTCACCTGTTCATATTCATAATATCTGCATTTTATTTTCTGTATTTTAAATTGATAGGAAATACGTACATTGGAGTAGGGGTAGGGCTTGTAAAGGTTTTTCTCGTGTCTCAATCCTATTCGTAAGTGTAATAATCAACAAAATGCGTCAGGATCAAGTCACATTTATTACACCAACGAACGTGTTGCTCTGGGCACCACGTTCTTCCATTTATCAATCCATGAAACATTACGCTACAATAAGGTATTGCCAGGTCATATGTTGCTATTGCTTGCCAATAATTCATTAACCAAATCAATGCTCCAGATCTCAATTGGATGGTCAAAAAGTTCAGAAAACACGTCCATGCCACAAAACAACGTCTCCTTGCTCACTGAGAATGACATTCGTCATACACAACCAACAGGAGTAGCAAATGACCATAACCAACATGATGGTGTCAATGGTAAGAAGCGTCATATAACTGTTGTCGAAGATAGCCACATACGCTATTGGAAATATCTTAAAATACCACCGTTTCATAGTAATCCACGCAAACACCATCAATAGCAAAACTCGTTCAGATTTGATCTGTAACGAAGACATAACCCCTGATCCTACACTATGAAATGAACATCCCTATAACATTTGAAATAGTTTACTCCAACGAAAAGATGCGCGTCGGTTCTACCTCTAGTATATTTATATAACTATTGTTGTCATAATATACGTACATGACTATTCATTCGTGATCTATTTTGTACTGCGGAGTGGTGGAGAGTGTCAAAGGGTTTCTGAAGGAAAACAATTGTTTTCTTTCCTACACAACTTAATTATAAGATCAATCAATAATCCAATATCCTAAGGAACTTTAAATACTCTCCGCCTACGTGGTGTATTGGTCTACGTGCTCGCCTGCAAAGTCTATATCTCGCCTTGGGCAAATAACTGACGCTATATGGAGTGAGAATAATGTTTGCTTGTAGCGTGACATGTCTACTAGTGGTAACATTGTATACTAAAATATCGGAATCCGGTTGCCTATCTACTAGAAATAGCCATAGGAAGATATAAATTCCAAAACATGATCATTGATCTTTGCAAAAAGAATCTTCATTCACCTAGATTTATTACTGTATTCTTTCGCAAATAAAAAACGATGTTGATTTGCTTACTATTATATTATTTTGATAGTATATCACATAGCATTGCTGTGATGTAAATAAACAGCTGCTATATTGTAGCAGTGGCAGACATACACATTCTCAAGAAATGTTTGAAGATACCAAAGAGGTAATATCAGAAGCCGTATATCAAAGGACAGAGACTACAAAGGCCAAAAAGAAAAAAAGACGAAAACAAAAACAATGATCTACAAAACACTACATACAAAACTAAAGATCAAGGAACACGAACCCTACTAAATACGGAAGTGAGATGAAATGTTTCGAAAAGATGAAAAGATAAGCGCTTACTGCTCCACTTATGGCCCCCATCGTGTTGTTAATAATCCGGTGATACATACGTTATGAAAGAAGAAACTTAGACGGAATTGTTACTATGACAAACAGAACATACAGGTTGTAAAACTTTGACACAGATATTCCCAAACGATTAACCAAGCATGATGTTGACCGTAAAACTGTCGAAGTAATGACTTAGCTACTAGGAACCCTTAGTTCAGTGCTTCCCTTGTTAACAGCAACAATAGGATCTACAAACTCTTAAAAACCATTCCCGTACCCCCTGTATGTTTGATTAATAGGGGCAGAGGTTTAAGCTGAAAAAAATGGCATTATCGAAATTAGTTCCAAAGGCATTTTTGTTTTGCGATATCCACTAAGTACACTAAGGGCAATATGATAATAAAATGATTAAACTATGTGACTTCTTATTGATATTGATTGACGATGAATAATTGATCTGCTTGTGATAATTCATATTGGGTGATAAGTCATGACTGATGACAAGACATGATTGGAACTACAACAGACAGACTACGTCGTCGCCTTTGACTTTGACACAAACATTCAATAACGGTTAAGCAAGTCATGTTGGCGATCGTACAGCTTTGTTTGCTTTGATTTTTTGTTTGTCGTCATCTTGTGTACCCTATGTCGCCACTTTCTCTGGATTGTCCATTTGTGGATATCATCACATATCAACGAAATCCTAGCCGATAGGAAACACAAGATTTGGAATATCGCATCAACTGAGCCGATGTATCTGCTGCATAATGCTGATGCTGCTGTCATGTTAAATTATGTTTCTTGTTCTTAATACAACACTTTCTATTTGCATGCGACGTGACTGTGAACGTATAGTAGTGGGGGTTATTTTACGGAAATATTTTCTTGTTTCTTTTTAAAAATTAATTTGAAAAAAAGTGGTGAAACATTTTATCAGAATGAACCCAAGAAAAGTTGGTAGTTTTCTTCAGGTATTCCGGCATCATCCACCAATTAAGCTGATCGCCACGATATAATTAACATATTGTTAAAAAATTAGCGTAAAATACACCCATAGCCCTAAGTCTGGTATTTGCTTGCCATTTTATCAAATACAAGAACTAATGTAATATTTTGCAGCTTCAATGTATCAGTGTTTGTCTCATCGGTTCCCCATTTTACAGCTAATACACATCACCAAGGCTGTTGATGACAATTTTCTAAGCTATTCCCTAGAGTATTGGAAGGACATGATACACTTTCAGAAAGTATTTCATTTCTGCTGTTTTTAATGTCAATTGAGGGATAATTACTCATGCTTTAAAGGACGTATTTTTGCAGATTTTATCGTGTGTGTTTTGTCCATGTTTGCGCATAGAGGTGTCCAACACATATTGTATTGTGTTTTTTTATTCGTCTTGCGTACCCTATGTTATCAGTTTCTCTGGATTTTCCATTTTTGCTTATACATCATACCTTACAGTTGATATTCACGTCACAACA
>JYMV01006475.1_pt1 | contig 14298 bp, 13 predicted proteins | sample 338911 | NCBI WGS metagenome assembly JYMV01 (sample SAMN03354496, study PRJNA234377) | hydrothermal vent metagenome | biome: Deep sea; feature: Hydrothermal plumes at the Eastern Lau Spreading Center, Western Pacific Ocean; material: Seawater | place: Tonga | collected 2009 | depth 2000 m m
ACCACAGGGACACGGCAAAAGGTTCCAAATGCAGTCAAAGAGTTAAAAGAACGAAAAACATCCATGCTGAAACTATCAATCTTCACTGGGGTTTTAGCGAAACCGTCAAAACTTTATAAAATTATGGGTTTTTCAGCACCCTGCTAGTGGTTATGAAACAATACGAATTTAAAGTAGACTCAGATTCGAGCCGGGAACGGCTTGATATTTTTCTATCTGTTCAGCAGACGGAGATCAGCCGGTCCCGCTTGAAAAAACTGATTGTTGAAGGCCGGGTGACAGTCAATGGTGTGGAACAGCGCGCTGGTTATAAAGTCCGGGCAGGAGACCGAATCATGATTCAGGTGCCCAGCCTGGTTGGCCTCGATACTTCCCCGGAAGCCATTCCGCTGAATATTATCTTTGAAGACGAATATTTAATTGCGCTGGATAAACCGGTGGGCATGGTGGTTCACCCGGCCCCGGGGCATTCCTCGGGAACCCTGGTCAACGCATTACTGTATCATTGCAATGACCTTTCAGGGATCGGCGGAGTCGAGCGTCCCGGCATTGTTCACCGGTTGGACAAGGACACCTCAGGACTGGTAATAGCTGCCAAAACCGAATCCGCCCACAAAAACCTGGCCAGACAGTTCAAAAAACGCGAAATCCGCAAAGAATACCTGGCGATCGTGAAAGGCAACGTTAAAAAGGATAAGGGTTCGATCCATGCCTCAATCGGCCGCCATAAAGTTCATCGCAAAAAAATGGACACCAGAGCCCTAAACGGACGGGAAGCCCAAACGGAATACGAGGTCGTACACCGTTCTGTGGGTTGGTCCTACCTTCGGCTTTGGCCCAAAACAGGCAGAACCCATCAAATTCGGGTCCATTTGGCTTCAATTCACCACCCCATAATTGGAGACAAGCTCTATGGCGGGAAATCTACCCATCACAAAATGGATAGGCAGGCTTTGCATGCCCACAGGTTAGAACTGAAGCATCCGATCACCGGTTCGAACTTATCATTTTGCGCCCCGCTTCCGCCGGATATGGTGGTTTTCCTACAATTACATAGGTATTATTCCTATAACAAATTTTGACGAATTCGCGGTATACCAAACATCGTTAGCGATCCAAACTAAAGCTTAGAAATTCAAGTTCTCTTAGGGACCCCAATTGTGAATTAATTGTGGAAAACTTTCCCCACTTTAGAAATCCGATATTTTTATGAGATGAAAAAAAAATTTTAACAACAAAAAAATACTTTTTCTCTTTATTTGTTACCAAGTTACAAAAACTCCCCGCTCCTTGTCGAAAAACTTTAGACATCAGAGGAAGTCTTTTTAGTTTTTCCACAATTTTTAAATCGGAGAGAGTTTCTGGAAGGACAGCTAAAACAGGGGCAGAAAAAGGGTATCAAAATCTTGTCATGCTTTTCCCCCCTTTGTTAGTCTGTCAAAAAACATTACATCTCAGGCAACATAACTTTACCCTCAGGAGGCCTAGCTTTAAGGATAAAAGGGATTTCGGATTTTTGACACCTGCGATGCCCTTAATATATTTGAGCGAGCTCAAACCAAGCCGCTTATAACCCTGTTTTAGGTAATAAACTAAGGGTTATAGAAAGTATCATCAAACTTACCCTATGGGGCGGGTGTTTACTTCTCAAACGGAGCCCGCCCCCTTGTCTGGAAAGGCTTTCAAGGGCGTCTTTCTGGCAAAATTACATTTTCCACACCAATTGTACAAAACCTGTGGAAAACACCGGGGAATTACCCTCTAACATAGAACAATTAAAGGCTTTGGGGTGTCTCGATTAGAAATTACGCAACCGGATAATGTTTTGATTTTAAAAGCAATATTAAAAGCCCCTATCCCGGGGGGCAGAGTGCATCTAAAAGTATTTTTAAGGACTAATTTTCCCATCTCTCTTGCTGAGAGGCCACTAGGCGTGGGGCCGACTGGCAATAACCTTTCGCTGGCGAGCAAATAGCTTTGGCGGCTCAACGAACTTTTGCCCAGTTGCCGCCCCTGCTAAGGGGCTAACCACAACATTTTTTATATTTTTTTCCACTTCCACAAGGGCAGGGATCGTTTCTGCCAACTTTGACTTCACCGCGAACAAAGGTTTTGGGTTTTGCCTGGGGTGAAACCGAGATGGGAGGTAGAGTGGAGTCTTTACGGCTATAGACCCAACGGCCATTGATTTTATAAAAGCGTGAGGATTCCCGCATGGTTTGCTCGGTACCATCCTTAATATAATATGCGATAAAATCGACCTGGCCTTCAGAATCTTCCCGACATCCGGCCCGGGTACCTACGATTTTCAGTTTTTTCCAATCCACTCCGTCCTCGACCAAGGCCGGACCCAGTTTGGCCATTTCTTTTTTTTCTTCCGGGTGACTGGTGATAACCAGATATTCCCAGTTTTTCTGGGCGAAAGCGGTATAACGCGAACGCAATAAATCCTCCGCCGTATCCGGAAAACCGGTACCCCGGATCAACGGGCCGCAACAATCGGTGAAAGGGAAATTCGAACCGCAAGGGCAATCTTTCATTTAGGATAATCCTGTCTTTCTGGGTTCATCATTTTTTTAACAATGCCTGAAATCGCTCTGGTTCAAGGAGGGGTTTCTTGCACAATTCCAGGTTCTGCTGAACATGGTTCGGTTGTTTCATGCCGATTAATGCCGTGGCCAGGCCCGGTAACTGCAGGGCACGTTGAGCAGAATGGGTCAATACCGCTCCCAGTCTGGGTTTCAATTTTTCCGCGAGGGATAGTGCCTGACCCTGGCCGATCGATGCGCTGGCGATAGGAAACATGTTCAACTCAGCAGCGGCTTCTATGGCGGGAAGGAGCCTGTCACCGACCCTCTGAGTCGGCATGAGGACCGCTTCGGGCATAGGCAGGCTAAGAGGCATTTGAATAAACCGGAAGTGGTCATTTTCTCCCCCTGCAGACTGTCGGGCTAAATTCTTTGCCTGAGCTAGTGAGATACTCTGCCCATTTTCTTCTGGCAGACGAAAGGCTTTCCAGGTTGCAAGGCCATAATTTTTAATCTTTCCCTCTTCCACAGCCGACTCCAAAAATTCAAACGCCAGCGCCAACCGTTCATAAAAGGTATGATCATCCACCTTGCCCAACTGGGTTTCCGGATTGTGAATGTAGTACAGGTCAATTGTTTTAAGACCCAGGTTTTTGAGACTGCGCTCCAGCTGGTTGGACAAATATTCAGGATGCATGCAGTGGCAACCGGCCACCAGATCATCCATCCCGATCCCTCCCCCCCTTTTGCCAAACTGTTTGGCATACCATTGCACACCTAGTGATTGAGGAAGAAACCCACCTTTCGTGCAAACAAATATTTCATCACGACGGATTTCCCCCGACCCTATCAATCGCTCCAGAGCTTGGCCAACGCTCTTCTCCCCTCGCTCCCTGCGGTAGTTGATGGCCGTATCCAGGACATTGACGCCATTTTGAACCGACTGGACAATGGCCCGCACCACCGCTTCATCGGTCGGGTCATCGGGTTTTCCCAGATAGGTGCCAATCCCGATGGATGAAAGCCAAACCTCCCCGATTTCACGAAAATGATCTTTCGCGCAAAGGGACCTGTCCCTGTAACGGGCAGTTCCTTCCAAAGTCGCAAATCCGGGACAGGACATAAGTCACTCACTATAAATGGAAATAAGGGGAACACCTACTAAACCGGTTTTCTCTTGAAGGGAAATGCCGGACGCTGACCTTTACGCTCCGCCAAGCGGGAAGGTTTTTTTTCACTACGATTGTCAGGACTCTCGTTTTCTTTCTTCTTGCCGGAGGACTCCTCTTCCTCATGATCCTTATCTTGATTCGGATTATTCATCATCGTTCTCCCAATCATTCAATCCTTCTCATTTTTTAATAGCATACGCAAAACAAGCGCCACACCCAAAAAATTTCGTATTTGGTTTTAAACGATTCTCCCCAGAGAGGCTTAAACCAACTCCTTATCCACCTGATCGAAAATAGTTGATTTTCCCCACCTTCCCCCACGAATGGGCGGTTAATATTTTTTGATTTTTGTTTTTTACCTTAAAATATGTACGAAAAATGTAAAAAACGTATAAAATAAGATAAAATCAATTCACTGCGCCTACTATTGAATTCCCCTATTTGTGGAAATTAAAAATTTTTCACTCCCACAAATACTTGAATATAAAGACCTGTTTTTATCTTGTCTGATTTGCAGGAAAATTTGGTCCCTATTTTGCTTTAATCATTTTCGAGAGCGAATAATGGAAATCGAAATGTTACCAGTAAAAGGATTTAAAGGGTGGAAACGTTTCCTTGAATCTCAGGAAGGTTTCACTTTAGTCGAAATAATAACGGTTGTAGCAATCATGGGGGTAGTCTTGGCGATGGCGGTTCCGAACTTTTCAAAATGGAAAGAAAAGTACCAGATCAACGGTCAGGTGCAAAAAGTATATTTTGACCTGATGCTGGCCCGCACCGTCGCGGTCAAAAATAATAACGATGTCCGGGTCACTTTCAATACGATTAGCCAAACCTATAAGATTCATGACGACACAAATGGCGATGGCGTTGAAAACACTGGCGAGTCTTTGAAATCCGTAAGTCTGGAGGAAAACGTACAGTTCGCTTTCAACACCGGAACTTCGGATATTGATGGCAACACCGTTACCGCCGCCGTTTCGTTTAGCGGATCTCAAACGGTCATTTTTGATTCCCGGGGCCAGGCCAGTGCGAGCGGATCGGTATTTATGTTACATGCAAATGATATCGGCACAACCAGTGACCGTGCGCGTTCCATTTCTGTGCTTAAGGCCACCGGCGCTGTGGATTACTGGTCTTATGACGCATCTGTTTCGCCTCCCTGGAAATAATGATGAAAAAGTTAATCTACAAAGATTTCTTGCCAGCAGGCCGAAACCAGGAAGGGTTCACCTTGATGGAAGTATTGGTCAGCATGGTAATCCTGTCTGTCGGTATCTTCGGCCTGATGAAAACTGCCGGCTCCGTCATTTACCACCAGAACAATTCCAAAATGACCACCGAGGCCACGTTGAACACCGCGAACAAAATTGAAGAAATAAAACGTCTTTCCACCAATGAGCCAACAGGAGGCACGTTTGGCTTTAATTACCTTGTCACTGATTATTTGACGGATGAAGGTTTTAGTGAAATTGACAACCAGACCCATTCTAAATCTGTAACGGATGGGGATTTCACCACAACCCAGACTTTACAGATTTATCCTTCGGGCACGAGTGAAACTTTTGATGAACCCACAACGATCCATATGTTGGAAGTGGTGGTTAAAACAGCATGGATCGACAGCCGAGGCGGAGCCAAAGATGTAGAAATGGCTGCGGTAATTCACAGGAGGCAATTCATAAAATGAGGAACTTATTTAACAGTAATCCTTTAAAACTGGCCCGGCAAGAACAGGGAAGCACCATGTTGGTTTATCTATTTATTCTATCCGCAATGGCGGCCGTTGCCATTGCCGCGTTGCAGACCATCACTTTGAATTTAGAAACCACACAATCCCATAGAAAAGGGAAAACCGCCTTTTATTCTGCCGAGGTAGGACTCGACCTTGCTGTAAATGCTATCATCACTGATTTTGAAGACTTGATCCCTTACACCGAATCAGCAGACGACCCAAGCGCAGATGGGGATGGTTATATCAGCGTTTCCAATTACCGCAACTATGCGGTCAAGTATAAAATCACAAATCCGCTTGAACCGTTTCTTTATCAAACGGTTGTGGGCAATACCATTATTTATCATTATGCCCACACCTATGACATTGAAGCCGAAGCGACGTCGCTCAAAGATTCTTCCAGGGAAATCGTGAGAGAGAAGATTCGGATTTTGGAAACACCGTTGGTTCAGTACTTCATATTTTACGGGCAAAGCGGAAACTCCGCCGACATGGAGCTGTTTCCGGGACCCGATATGAACACATGGGGCCGCATTCATTCCAACGGCGACATTTATATTGGATCATCCAGCTTCAATACAATCAGTATGCGCAATTACGATGAAAACGACAATCTGTCGCCGCATTCCATGACCGCAGTGGGTAATATTTATACCTATTCTAAAAGAAGCGGCAACGACTATGCAGATACGGTTGAGGTAAAAACTGCCAGTACTGGAACAACACCCTCTCCATTTGAAACTTTGTCTGTAAATATTACTTCCAGCAACGAAGTATCAGAAGAAGCCCGGTTCAACAATTTTGTACTGGTAAATGAAGAGCCTTATACCACTCCATCTAAAGATTTATTTAAACGTGGCGGGTTTTATGAGCAGAGGGCCAAAGATCCCGGTAAATCCACCGTCGATGGCATGACCATCATTGGCACCGGTGGGTTGGGATCGGGAATTAATGTCTTTGTTTCGCGTCCTTCTCTCACAGACGTTACCGCTCTTGTCCTGGCGGGTGAGTCTTCTGCCGGCAACGCGGTACCGAATCTTCCCATGCCGATGATTCGGGAAACGGACGACGCTTTTGGGGATTGCCGGGAAAATGACCGAGATGTGGATACCACTGATATCGACCTTTATGCCCTCGGTCTTTGGTATGAGGCCTATCTTGAAGATGAAGGACTTGAACTGGCAGGCGATGGCATGCTGATTTACACCTCCCGCTCACCCGATTCCTCCTTCACCAACGATGGTGATGACTTTCAGGCAATCAGAGTGATCACTATCGACTCCACCTCCAGTCCACAATTGTCGGATGAAACCACATTAGCTACTGATAATCCGATTTATATCCATGGCGATTTCAACACCGTTGATACCAAGGGGGTCGCGCTGATAGGCGATGCCGTAAATATTCTCTCAAACGCCCTCACCACTAAACCTTGCGGGATTAGCTTTTTCAATCTTTTTAGATTCTTCAGTGCAAGCACTACCACTGTTAATGCGGCTCTTTTTGCCGGACATGTTCCCACAACCGGCTCGACCTATAGCGGCGGTGTACATACCTATCCGCGGCTTCATGAAGATTGGACACGCCGCTTTGGCAATACTACCAAGACATTATTTATTAACGGCTCGTTCATCAATCTTTGGGACAGTGAACAGGCAAGAGGTGAATGGTGCATAGGTGGAGATTGTTATTCAGGGCCAACACGAAACTGGGGCTGGGATGTGCGTTTCCAGGACCCGGATTTCTGGCCGCCTTTTATCCCTTCCATATTCAGTGTGGAACGGGTGGGTTTTCTGGAATAGTCATAAAACGAGGAAACTATAATGAATCAGATGCCTAAAAAACCTGAATGGGTAATGAATGATCGCGGGTTCACCCTGACCGAGTTACTGGTAGGCACCGCAATCTCTTTGGCCCTTCTTGCCCTGGTAGCGGGGATCATCCAGTCGCAGGGGGATACGTTCTCGAGACAGAGCCAGTTGGGCCAAATGCAGGCCAATGGCAGGGCGGCGGTTGACTTTATCAGTCGCAGTGTCCAGAACGCGGGTTTCAACGTCACTCGTGGCAAAAGGTTTCTCGCGGCATCCGATCATTACATCACCATGGTTTTTGATGATGACAATGATGGTGCGATTCAAAATGACGAGGTTTTCACTTATGCAGTCTCAGATCCGAATGGCTCTAACAATGAGACCTTCACGATCTCCCCGTTTTTCGATCAAGACGGTGACGGTACAGTATCCAGTTCGGAAACGAGGGATTACGATATTTCCCTGGCCTTGACGGGGCCGCCCTTTCATTTTTACCTCATCACCCCTAATAATGCGGGTAACGGTGTGGTGAAAAATAAAGTGGCACGCAATATCGACAACCTGATTATCCGTTATTTCGATAAAGATGGGGACCCTTTGCCGTCAGGCGTAACCGAGGATGGGGCCGAAAACGCGGTTCCACCTTATGTCATTCCAGACGACGAATTGAACGATATCCGAAGAATAGAGATGGAAATCATTACACTGTCGAAAGATGAAGACCCGAATGAAAACTACCAGAACATTGGCACTTATTTGGCAGGCAGTGTCGCCGCCACCTCAAGTGGGTCCACTTCCTTCAACGACGGTTTCCGTCGTGAAACGTTTACAGCAGTTACTTCGCCAAGAAACCTGGTTACCGCTCCCTGGGGAAAAATTTCTTTAGTGGCCAGCCCCAGCCCCATCAGTTGTCCTGACGACTCGACCACCGTTACGGCGAGCGTGGTGGACTCGGAAGGGGAAGGTGTCGACTCAGGCATATCGGTCACCTTTACCACCAGTGATGGCACGCTTGACCCGGTCACGAATTCAACGATTGGGTCGGGAGACGCAAGCACCACCTTAACTTACGATTGGTCATCCCCAAGTGTCACGGTAACCGTTTCTGCCAGCGCTCTAATTGATGTAGACGGAGAAGATTACCCGGTGTTCAACGCCATCCCGGTTTCTTTTGAATCAGGAACCGGTATTTTTACCGATGACTTTGATGATCGAAACAGCGATGGCTGGACCGAAGCAGGCGTTGCCAACTGGAGTGCCGCATCCGGAGAATATAAAACCACATCCAATGAAGGTGGTGTTTCCTCAAACGGTTGCGCCGCATGGCAGGACTACGAAGCACAAGTGGAAATAAAGCGCAACGGTTCGTTAGGTTCGACTGAGTATGTCGGCCTTGTTTTTAGATTTCAAAACTCTTCACAATATTACTTGGCAAAGCTCTACTGCTCGAGCAACTGTGGGGGAAGATCAAACGATGACGTGTATTCTGTGGAGCTGGAAACTTTTGATAGAGGCGCAACGTCCACCCTGGCCAGTTCAACATTCACCTTTGACAACAACGAATATTATTCCCTGAAGGTCAGCGCCGTCGGGGATGAACTCAATGCAAAAATCTGGCAGACAAGCACAGCGGAACCCGCAGATTGGGATATTACCGCGACTGACGCGAGCTATACCCAGGGGGAAATAGGATTGACAACAACAACAACCAACACCACCTCATTCGACAATGTTGCGGTCAACCCCTCCTGACCGACCACACTGGCATAATCACGTTAAAAAAACCTCAACACCAGGGAGGATTGAGGTTTCCATTTGTTAGCCTCCCTGAAACCTTTTGATCCCCCGTTGGAAGAGATGTTATTCCCGCCTTCCACTCCTGACAAACTCAACCTGACGGAATGGACAGCGACCCACTTCCCTTGCCCGAGCAACCTAAAAAGACAGGATTAAAACATCCCATAATTTTCAAGGCGTTATGATAAAATCTTCGTATGATTGATCGACGCTTGGCTTCTAACTTCAACTGGTTATTTTTTCTGATATGCCTGGGAATATCCATTCTCGGTGTGGTGATCATATACAGCGCCAATCATGCCCGGCCAGAAGCTTTTTTTCGCGGCCTTTATATCAAACAAATTTACTGGATCGGCTACGGGCTGGTTGCCATGCTCATCGCCCTGGCACTGGATTACCGCACCTCATTTATTTTCTTACCCTGTTGGCTCTTACTTATGTGCTGTTCTATGGAGTGGTCGTATCGGGTTCCCGGCGCTGGCTTCATATAGGCTCCATCAGTATCCAGGTTTCCGAGTTTGCCAAGGTGTCGTTGATCATTGTTTTGGCCAAATACTTCGAGTCAGGAAAGATGATGTCAGGGCAATATACGTTAAAGGATCTTCTCATCCCTGCCTTGATGACTGGCGTTCTGGGAGGGCTCATCGTTATCCAGCCCGACCTCGGCACTACCATGATGATTTTTTTCATTTTTCTGGTTTTCATGGTTGCCATTGAAATGCAAACTACGACTTTGATAAAACTTTTCAGTAGTGGCCTCCTGCTGGCTCCGGCAATCTGGTTCTTCCTGCAGGACTATCAGAAATCCCGGCTCTTGACCTTGTTCAATCCTGAATTGGACCCGCTCGGGGCGGGCTATCATTCTATCCAGTCCAAGATCGCCATTGGGTCAGGCGGGTTCTGGGGGAAAGGCCTCCTCGCGGGAACCCAAAGCCGACTCAACTTTCTACCGGAAAAACACACGGACTTTATTTTTTCAGTCTTCGCCGAAGAAACCGGTTTTTTAGGCGTGGCCGTTCTTTTATCCTTATTTCTTTTTGTCATCCTGAAAGGATTAAATATCGCTTTTCGGGCCAGAGACCGGTTTGGCTTTTTTCTTGCTCTGGGGCTCATCAGTTCCATCGCGTTTTACATCATTTTCAATGTCGGTATGACCATCGGCCTGTTTCCCATCACAGGCATTCCCCTTCCCCTCCTGAGTTATGGCGGCTCTTCTATCATTACCAATTTTTTCGCGATAGGACTCCTCCTCAACATTGAAATGCGTAGGGCAATTCATTAAGGCCCTCTCGGCGTGGGCCAGTGTGCGTGATATTTTTCCTTAGCCTTCATGCCCTGAAAGGGTACCATTGCTTTTTTTGGCGAGCAAAGAGTTGTCTCGGTTTAACCAGCCCTTGCTATCTGCCTCCGGTGGCTCACCGGCTCTCTCGCTAGAGAGCCGGCTTTGTTTTTCTCAAGGCTTGATCCTCACACCATGGTATAATTTTCCAATTACCCTATTTAAAACAGGATATCCATGTCTTCTGAATTACTGATAAATTCCAACCAGCGAGAAATCCGTGTTGCGCTGATGGAAAACCATCAGGTCGCGGAATTGTTTATTGAACACAAAGCCAACAAGGGCATTGTGGGAAATATTTACCAGGGTAGGGTCACTAAAATTCTCCCTGGAATGCAGGTTGCCTTTGTCGACATTGGACTGGAAAAAGCCGGTTTCCTTTATGTCGGAGATATCGATGTCATCGATATACTCGGACTTGATGATGAGATGGACTCTCCACCACTGCATGAAGAAAAGGAAGATACCTTTATTGGAAAACCTGGCAGACCCCATCATGAAATCCGTATTCAGGACATTTTGCAGGAAGGCCAGGAGATTCTGGTACAGGTTGCCAAGAATCCACTGGGAACTAAAGGAGCACGCATCACCAATTACATTTCCCTGCCCGGACGTTACCTGGTCTATATGCCCACGGTCAACCATGTCAGCGTTTCCCGACGTATTGAAGATGAAGACGAAAAAGAACGGTTGAAAAACCTGCTCAGCGAAATCGGCAACCCCGGCGAAGGTTATATTGTCCGAACCGCTGGGCAAGACGCCGTGCGTGCAGATTTTGAGTCAGACCTCAATTTTCTCCACCGCCTTTGGGAAAACCTGAAAAAACAATCTGAAAACCTGAGCACCCCGCATCTCGTTTATGAGGACCTGAACCTGATCTTCCGCTCTATCCGCGATCTTTTCGCCAATGACACCGAGCGGCTGGTGATCGACTCGAAGTCGGACTTCATCAAATGCGTGGAGTTCTGTTCCACTTATCTACCCCATTTCTCGGAGAAGATTGAGCAGTATAAGGACCCAATGCCCATTTTCGATCACTATGGGATTGAGATGGATATCAGCCGGGCTTTGGGCCGGACCATCTGGCTTAAGTCCGGCGGATATATCACTATTGATCAGACTGAAGCCTTGGTTGCCATTGATGTCAATACCGGGAAATATGTCGGCCACAATGATCCGGAGGATACCATCCTGAAAACCAACCTGGAGGCAGTTAAAGAATTCGTGTACCAGGTCCGCCTCAGGAACATCGGCGGCATCATCATTGTAGATTTCATCGACATGGCTAAAGAAGAAAGTAAGGAAATGGTATCCAACGCACTCAAGCAAGCGCTTAGAGCAGACCGCTCACGAACCCGCATCCTTAAAATTTCCGAATTGGGCCTGGTGGAAATGACCCGCAAACGCGTGCGCGAAAGCCTGGTCCAAACCCTTTGCGACCCCTGTGATTACTGCGATGGGAAAGGATATATCAAAGGCACTTCGACTCTCTGTTACGAAATCATACGGGAAATCCAGCGTCAGGGAACCGACAACATCACTAAAAAGAAAATTGACATAGAAGTGCATCCAACGGTTTATAACATGCTGTTCGAGGAAGAGAGCAGTTTTCTCGAAGAAATGGAAAAACAGAACAATATCGAAATCACTTTTCAGGTGAACCCGAAATTACATCGGGAAAAATACAAAATTGTGACTTCATGATGAGGACCCGTAAAATGAAAACACCCTTTACCTTCATTCATGCATTGACGATTATTCTTGGTTTTCTATTCGTGATCGGTTGCGGCACTGCCGGGAAAAACTTCAACGAGTCTCTTTATAAAAATGTTGTTATAGGAACAACGACCAAAAAAGAGGTTCATGCCATGTTTGGATCTCCTTTTAAAAATGGGGTCCAGAACGGTAACCCGGTTTGGATTTATGAATACAATTTTTATAACTCCCTGGGCAACAATATCACCAAAGATATGGTCATCGTTTTTGACCATCGCGGTGTGGTGAAGTCCCATCAGATGATGACCAATCAGCCTGGAGCAGTTGGGCAATAAACGGATTTTATGGAATCATCTATTTGGGGCTTCTTTTTGCCCCGTTTCCCTCCGCTTCTCATTCCCCTATGATTTTCAGTAAATGAACCTCGGTAAAGACAACCAAATGTTAGGCTTCAGTAAAATCCAATGGAACACCCTGCACCTGACCTGGGTTGCATTCTTTCTGACCTTTGTGGCCTGGTTCAACATGGCGCCGTTCAATACAACGATCATGCACGCCCTGGGCCTGTCTTCCGGCGAGATCAATGTGTTGATGATTTGTAATGTGGCTTTAACCATTCCGGCGCGGATTATTATCGGATTTTGGGTGGACCGATACGGCCCGCAAAAAGTTTTCAGCTTCCTATTGGTCTTTTCTGCATTAGTGTGTTTTGGATTCGCCCTGTCACAGAGCTTCAATGCGCTGCTGGTCACCCGCCTGCTGATGGGGATTGTCGGAGGCGGATTCGTGGTGGGTATAAAAATGATCGCCGAGTGGTTCCCGCCGAAAAAAATGGGGACCGCCCAAGGTATTTATGCGGGTTGGGGCAACTTTGGTTCCGCCTTTGCGGCGTTTTCTCTTCCCTTGATTGCCGTTCTCTTTCCTGAAGAGTTCGGGTGGCGAGTGGCAGCAAGCCTTTCAGGACTTTCTTGCCTGATCTGGGCGGGGATTTATTACAGGTTTTGTCCCGATGCTCCGGGAAAAGGTCAGGATTTCCAGGTAGACCTGCATGGAGTGGTTGAGGTAACTTCGCGCCGGGACCTGATCCTGCAAATCCTTTTACTCCTACCTGTTTATGGGGCTATGGTTCTGTTCATCTGGAAACTTTCCGGGCATCCGTTTTCCCTGATCCCCGACTCTCTTTCCAGGGCCCTGGTTCTCGCCATGGGTTTGCTTTATATCCTGAATATTATTCGATGCTGGCAAATTAACGTGACCCGATTACAACACCCTGTACCCGAGGTGGAAAAGTATTCGTTCAGCCAGATCGCTATATTGTGCCTGGTCTATTCCCTTACATTTGGTTCCGAGTTGGCGGTCGTTTCAATGTTTCCCCAGTTTCTGCAAACGACTTTCTCCCTTTCTATGGGATTAGCGGGAGTACTGGGGGCCAGTTATGCTTGCATGAACCTGATCGCTCGCCCTGGAGGAGGCTGGATTTCTGATCGGTTTGGCCGCAGAAGAACCCTTTTCATCATGATCATTGGAGGAATGGTGAGTCACTGGTTTATGGGAGAGATCGATTCCAATTGGCAACTTACCTCTGCCATAGCCCTTGTGCTCGTGGGTTCCATTTTCTTAAAAGCCGGTAATGGCGCCTGTTTCGCGGTGATTCCCTTGATCTCCAAACCGCTGACCGGGAAACTGGCCGGCCTGGCAGGAGCCTACGGAAGCGTCGGGGCGGTTATTTTCCTCACCCTGTTCAGTTTCGTGACCCCGCAAATGTTTTTTAAAATCATCGCTGGCTATGCTTTTCTGGTATTCTTGTGCCTGTTTTTTTTAAAACCGTTCCGGGCCACGCCCGGAGGGAATAGATCAGAACATTAATGAGCGAACCATAATAGTTGCGCCTCTGGATTTAGGTTCTCAATATTCCCCTTTGCCCGTCATCGCGAGCCGCTGAAAGCGGCGTGGCGATCCAGGTTTTTTTCTGGATAGCTTCACTTCGTTCGCAATGACGAATAGAAAGGATTCAAATTTTCATGGGCTTTACCTGTGGCCTCGTCGGCCTCCCCAATGCGGGAAAATCAACCCTGTTCGCCGCTTTGACACGAACCAAAGCCCTGGCGGAGATTTATGCATTCACCACCATCAAACCCAATAGCGGCATCGTGCCGGTTCCCGATAAACGCCTGGATATCATCTCCCAACACATCAAGGC
>JYMV01042635.1_pt1 | contig 14298 bp, 11 predicted proteins | sample 338911 | NCBI WGS metagenome assembly JYMV01 (sample SAMN03354496, study PRJNA234377) | hydrothermal vent metagenome | biome: Deep sea; feature: Hydrothermal plumes at the Eastern Lau Spreading Center, Western Pacific Ocean; material: Seawater | place: Tonga | collected 2009 | depth 2000 m m
TCATTAAATACGATGAGGAATCCTGCAAGGATGTACCGGGAGATGAGCATTATCTGAAGATTCTCGGTGGCGAAACTGATCGTTTTGTGACAGAGTGGGCGATCATCGACCAACCGTTTAAAGACCCTTACGTGACCCTTGCCGACGGTAGCAAGATATACGTGACGTTCGCCGATTGGCCGTGTATGTACCCTGAGTTCCCTCTCCAATTTACCCCGTACCCAATATGCCCAATACTTACGGGTGAGCCACCTCCCGTGACCGTGACCACCAATCTGTTTGACGTGCATACCATGGCTAAAGGCCGGGAGCAGGACACATTTGCCGACCTTGTCGTGGAGATCATAGGGGGAGACCCAGAAGATTTCCAGGTCGTAACCGAGCCGGGCCTAGGTGTTCCCTTCTCCATTAGTCCACTGGAACTTAGGCAAGGAACTCTCACCGTCATTCCTACCTCGCCTTTGGAAGAGGGGGATAGCATACGGGTTAGATTGTTCATGCATGACATAGAACTGGACGAAAATCTGTTCGCCAACGTAGTCGATTACATCGAGGACACAGAGCCGCCGGTGGTCGTCGACTCCTCTGCAAGTATAAACCCACATCAGCAACTGGAAGTGGAGATCGTGGTCTCAGACGTTACTACTACCCCAGATGAAGCTTTACTCTGGCTGAGCAGTAATGGTGGAGATACATGGGAATCGGTCATTATGGACCGCGTGACACCGTTCCCGCAAGCGGGCAAACTACAAACCTACACAGCAACAACAGATCCAATTCCGCTTGGTTCCGAGGTGACGTATTTCATCGAATCTCACGATGCGGTGGATAACGTCTCCTTCACCTTGCCCGCCTCTATCGACGCTCCTCCAGCCACTGCGGCGTCTCCGCCGCCCGATGCCGCCACGCCCTATCCGACGTCTGAGCCTTCCGGCACTCCCATTCCCTTCCCAACACCGGGGCCTGTAGGAGAGGGATGCTCCTCTTCGTCCGATATGCCGCTGGCCGCGGGCATGGCCAACTTCCTGTTCCTGCTCGCTCCATTGGGCGGTGTCTGGAGTTTACGGAGGCTCAGATATTGCCGGTGATGGCGAAGTCGACGTAGTAGTGAATTAGCGCCTATCTTGAGCCCGCCACGCTACCTTGGTTGCAAATAAACTGCCTCAACGGCTTAGAACCATCGTCAATGCCGTGAGGGATAGCACGTCAGCCAACCGTCAGTATCATTTGGGCGCCACGGTTCAAGACCCGCGTTCCGTTAAGGCACCGCACATAGCCACAGGCTACTCGGGCGGATTGGCAGGGGCGGTACCCGACTGGTCTTCGGCGGACGGCACTACTTTGTTGCTTCGGCATTGATCGCACCAATCCACTAAACGCTGGGGACGGGCACGGTACTTTTCGACGCCAGCGTGACAGCCGGTCCTGCGAACTAGCAATCCAAACTCATCAACGGGCGCCATCGCTTGTATCCGTCAACAGCCCCTGGCCGTTGCCGCGACGGTTATAATAGGGGCAGCTTTAATCCAGAGGTGATTCGGCATTGGAAATTCGCAAACTGGGAAAACTTGATGTTTCGGCCATCGGCCTGGGAACCCTCAGGACATTCGATGTTGAATCCGGTCCGGAGATAGCCGTCCGCCAGCAGATCGTCGATAACTGCTTGACCAACGATATCAATTTCATCGACTCGGCGGCCTGGTACGGCCAGGCGGAAAAAGTTGTCGGCATCACCACAGAGGGCAAACGGGAAAAGTTTTATCTGGCAACCAAGGTGCGAACCGAGGGCAAGGAAGCCGGGGAAGAGCAGATCGCCAATTCCTTCGAGATGTTCAAGACCGATTACATCGACCTTTTCCAAGTGCACAACATGGTCGATTACCGCACCCACATCCCCACCCTGACCCGCCTAAAGGAAGAGGGCAAGATCGGCATGGTGGGTGTTTCGGCCATGGTGCACGAGGCCTACCCTGAAATCATCGAACTGATGAAGTCGCGCCAGGTCGATACGATACAGATACCGTACAACGTGGTAGAACGGGGCTGCGAGGACGAGTTGCTGCCGTTGGCCGAGGAGCTGGGCATCGGGGTTCTGGTCATGGAGCCATTGAAGAAGGGCCGGTACGTGAACGAGCTCAAGAGTCAGCCGGACCTATCCCCGTTGGCCGAGTTCGGCATGAAGACATGGGCCCAGGCGCTCCTGTCCTGGGTCCTGGGAGATTCCCGGGTCAGCATTGCGATCCCCGCAACGTCCCGGCCCGAGCGCATCCAGGAAAACGCTGTGCCCGGAACCCTGGGACAGTTGCCCCAAGAACTGCGGGACTACGTAAGGGAAGAGACGCAGCGCTGTCTGTAAACCCAGGTACGGCTTGGGTTGAAACGACTAGCCCGCATCGGCTAGATAGCGGCATACCAACTCTCACAACACGAGGGGAGCTATGACAACACCGGTGGAACTCAAGGAAGTCAGGGTTTCCATGATGAACGTTGTGCACGATTTGGCGTTGCTGGTGGCCAGGGACGAGGCCTTGTTCCGCGACGAGGGCCTTGAGGTGGAGATCGTGAGCACTCCGGGCACGGCTCAGGTCAACGCGGACCACCAGGCGCTCCAATCCCATATATTCGAACGGACTATGGAATCCCTCTACAACACTGGCGCCGTGGACCAGTACCGCATGTGCGAGTGGGGAGTAATGAAGCGTACCGTGGAGGCGGTGGATGCAGGACAGCGCCCCGCGAAAATCGTCGCACTGGGCGCCGCCATGTCCAAGATGGCCATCGTCGTAGCGCCCGGCAGCGACATCTACGAACCGGAGCAGCTCAAAGACGCTCCGGTAGCTGTAAGTCCCTTCAATGGGTCCCACTTCACCACCCTCAAGATGCTTGAGGGCTTCGTACCCAAAGACCACATACGAACTACCAACGCCGGCACCATGGAGGAGCGCCTGGAGGCGATCAGGGAAGGAAAGGTTGCGGCCGGCAACTTCTTTGAGCCCTGGATCAGCGTGGCGCAGAAGCAGGGGTTCCGCGTCATTATGGAGAGTCACACAACCCGCAGCGAGGCATCCGGCGACGAGCTAGACGGACCCACGTTGGCGGCGATGTTCCGGGCTCAGGCGAAAGCAGCCACCTTGATTAACACCAATCCGGGAAAATACGTCCATTACCTGTTGGCTGAATCCCAAGGCCTGCTGGAAGCCCACGAACTGCAAGCCTGGCGTCTTCTCTACGGTCCTCCGGCGCCTTATACCCGGGAGCGCTTCGACAACACCTACCACTGGATGCTGGGATACCCCGATCTGGTGATCTCCGGGGCAACTTACGAGGACACCGTCGACAACCGCGCCTGGGAATGAACCATCCGGGACCCAGGTACCGCCGACCGGCGAACTTCATTTCTGCGACAGGCAAGAGACCCTATGCTAACTATATCCGGTGCCGTGCGCGGGTTGACCCACGGTGCCCAGACCTGTTTGAAAGGGGCTGGCTCAGCGGCGTAGAAGGTTGAGGAAACTATGAAGTTCCGGGACAGTGAGAAACTAAGGTATCAAAGAATTAAGCCAATATTATTTAGTGAGGCAGCGCAGATCCAAGGGAACTACCGGAAAATTCCCCGTTCCTTTTGCCTGGCCGATGAGTACGCAAGCGAGAATCTCTTCACGGCCATCCGGAAACCCGCTATTCAGTATTTTGACCAGCGGAATATCCCTTGGCATGATGGCCTGAATCGTAGCAGATTGCCCAGCAACCATCTTTGCTGTTCCCAATCTTGTTGCGTGAATTTCCTGTATCCATTAGTAGAAAACCGCCCTCTAGCAGAGGAAATATTCAGAGCATTTTACCCTGGCCTTTCCGAGTTGCTACCCTTCGACAGAGACGAACGTCTTCCAAACGGGGCCTTCCCATACATAGCATTCGAATGGATCGGAAGTCTTGATTTTCTTGGAGAAAGTAAGCGGAAAGGCAACAGCCGCACCCGTGGAGCGAATGCGACGAGCGCCGATTTCGCTTTCCGGTTTCGGAGGCAGGACGGCCGCGAACAATTGGTGCTGGGGGAATGGAAGTACACGGAAGAATACGGCGGGAGCGACCTCGGCATAGAGGCACGCAAGAAGAATTACGACCGCGCTTTCAACAACGGACCATTTGGTGAACAAGGGCCGAGTCTTTACGACTCACTATTTTTCGAGCCATTTTATCAATTGATGCGTTTACAACTTTTGGCTCAAGAGATGGAGAGAGGAGACTTGGGACACGAGATGGACTGCGACGTGGTAACTGTGCTCCATATAAGCCCTGAAGCAAATAGCGAATTTAGAGAACGGGTCACTTCTCCTCACCTAAAAGCAACCTATCCAAGCACCGGTACATTGGAAATTTGGAAACGCCTCGCCCCCGCCGACAAGTTTCTTAGTATCTCCGTCGAGAGACTGCTGGAAACCATCGGACAAAGCACAACGGGCGACCTGGCTTGGACGGATTATCTAACTACACGATATAGTTGGTAATGGGTAAGCTTCCCAGTCCCGTCGTTGTCCAAAGTAGCCCGGATTATTGAACTACAGCCTACAGCCACCTCAAGACAACAGCTTGCCGTAGCTAGGCACGTAGCGACATCCACCCAGCAAACGCAGGAGAGGAGGACGACCATGACTCTTGAACAGAGTGCGGATAACCCGCTGCGGGTCTTGGCGATATCGGGCAGCCTTCGCAAATCTTCATTCAATACCGGACTGCTACGCGCCGCACAGGAAGTCGCCCCCGACGGCATGGAGATAGGCATCTTTGACATTCGCGGCCTGCCTTTTTATGACGGGGACTTGGAAGCTCAGGGCGATCCGGAACCGGTGGTAGCCCTCAAGTCGGCCATCCGGCAATCCGACGCCGTGATGTTCGCGACTCCCGAATACAACTGGGGAACTTCCGGAGTCATGAAGAACGCCATCGACTGGGCTTCACGGGATCGGGAAGAAGGCTCGCTGATGGGAAAACCGGGTACGATCATCGGCGCCGGCGGCAGGGCCGGCACGTCCCGAGCCCAGATGCAGCTTCTGGAGACCTTGGGTGAAACCGGCACCATCGTCATGGTCAAACCGGGTGTAATGATTGCTGCGTTCGCTCCTGACACGTTCGATTCAGAAGGGAATTTGATCAGCCCGGACATGCGCCAGTTGCTGGAAAAACACCTGGAAAAGTTCGCTAAATGAATCGTGCGGGTTGGTATACCTCGCGACTTCGTCCGCTTCGCCTGCGAGATGGATATTGCGCTTCCGGCCAGGTAGATACGCGGCGCACTCCCAGCCGTCTTGCCAGGTGCCGGGCCGATTTTAGTTTAACGTTAAGGCAGAGGTGCCGATTGTCATTCCGATCCTTCGGCGGAAGGAGAGGAATCTCAGGATGTGTGAACCGGCCCCACTCCAGATTCCTCATCGCTGCGCTCCTCGGAATGACAGGCTGTAACATCCAGGCAGTTCACCACACTCAGCTTGACGTAGTGCGAGTCTGAGACAACATAAACTGACACCAATTGCCTGTGACCTGTCTCAGCCTGATGTGCGGCAGGCCGGAATTGGATAGAATAGGCTCTGCCCACGTTCGGTAATTATTCAAAACCAGGGGTGAGATCAATGCCTTCAAGCGCGCCGCTACAATTCTCCTTTACCGGCACAGACCAGGAAATGATCTGTGGCCCCGACTCTATCTCCGGCATCGGCAAAGTGGTGGACCGGTTGGGCGCCTCCCGGGCCATGGTGGTTTGCGGGCCCACGATCTATGCGAAATCCGATGTGGTGCAACGGGTTCAAGAGGCTTTGGGAGAGCGATGCGCCGGTCTGTTTTCCGGAGTGATGCCCCATTCTCCCGTGGAAGTCCTGGATGAGGCGGTGGCGATGGCCACCGATCTGGCGCCGGATGTCATCATCAGCGTCGGCGGCGGCAGCACCAGCGACACGTGCAAAGGCATCGCCATTCTGCTGGCCGAGGGTGGGAGCATCCTAGACTATCAGATCCGTTTTGAGCCGCCCGATCGCATCTTCGTTCCCGACACGCCCCATCAGAAGATCCCCATCATCGCCGTCCCCACCACCATGGGCGGGGCGGAGATCAGCAGCGGCGGCGGCGGGTTTACCAGCAAAGAGTTGGGACGCAAGATATCCACTCCGGGAAAAGGCGTCACCCCAAAATCTATCATCATCGATGGACGTGCCTTGGCCACCACTCCCATGGACATCCTGCTCTCCACCGCCATCGGACAATTTCGCATCGCCGTGGAATCTCTGTACTCCACGGGACACCAGCCCGTCGCGGACGCCCTGGCCCTTCACACGATTAAAATGCTGGTGGAATATCTCCCCCGCTGCCCTGAGGGGGACATCGACTGCTTGCTGCAAGCAAAGACCGCCGCCGTCATGGTCATGTTGGTCCGACCGGGATTGGGGCTAACCACCGCTATCGCTCATCACGTCGGGGGCCTGTATGACGTCGCCCACGGTGAGGCCAACGGAATCTTGTTGCCCCACGCGATGCGCTTCAACCTGGAGGCCAGCGCCGACCGGCAAGCCTTGATCGCCCAGGCCATGGGCATCGACACCTCAAACATGACCGGCGAAGACGCGGGCTTGGCGGCGGCCGATGCCGTTGACAACCTGTGCCGCAGCCTGGGTTTACCGGCCACCTTGCGGGACGTTGGCGTCCCGGAGGAGGGGCTGGAGCTGATCGCCGCCGCGACGTTACACGACCGGGGTCTGGCGACAAATCCCGTGCCTGTTTACGACGCCGGACCGATTATGAGCGTACTGCGACGAGCTTGGTAAGCCTTTTGGATGATCTCTTAAAACTCACTACTGCCCAGGAGATTGAGATTGCAGTCCGGTTGCTCTTGGCCGCCATTTTCGGCTTAGCGGTGGGTTACGAGCGCCGCAGTGCTGACAAGCCGGCAGGACTGCGCACGCTATCGTTGGTATGCCTGGGCTCGGCTATATTCACGATAATCTCTGCCTTTGGGTTTGAAACCGCCGACCAATCCAGGGTCGCCGCCCAGATCGTCACCGGCGTCGGCTTCCTGGGAGCGGGTACGATTCTGCGCAGCGGCGTAACCATATCGGGGCTAACAACCGCGGCGACAATCTGGGCTACCGCGGCCATCGGCATGGCGGTAGGCTCCGGATTATACATAGTGTCGGTCAGCGGAACCGTACTTGTACTCGTCATCTTGTACGTGTTCGCACCGGCAAGACGGAAAGAGGAATAGACCCGGCTCCCTCTTGGAGGAAGAACCATGGCAACGATTCGGCGTTCGTTCCAAGATCATTTGAACGCGTTTTGCAAAGACACCGGCGCCTATTTGCAGGGAGCGCCCGGCGGTCCATTGTCCGGCCTCACCTTCGCGGCCAAGGACATCCTGGACGTTGCTGGGTATGTCACCGGAGGTGGCAATCCCGACTGGAAGGAAACGCATGCGGCGGCGGACAAAACCGCCTGGACCGTGCAGACTTTGGTCGACGCCGGAGCGACGATGGCCGGGAAGACTATTACCGACGAACTGACACGGGGAATATTCGGCGAGAACGCCCATTACGGAACGCCCACCAATCCCCGGGCGCCGGGGCGCGTCCCCGGTGGTTCATCCAGCGGGTCGGCCTCGGCCGTCGCCGGGGGTCTGGTCGATTTTGCCTTGGGTTCCGACACCGGCGGGTCGGTGCGCGTCCCCTCCAGCTTCTGCGGGCTCTACGGCCTCCGTCCTACTCACGGACGGATTCCGCTGGACGGGATCCTTTTGCAGGCGCCCAGTTACGACACCATCGGTTGGTTCGCTGACGATTCGGAGACCTTTGCCCGCGTAGGCGCGGTGTTGCTGCAAAGCCAGATACCAGAGGCACGTCCCCAAAGCCTGATTATCGCCGAGGACGCCTTTGAGCTGACGGACCCGGAAGTGGTCGACGTTCTTAAGTCCAAGGTCGACTTGGTATCATCCCTATTCGGGGAAACCAGAAGGGACCGGCTATCCTCAGAAGGGCTAATCGAATGGTCTGGGCAACAACAGGTATTGCAAGGCCGGGAAGCCTGGGAAACGGCGCGGGATTGGCTGGACCGGGTAAACCCTCGGCTGAGCTTTGAGGTAGGAAACCGGTACGGCCTCGCCCAGTTGACAACCGACGCGGAAGTTGCCGCGGCCCTCGAGGTGCGAGAGCAGATATTGAAGCGAATGAACGAAGTATTTGCCGGGGGCCCCGTTATTTGCCTGCCCACCACGGTCTCGCCGGCCCCGCCCACGGGGCAAAGACTGTCAGACCGGGCGTCGCTGCGCGCCCGCAACAGCGCCTTAACCTGCGTCGCCGGAACCACCGGAGCTCCCCAGATCAATCTCCCCTTGGCGGAGTTAGGCGGCCTGCCGGTGGGACTTTCCTTGATCGGTCCTCCGGGGACCGACGAACTACTGATAGCTTTGGCTAGGGAAATGGCCCAATAAACCTGAACCGAGATCGCTAAGCCTCTTCGCAGGTTTTGAGGCTCGTGGTTCCGGAGTCAGCCGTCCGGCGCACGGTCACATTGATCTTGCCGCTGTTGTTTTTATATTTACGGGGCAGATCATTCGAGAAGCCCAAGAGGTCGCCATCCACCGTTCCTTGTCCGCATTTTAGAGTCCCCCTAAATCCGCCTCTGCCTCGTGCTAAGATGTCGTTTAGCGGATTAGGCACGGGTTTGAGACGGCCGAACCGTGCATGGCCTGAGCCATTAAGTCCTTTGGGAACAACGTGCGGAGCTTGCTCCAACAAGGGAAACACAGCTGTACACTGGACAATCACGGTTTGCCGCCGCTACTGTTTGTCCACTATGGGATGGGGCCGAATACGGCGGAAACTAGACATCTCGCGCTAGAACCGAGAGACCCGCGCGGGGATATAGACATCCACTGATACCATCAATAGTTGGACGAGGTAACGATGAAAACAGTCGCGGCATTAGTCTTTGAGAATATGGCGCCATTGGATCTGTTTGGACCGATTCAGGTCTTTAACGTGGCTTGCACTCCCGATGTGCAAAGACCCAATAGGCCCGACACCACCAGGCCCCTCTACCGGGTCATAACCATCGGGAAGCAGAAGGGACCAATCTCCACTGGGAGGGAAGGCGCTGGCCCGGTGGTCGTCGCAGAGTACAACATCAACGACGATGTGGATTTCGACATTCTTCTAATCCCGGGCGGCGGTGGCACTCGGGCACTGGTGGACGATCGCGGGTTCGTGGGTTCGCTTACAGTTGCTTGTAACAAGGCAAAGATCGTTGCGTCTGTTTGCACGGGAGCCGCGCTTTTATCCAAAACTGGCCTTCTAGACCAAAGGCGGGCCACCAGCAACAAAACCGCATGGAACTGGGTGGTCGGACAGCGCAAGGGTGTCGACTGGGATTCCTCCCCTCGTTGGGTAGACTTGATAGATAAAGAGACTCAGACCGGCATAATTACCTCGGCCGGAGTATCCGCGGGAATCGACATGGCCCTGGCGCTGGTTGCGGACCTAGATGGTGAACAAGTAGCAGATAACGCGGCTGTGTTCATAGAGCACAACCGGGTAAAGAATCCGGCAAACGACGCGTTCTCCTACCTGGCCGGCGCGTCTTGATCCCATGGTAAAAATGCCGGTCTTATAGGTTGGATTTCCGAGAGCCGGCTAGGGGAAGTATTATACGGCTCGGATGATTCCTTCACCGAAGTGGAGCGATCCGTTCAAGAGATGGGCGCCGTGAGTTATCGATTCCTTATCAGTCACCTGACGCGTCGGCCTCGTCAGGCCCGGCGCCCGCGTCTTTTCCTCAACTCATAGCCGACGCTACGGATGCCCATGGCCTGCCCGCACTAGCTGGTCCATGGAGTTCTCGGAACTTTTGTCTGTTTCTCTAAGATTCTTCCAGGGAGATTTTTCGCCGTTGGTCTTCAATCTTGATTTGGTCCACTCGAGTGATCGCTATCAATCCAAAAATGAAGCACGTTGCGGCCATCGATAACGCAACAATTTCCATGACGTGCTCCTTTGGGCGTTTTTAGGCGTCGTTAATCGATACTAGACAAACTCTGCCGGCAATATCCCAGGTTGTAATCATGCGTTATCGGGATTGTTACATCGTCCGAAGGGCCTATTTCGGTTCCCGCCAGCGGCCATGTCCCTTGAATGGTCCCGGACAAGGTGTTATCGACGAACGGTTGAAAGAAGCCGCCGGGCGGTGCGAAGCAGCGGATAAGGCGGTCCAAATAACTGGGAGCGGTAACTAGCCGGTAACTTAACAGTAATTCCCCGGTAACGCTGCGTACTGTTTAATAAGCCTAAAGGTTGGAGCAGTCGAATCGGGCAGATATAGGAGCCACGACCATGGTCAAACCAAACAAAATCGTCACAGGACTCATAGCTGGCATCGCCGTAGGCGCGGTCGCCGGCCTATTATTCGCGCCCAAACCCGGTAAGGCGTCCCGAAACATCGTGGCGTCCCGAGCCGGAGAGATTCGTTACAAAGCCGGCGGCTACATAGACGCGATGCGCTCTCGCAGAAAGAACACGGAGAAACACCCTGTCCTGGTCGGGCCATACGAATGGCGCTCCGCCTAGGGACACTTTCCCAAGGCCTTGAAGCTGACTGCTTTCTCCCGTGCCGCGGGAAGGGGAACGCCTCGGCACGGCCGTTATCCGGTTCGGCTGGTCCTGCAACCTGAAACCACCGTCATACCCGGCGTCCGCATATTAATTTTACCTCTCTAATGGTCAACCACACGCCCTCTTCCGGGAACATGGAAGCCAGTGGCCGACAGCCAAACCCTTTCAAACAACTACACCACAACGCTTGAGGATAAATTGAGCCTTATCCAACGGAAAAATCTTCGTGGCCGATCCGTGGCCAATTCTTGGACGTTCGAGGATTAAGCGGGGTTGAGCCAGCCCTTAAAGAAGGGCGGTCCGCGGCGCTTTAGCATCCGAAGAAGTGGTGCCGAAGGTCAGAGTCGAACTGACACGGGGTTGCCCCCACCGGTTTTTGAGACCGGCGCGTCTACCATTCCGCCACTTCGGCACGGCGTTATTTTATAGCTAAATCGGCGTCTTTGGTACCCCTCCCCCAACAGTTTGAACCGGTTTTGCTAACACGCCCGCGCAATATACCCGGAATCCTATACTTCCGGACTGTTGAGATGGACGACGTAACCCGGTCCCTTGCCAGCCACGGCACCACGCTCCCTAGACTCGGACCCGGCCATTGTTGCGGTTTTCGCTCCCTATATGGTAATGTATCGTCGCCTGGCCGCACTACTTATTGTATCGTTTAAAGGGTATGCGTACATGGGACGCCAGGTAATCGCAAAGTTGACTCTCTCTTTGTTGTTCTTGGTAGTTCTGGTGCCTGGATGCACCGGATCAACTCCACCCACGGGCATTCCCATAGAGCCAACCCATACCGCAATTTCAACGCCAACACTTACGCCAACTACGACTCCCACTGCGGAACCGACTCAGACTCCATTACCAACGCTCAACATCGAGGCCACCGTCGCAGCTAGCATTAAAGCGACAACGGCAGTTCGGCCAACTGCTACGTCTTCACCAACCTCGACGCCGACACCTCCACCAGCAATTTCTACTCCAACTCGCTTACCCACGGCTACGCCGATGCCGACCCCAATACCGACACCCACGCCTACCCAAGTGCCTACACCAACTCCTACGCCAACACCCACACCCGTGCCGACACCCACACCGACTTTAATTCCTACACCCACGCCTGTTCCCACAGCCGCTCCTACGCCGACACCTAGACCGACGCCTACACCGACGCCTAATCCCTTGACGAAACAGCGCGTAGAGGCTGGCGTACGGAATGGGTTTAGCTTCAATGGGGATAACCTGAGTGGGTTAGACCTATCCGGCGCCAGCCTTTCGAATGGAAGGTTCTATAAAGCTAACTTTTTCGGGAGCTGATTTGTCCAACTCCTCTCTGGTGAATGCCGATCTCAACGGTGCGGACTTTTCTCATGCCAACCTCAATGGCGTTTCGGCTAAACGTGCTGACCTCGGCGGAGCTAACCTCACGGGCGCCAATCTCACCGGGGCTGATTTTTCCAAGGCAGACCTTAGGGCAGCCAATCTCAGTGGGGCCATCCTAAATGATGCTATTTTGGTGGGGACCAACCTCTTTGGTGCTATTCTTACCCAAGCCGACCTCTCCGGAAGTAGTTGGGATGCCAGTACATGCGACGCCTATGCCAGGTCCACCTGCACTTTGGGAGATTTAGTGGACACTGGAGCCTTCCTGTGTGACACCGGAAACATCCCGATAATAATTTCTCCGAAGGGCCTATCTCATCAGAATGCAACCGCTTTCACGTTCGATTGGTCAGATTGCGTAGGCGCAACGAACTACAATGTCGTTATCTTGGATCCTCAACAGATAGAGATTGATAAAGAGTCGACCGACTCGTCCTTGCGCTATATCACCATTTCAGCCGGAGGTCTGAGTGGGCTGACGTGGACTTGGAAAGTCAGGGCCTATGTAGATGGCGTATGGGGTGAATGGTCAAGAACACGATCATTTTTGTCCGGAAGGCTTGCGGCTCCCGAAATAGGGGAACCCACGCCCGTACCTTTTCCGACTTCTTTACCTGCTCCGACAATCCCCGGGGCATTGACCATAAATATGACCTCAGCCCAGGACCCAGTACCCTCGGGAGGCTCTACGGTAATTACGGTCGAGGTCCTTTCGACACCAGGCGGCCCCATCGCAGGCGCGGAAGTCAGGTTAAGTGCGCCAGGGACATTCGAAGGCACATTTGGCTCAAGTAGCGTGAGCGGCCAAACGAACTCGGCAGGCATATTTTCTGCGACTTGGACACCTCCAAGTGACGGTCTTTTCCGGCTAAGTGCCGTCGTGTTTACAGATGCCTTCCCGAACACTGCCGCCTTCCTCACCGTCCGCGCCGGACCATTGCCTACTTTCATGACCATTACGGGTCGAGCAGGTTACCTGGACAAGGAGGCATTCCAGTCGGTTTTCGTTGGCGTTAGACATTCCAACTGGCTAGGGAGCAATCAATGCGGACAGACGCTCGGTGCCCAGGATGGATCGTTTTCTATCCAGGCTTCATCAAGATGTTTCGATGAGGGGGAAACAGACGAGTCCAAAAATTTAACGCGTCAAGAAGATTCATCATGTCATGGGAGCTGGCCGGGGAGAACAGAAAGCTGGGAAATCCCGGTGGCATCACCTTTGACGAGTCGGGGGATTTTGTATACGTCTTCGAATCGGACAACCTACAAGTGCACAAGTTCAATCGTTCCGGGGTTTCGATCCCGTTTGTTCTTCTCGCCGTAGGTCCTACTCCCACGCCGGTGCTGCCTACCAGGGTATATGCTCCCACTTCAACAGCCGGCGACCCCACTTCAACATCTGGCCCGACGGCAACCCCGGAACCGTCAACCTCTTGTCCTCCCACACTAATTTCACCGGAAGAGGGGGCATTATTAGACAATGGGCGTGTCGACCGCCAAGATGGTATTGTTTGGAATTTCCAGTGGTCGAATTGCCTTGGATCGATTTGGTATCACTTAAACTTTGGAGTCGGTGATATCCAAACCCTCTATTCCACATCGTATACGTACACCAATCCAGGTGCATACTTCATTGGGCAGAACAGGCAGTGGACCTGGAAAGTCCGGGCCTATCTAGGTAGTCAGTTGGGTTGGAGTGAGTGGTCAGAGAGAACCCACGTCATTGAGCCCTTAAATACCGACTAGCCTTGAGTGGCGCATGTGCGGGGGATACCGTATTCGTCCACGGAGTATTTACCGCCTTGCCGCCAACGCGGTAATCATTACCGATTTTGTCCGCTCAGGAGTAGGTTGCGGCAACGTGGAAATGGCAGCGGTACGGGTGTGGAGAGTCTGGGACCCGGCGGCGAACGGCCCTAACGAGTACGTGGGTCGGGGCCTACGGCCAAAGCACGGAGTTCCCGAACCGTCTCTTCGAGTTCCTCACGCAAAACGTCTACCAAAAGATCGTGATGTTCCAGACGTTTCGGGCGTTCGGACGATCCGTCCGTGTCATTCAAAGTGTGCCGGTCTATCTTTAGATCTAATAGCGACATTGCGCTCATCCCCCGACGCTCATCCGCCCCGATGGGGCAGTAGCGTAATTGAATCCCGGCTAGTATAAATCATAACGGTGGTACCATTCCGAAGCGCGAAATAGCAGATTTGAAGGAATAATAGGGCACGAAGGAGGGCGGCGTCTCCCGCAATTTACCTTGACGTGACAACGGGCGCA
>JYMV01023233.1_pt1 | contig 14296 bp, 12 predicted proteins | sample 338911 | NCBI WGS metagenome assembly JYMV01 (sample SAMN03354496, study PRJNA234377) | hydrothermal vent metagenome | biome: Deep sea; feature: Hydrothermal plumes at the Eastern Lau Spreading Center, Western Pacific Ocean; material: Seawater | place: Tonga | collected 2009 | depth 2000 m m
CGGCCTCGATGCGGCGGCGGCCTTTGGTTTTTAGCCAGTAGCCGTTGTGGTATAGGTTGGAGGCCAGAAAGGCCAGGCTGACCAAGGGTGTGCGCAGTAGGAAGTTCTCCAAGGGCTTAAGCGGCCCCCAGTAGATCATCTTTTGGCCCCGGCTGGCGAATGTGCTTTCCACGCCGGTGAACTTCCAATCGACCTGACTGATGTCCTCGCCCACCACGTCGATCTTGGAAACGTCGCCGCAGCCCAGGCCGCGCTCGTGGGCCAGGCGGATGAACCTGAGGCTCATGGGGTCGAAACCCATCATCTTGGCCGCTACGGCGTCGATGGCCACCTGGTCGGCGCTGGCCAGGATGCGGTTCTTCACGTGCCAGCGCATGGCCCGGGGGCCCGGCCCGTCCCCGGCAAACGTGCCGTCCATCACGGCGAAGAGACCGGGGTGAATCTCTTGTTGAATCGCCAGCAAGTCCACCAGGGTTTCGTGGATGACCGAGTGCGTCCAGTGTCGCTTCCGGTGCAGCAAACCACCAAAGGCGTTCTTCATCGCCCCGGTCATCGTGGTGAAGACGTGGGTTTTCATGGTGGGTAGATGGACGATGTTTCGGCCCTCGAATATCTCCGGTATCTGAATGCCTTCGGGGAATATATCGTCCAGAACCAGCATCTCCGCCTTGGGTTTGTAATCCACCCACCGGTTAGGCGGTGTGTCCAAGTGAACCACCGGCAGATTCATCTTGTCCTGGACCGCTTTGTGCTTGTTCTTTTCCTCTCCCTCAAAGGAGTCGACTACCACCGTGCCGTTGTGGGCGCCGGTCAGTTGCTGATGCCCCAGGTTTCTCAGGGCTCTTATAACCCCTTCCAACTGCCAGGGAGAAGTAGAGCAACCAGGATACCAGTGCTGCCAGGATATGTTGATCTTGAGCAATGTCTCTAACTCGGCATTCAAATGCCGGCCAACGTCCGCCAACACCATGGCCCGCTCAATATCGGCGAACACCGTTTCCGGAGTGGCGGCCACCACCGCGACAACAGCCCGATCGGAACTTGGGGCTGGGGGCGTCTCCGGCCGGCCGGCCGGCCGTTGGGCGGGTCTTTCGGATGCCTGCATGAATGGCGCTCCTGGGTTATCTATGTATAGTTCGAGGTTCCGGCCGAACCCAATTCCACCGGACCGCAGCGGCTAGTAGACAAAATCAACCCCAGATCCACAACACTAAACCGGAGCCAACGATCCAACAGATGATCGACAGTATAAGAGGCAAATCGCGAACGATCAGTTGCTCCGGCGCTTCAGCTTGCTGGCTGGTGTTTAGAAGGTATAGGTATCGGAACAATCCAAAAGTAACGACGGGCAAAAGAAGCAACATGGTGTTGTTGTCGGGAAGGTTTGACGCCTCCACTGTATACAAAGTATAGCTTAACCAGGCGGAAGTCGCCGATATCATGAGCAACTGGTTGATGAACGAGTTGCCGTACTTGCCCAATACCGGGCGTTGTTGGGCCGCCGCGTCTCCAGCCAGGCGCACTTCGGCATAACGGCGTCCCAACACGATAAACAGGGCTCCAGCGCCGGTGGTGACGTACAGCCAGGGCGAGGCGGTCACGTCGATGGCCACGGCCCCGGCGGCCGTCCGTATGACGTATCCGCTGGCCACCAGCATGAGATCGATCAATACCACTTGCTTCAGGCCAAGTGAATAGGAAACGTTGATCGCCAGGTAAAGCACCCCAATGGCCCCCAATATCAGGTCCACTGCGGCCATTACGGCCAGCCCTCCCACGGCCAAGACCGTCATCAGAGTTAGGGCGGAAACGATGCCCACCTGCCCCGATGCAATGGGACGGTTGCGTTTCACCGGGTGCTCCCGGTCTCCATGCCGGTCCGTTATGTCGTTCAGCAGATAAGTGGCGCTGGAAAGGGCGCAAAAGGCCGCGGAGAGGAGGGCCAGCTTCACCAGCATGTCCGGGACCGGGTCGAAGTTGCTGGGAGACCAAGCGACTTTGACCGAGAACACGAAAGGCAAAAACACCAGACCATTCTTGATCCACTGGTGAGGCCGCAGGGCCTTCACCAGGGCGACAGGATGGATCGAGAATCTAGCGCCTCCCCCCGAGTTATTTATGTTATTGGCCACGCCCATCTTGTAATCTTCCTAACAGGCGGCCGGAAAAGCCGTATCGCCGGCTTCCGGCTCCGGCGAGGCTGCCGACGTATTCCGGATCTTATGCAGCCACAGCAATGCCAACAAACCCACAGCTACGGCGAACCAAAGGGTCGCCAATCGCACCAACAGGGTACCAGATGAGGCCGCCGCACGGCTTACGCCGCTCTGTTGGAGCAGAGCGATCATGCTGCCCTCCGTCCCTATCAGGCCTCCGGGCAAAGCGCTTACTGCTCCAACCAGCGTGGCGGCGGCGTAGATCGGCAGGGCCTGGATGATCGGGATGCCGGCCTCTAAGCCCCTTAGGATCAACCACAGGGCCATCCCTTCGCTGAGCCAGGCCCCAGCTCCTAGTAATACGGCCGGCGCCATCACCCTGGGCGCCGCCAATCGCCGCAAGCCGTCATGGGAAGCCTGCAGGCCGGTCCGCCACCTTCGTAACACCGGCAGATCGAAGATACGGCTGCCGCGGCGCGAGGCGAACAGCACCAGAGCGCCACCGCACAGCAAAAGCGCGGCGGCCAACACCAGCAAGAGGTACAGAGGGAGCGAAGCCAACCCGATCGCCGCCAGTAGAACAACAGATATCACGTCGGTCAGTCTTTCCATCACCACGACCGGCGCCGACCGGGCAACGGGCACGGAGGCCCGGTCACGGAGCAGGTAGCTTTTTAGAAATTCACCGGCCTTTCCCGGCGTGATCGACATGGCCAGGCCCGAAAGAAACACTAAACAATTCAGGACTAATGGGACCCGGATGTCGAGCACTCTCAGGTAGAAGGACCACCGGAGGTACCGCAACGCGTAATTCAGCGCCGCCAGACCAAGAGCAGCAAATAGGTAAGAAATGGGGAATTGAGACAGGTTTCCGAACGTTTCCCGGAAGTCGCCGTACCCGGCGACCCCCACAAAAACCAGCACCGCCAGGATTATCAGTAGTAGAAGCTTCCAATTAGTCACGAACAGCTTGATCCATCGGCCTTATTTTGTGAATCGATCTTGATTGGATTCGTCCGATTAGAAGTAGGGAACATCGTTCAGTGGGCCGTACGGAGTTGGGAGTACATGGCGCCCAAGGCGCCCATGCTGGAGGTGTAGAAAGTAAATCCCGCAACCGGCGCCCACAACCACAACGCATTTAGATCGGTCAATAACGTCAGGACGGTAGCCGCCGTCGCCGTGGTCAACAAAACGATCGACCCTAGAAGACCGCCAAACACCAACGCCCGCTTTGCCGGTGTCGGGGAGTATCCGCCGGCAGCAGTGATACCGAAATAACCTCCGATGAAGGGACCGAACGGAATTCCCACGAAGTGCACCACTGGGATCAAAGCCAAGATCAGCATGATCCCGAATCCTACCAATACTCCTTTGACCACTGGACCTCCGGCGCGAATCGAAACCGCTTTTAATATTATAGACGGTGTATTCAGCGCCAGCCACGCTCTGGGGGCTTGATTGGCGTGACTAAAGAGGCCTTGGGCCTTCGGGAGGCTGAGATTCCTCTCCTTCCTCCGAAGGATCGGAATGACGATGGGACAACATGACAACTTGGCAACAAGATCATGCACCCCTCGATTCCTCACAATTGCCCGGTCGGAGATTACCGGGGCTCCCAAGACCGTGTCCAATGTTTTCCACGCATGTTCGGCCTTTTCTTGCTAACGACGATGGGGGACGTTCAACTTGTCCCCAATTCCGTAGCGCCTGACATACGCCCCAGGTATACTTGGAAAGTTTCCAGGGCGACGTAATATCTGGTCTGAATCATCTGCATGTCCCATTTCCGATACTTAAGGAGAATCGCATTTGCCGCCAGAAAGTTCGATCGACGCCAGCCATGACGACTTCGAATACGAGAGTCCATTTGCCCAATTACTAGGCCTGCGGCATTATCCCGCGGTTGACGGAGTTGGTCTGGCTTCAATGACCATTGAGGACAAACATCGCCAGCGCGCCGGCGTGGTCCAAGGCGGCATCATCGTCGCGTTGGCCGACTACGCGTTCCACTTGGCGTGCGAGACCCGCCTAGGCGCCGGCCAGACGGCGGTGACCGTGGAGCTGAAAGTGAATTTCCTTGCCCCGGCCAAAGACGGTGAGTTGAGGGCCGCTGCCCGAATCGTCAGCGCCAGGCGCCGCATCATAGTGTGCGATGTTGACGTTACCGGAAAAGATAACGAGCTGATCGCCAAATGTCTCGGGACCTACATCGTAAGCGGTCAGGCGGCCTAATCAGCAGTTTCAGCGGCGCCAGGTAGTCTCGCCCCGGTTGAATTGTTGAGTTAGTGTATCGACAATGTTGGAATTAAAATTCGGTAATGCTATAATTTCAACTGATTGATTCGGAGGTGGGCACGATGAGAGTCCCCATGAAAGTCGACTATGGGGTGCGGGCCCTGGTGGAGTTGGCGCTGCACTATGGGGAAGGTCCGGTGCAGACTGCGGAGATCGCTTACAGGCAGGGAATACCCGAAGCCTACTTAGACCAATTGATGACGACCCTGAACAAGTTCGGCTTCGTGCTCAGCCGACGTGGACCACAAGGCGGCCACCGGCTGGCCTCCGACCCGGTTGACATAGACCTGGGCATGGTAATGAAAACCCTGGACGGTAGCTCCTCTCCCCTCGACTGTCTCACCAACCCTTTGGACTGTGTATTTTCCGATTCGTGCGCCCAACAAGAGGTATGGAAGGCGGTTGAGGAAGCCATACAAAACGTTCTCAGCGACATCAGCCTAGCCGATCTTGCCCGGCGTCAACGTCTACTGGCCCCCGAAGCGGTATTCTAGGCGTCACCTCAATATAAAACTCATTGCGGCAAATCGCGGGATAGGTGTTTGGAGATTCCCGCTAATACGTACCGCCGGACAAAGGCGTGAACTGTTTTATCTGATCCCGTATAACTTGACAAGGTCAGATTGCCAGGGATAGACTCAATCTACTGATGACCCCCAGCGGCTACCAAATAACGAACAACTGTACCTGTCCCCAAACATAGGGGGCGGGCAACATAGCGGCTCCCATCAAGCCTGCGCGCACCAGATCGGAAGTTCATCTGGGACAAGCGCAGGTTTTCTTATGGGATAAGCGAACCGCTGGAATTTTAGGGTCCCCGTTTAACGGTTACGCGGACCGGGGTCCCAAAGAAACCCCAAGAATCAACTGAAAGGTTACTTAGGAGAAGGTAAGATGACCCAGCAACCAATGGTCCTGACACCGGATCAAGTCAATCGGTATAGCCGGCATATCATCATGGGCGATGTGGGGAGCAAGGGCCAGCGCAACCTTCTGGGGGCAAAAGCGCTGATCGTTGGCGCTGGCGGTCTGGGCTCCCCTTCGGCCATATATTTGGCCCTGGCGGGCGTCGGCACCATCGGAATCGTTGATTTCGACGTGGTTGAAATCTCCAACCTGCAGAGGCAGATCCTTCATCACACCAGTGACATCGGACGCCCCAAGTTGGAGTCGGCCAGGGACAATATCAATTCCTACAATCCAGACACCAACGTCGTGCTCCACGAAGTTAGACTGGAGTCCCACAACGCCAGAGAGATCATCAGCCAATACGATCTGGTGATTAACGGAGCGGACAATTTCGCCACCAGATACCTGGTAAACGACGCCTGTTATCTGGAAGGTAAGCCCTTGGTGGACGGCAGCATACTGATCTTCGACGGCCAGGCAACGCTGTTCCTCCCCGGTCAGGGCTGCTACCGCTGCCTCTTCCCCGAGCCACCGCCCCCCGGCTTGGTACCTAATTGCGCCGAGGCTGGAGTCCTGGGAGCATTAACGGGACTGGTCGGCAGCATCCAGGCGACAGAGGCTCTCAAGCTCATCTTGGGTATCGGCGAGTCGCTGGTATCACGGCTATTGTTGATCGACGCCCTTAGCATGAGCTTTAGAGAAGTCCGGCTGAAGAGAAACCCTTCGTGCCCATTGTGCGGTGATAATCCCACCGTTACAGAGTTGATCGACTATGAAGTCTTCTGCGGCTTGACCGCGCCGGAAGCCGCGGGAGTTGCTTCAGACTAATAAATAATCGTCTAAGCAAGGTCCGGGTGCGCTGACCATTGGCAGAGTAGGGTTGCATGTTCCCCGTTTATATCGGGACCGGGCTGTTACGTGGAATCGATAGGCGATTAGAACAATCTAATTACTTGGTGGTAAACCACCCGCCCACTCAACATAGGCTTATGCCCTAATCACATTAGGGCCTGCTACGAGTTCGACCCCAGTCGAAAACCGAGAGGTTATGGTTACAAGGCTGACCTACAAAGGGATATTAACGACAATCGGCAACACGCCCACCGTGGAACTCCAAAATATGAGTCCCAAGGAGGGTGTCCGGATATTCGCCAAGCTGGAGGGGCAAAACCCAACCGGCAGTGTGAAAGACCGCATCGCTCTCAAGATGATCGAACTGGCCGAGCAGGACGGGGAAATCTCCGCATCCCGCACAATTCTGGAGCCCACCAGCGGCAATACCGGAATCTCCATCGCCATGATTGCCCGGGTCAAGGGTTACCGGGTCAAAGTGGTAATGCCGGAAAACGTCAGCCCGGAGCGCACCCAACTCCTGCAAGCCTACGGGGCGGAGATCATCTATTCCGATGGCGCCCAGGGCACCAATGGGTCCATTGACGTTGCCCAAGATATGGCGGAGAGGAATCCCCACGATTACCTGATGCTCTACCAATATGGCAACAACGGTAATCCCGCGGCCCATTACGAGACCACCGGTAAAGAGATCATCGAGTCGGTTCCGGACATAGACACCTTTGTCGCCGGACTGGGCACCGGTGGCACTCTGATGGGAGTTGCCCGCCGGCTTAAGGAACACAATCCCCAGGTTAAAATCGTGGCGGTGGCCCCGGAGCCCGACGACCTTATATCGGGCTTACGCAGATTGGAAGACGGGTTCATTCCTCCAATCTTAGATCTGAACCTCCTAGACTCGAGGATCCTTGTCAGCAGCTTTGACGCCTTCAGCACCACCAAGAGCCTTCTGGAGAAGGAAGGTATATTTGCCGGTATATCCTCTGGTTCGGTGGTTTCCGCGGCGTTGCGCCAAGCCGAACGAATGGACGAAGGCAACATCCTTTGTCTGCTGGCCGATGGCGGGTGGAAATACTTGAGTACAGGACTGTGGACCAAGGATTACGAACAGTTGGCAAAAGAAGCCCAAGGCAAGATTTGGTGGTAGCCAAGTCTCCTCCGGCGATAACCCGTCCTACACACACTGTTAATTAACCTCTAATCGATGGCCTCAAGCACCGTTAGTATCCCCATTTTAAACTCGCGGTTATACCCGAGAACGCTGCTTCGGCGGGCAAAATATCTCTCCTTGTGTCAAAGCTTCGCCCACGGCCAAGCCCAAGCTACCCCATTGCCTTGTAACCACCCATTTCCGATGCTATAATTTTACGAAATGGTTCGTCTTCTAGGAAAGCGGGGAGTCTCCCGCTTTCTTGCTGATGGAAAGGCTCAGAGTCCGGGTATTTTCACCCAGGGGGCTTGGCCGTGAAAAGCGACTTTTTAATTGCATTGACCCAGTTGGCCGCGGAACGTCACCTGCCTAGGGAGCAGGTTCTTTCGGCTATTGAGGTAGCATTGGCGTCGGCCTTCAAAAAGGACAATCCGGCGTCTGGGCAGAATATCTCCGTCAAACTTAATCCCAATACCGGAGACGTAAACGTCTACGCCCTCAAAATCGTGGTTGATTCGGTAGAAGACCCCGAAAAAGAGATAACCGTACAAGACGCCCAACGCATAAAGACGGGCGTCGGCTTAGGTGACGAGGTGGCGGCGGAGGAACCTCTGCCCCATAACGCAAGCCGAATCGCGGCCCAAACAGCCAAACAAGTGGTTCTCCAGAGGCTGAGAGAGGCCGAACGGGAACTATTGTTCCAAGAGTTCTTGCAACATGAAGAGGATATTGTCTCCGGTGTGATTGAGCAAAGTGAGCCAGGCCGGGCAATCACTCTAGACTTGGGCCGGGCTCAGGCCGTCCTACCTTACGAAGAACAGGTTTCCACGGAGCGGTATCGCAAAGGACAACGGGCCAAGGTTTACGTCTTGAGCGTTCGCAGCGCGGCCAAGGGACCGGAGATTCTGGTATCCCGCAGCCATAAGAATATGCTCAAACGCCTGTTTGAGATTGAGGTTCCGGAAGTTTACAACGGCGTAGTTGAGATTAAAGCCATCGCCCGGGAGGCGGGGTTCCGCAGCAAGGTGGCGGTCAGCGCTACCCAACCGGGAATCGACCCTGTGGGCTCCTGCATCGGGGTGCGGGGAAACCGTATCCAGAGCATCGTTAACGAGCTCCAAGGGGAAAAGATCGATATCGTATCTTGGGACGAGGATCCCAAAGTATTCATAGGTAAAGCGCTCAGCCCTTCCGAAGTCGTCGCGGTAGAACTGTTCCCCAGCGACTCGACTGCGATGGTGGTTGTGCCCGACCGCCAGCTTTCTCTGGCTATCGGCAAAGAAGGCCAGAACACCCGTTTGGCCGCTAGACTCACCGGTTGGCGGTTGGATATCAAGGGTATGACCGAATGGGAAGAGATTCGGGAGGCTCGCAGACTTAAGACCGCCGAAGAAGCGACGGAGAAAGTCGAAGAAGAGACCGCAGCAACAGCCGTGGCTGTGCTTGACGTACCTGAAGCTGAAGTCCAAGAGGCAGATGCGCCGGCCGCCACCGAGACCCAAGAGGAATCCCCGGTCGCGGTGGTCGACGCCGAGACAGTCGAAGTCGCCGAACCGGTTGCCGAAGACGAAATTCTTGAGGCCTTGATCCGGGAAGAAGAAGGCAGGGAGGCGTTGGAGGCATTGGCTACCGGGGAAGAGGCTTCCCCCAGCTTCAGTGTTGACGACCTAGATTCCTTCACATTGGGAGATGTCGGGACTATAGAGGACGATGACGAGCAAGAGGAAGGCGAAGAAGAAGAGTTCGTCTTAGTTCCCGATTCGCCGGCGATGGCGGTGGTGACCCCCGATGCCGGCAAGATCAGGTTCGCGGAGGACTTGATCGAAGATGCCCGCGGCGGTGGACGCCGAAACAACCGCGCCCGGCGCGGAGGCGCGGCTAGGAAGGGACCGGCTAACCGAGGCGGAGCCCGCCGATAATTGGCGCCCTACCTACAAGGATAATATCGCTGTTGGCCAATAGGCGCCATATACCGGAGCGTAAGTGCGTTGCTTGTGGCCAACGGTTCCCCAAGCGAGAGTTGATCCGCGTGGTGCGGACGCCGGAAGGGACCGTTTTGGTAGACCAGGCCGGGAAAAAGCCAGGCCGTGGAGCTTATGTCTGCCGATCGACAACCTGCTGGCAGCGGGGCGTTCCCAAGACTAGCCTTGAGAGAAGCTTGAATATCACCATGTCATCGGAGAGCCAGGATCAAATAATGGCTTTTTACCGGGCCACGGCGGTAGACCCAGTTTCGGTGGAGCAGTAGATGACTACTGAACGACGATCTAGCCAACCACGCCGGAGGCAATCCAGAGTACTGATATTGCCCCAAACCCTGACCGTCCAACGACTGTCGGAACTCACGGACCAAAATCCCATCGACGTCATTAAGCAATTGATGCGCAACGGGATCATGGCGGCTATGAACCAAGTAATCGACTACCAAATGGCCACCTTGGTCACGTCCGCTTTCGGCATCAGTACCGCAATGGCGGAAGCAGACGAGGCGGATGCCGATAATGAATCAACTGCGAGTGCTGAAGTTGAACAGGCTGGTCTGGTAACCCGCACTCCGGTAGTGACGATATTGGGGCATGTAGACCATGGCAAGACCGCCCTGCTGGACTCTATTCGGGACACTAGCGTGGCCGAGCGGGAAGTTGGCGGTATTACCCAGCACATCGGAGCATATCAAGTTGAAGCCAATGGGCAGCTTTTGACGTTCCTCGATACACCCGGCCACGAAGCGTTTTCCGCCATCCGGGCCCGCGGCTCCAAAGCCACCGATATCGCGGTTCTAGTGGTTGCCGCGGACGACGGCATAATGCCCCAAACTGATGAAGCAATTAGCCACGCCAAGGCAGCCGGAGTGCCCATAGTCGTAGCGATAAACAAGATGGACATGCCGGCTGCCGATTCCGAGAGGGTTAAGCGGCAACTCAGTGAGCGAAACATGCTGGTGGAGGATTGGGGAGGAGAGATAATCTCGGTGGAGGTCTCCGCCCGTACCGGGGATGGAGTCAGCGATCTGCTGGAAAACATCGCAGTTGTCGCCGAGATTGCCGAGCTTAAGGCCAACCCGGATAAACCAGCCTCCGGCGTCATCATCGAAGCCAAACTGGACCGAAAACGCGGGCCGACGGCCACCCTATTGGTACAGGACGGCACACTGGCGGTGGGCACTTATGTGACAGCGGGAGGGGCCTGGGGCCGGGTTCGTGCGATGAGCGACTATCGCGGCGACGCTGTAAAACAGGTCTTGCCCGGTACACCTGCTGAGATCCTGGGGTTCGGCTCCATACCCGAGGCCGGAGACCTATTCTCCGTGGTGCCCAACGAGCGCACGGCTAGGAACATGGCCGCCGACCGGGCGAATCCAGCTTCATCCCAACAAGCCCAGACCCGGGCCCTGACACTGGACGAAGTGGTTAATCAGACACCGGCCGGAGAACTCAAGGAGCTAAACCTAGTACTGAAGGCAGATGTCCAGGGCAGTGTAGAAGCGGTCAGACAATCCTTGGAGAACCTGACTGAAAACAATATTAAAGTTCGCATCTTGCACGCTAGTTCCGGCGGTGTGACTGAGTCCGACGTATTGCTAGCCAGCGCTTCCGAAGCCATTATTATCGCCTTTACCGTGGGCACCGAGCCCAGCGCTGAACGGTTGGCCAACCGTATGGGCGTTGAGATTCGTCATTACGACATCATCTACCAGCTGATAGACGATGTGGAGTTAGCCATGCAGGGCTTGTTGGAGCCCGCCGTTGTTGACGTAATCCTGGGCCGCGCCGAGATAAGAGAAATCTTCCCAACCAGAGGGGGAGTTAAGATTGCGGGTTGCCGCGTAGTTGAAGGCCGCATGACCAAGGGCGTCACCGTGAGAGTCACCAGAGACGGTAAGGTTCTGGAGGAATCCACGGTCACTAGCCTGCGCCACTTCCGCGACGAGGTTAACGAGGCAACTACTGGCACTGAATGCGGCATCGTGCTCCAGGGCTATAACGACTTCGAGCAAGGGGACGTATTGGAAGCCCATCGCGAGGAAAGAGCACGGCGTTAGCCCGCTCCCCACAACCGTCTAACCTCACATCCCGTTATCAATCCCCCGGCGCGGGAGGTCACTATGTCCCGGCGAATCGATCGAGTCAACGAATTGCTGCGCCTTGAAATCAGCCAGGTCTTGGCGCGCCAGATAAAAGATCCCCGTCTTTCCGGCGTCATTACCATCACGGAAGTCAGGACTGCTCCCGATCTCCGAAACGCCTTAGTTCTTCTCAGCGTTATGGGAGAGCAGGAAGCTAAGGAAAGCGCATTGGCCGGCATCGAGTCCGCCGCGAAGTTCCTGAGAAGAGAACTGCGCGGGCGATTGACCATGCGTTACGTCCCTTTTCTTCGCTTCGCCCTAGACGACTCCTTGGAGCACGCTGACCGCCTCATGGGGATAATAAACCAGATCCAAGAAAGCCAGATCGGCAGCGTAGGAGCTGAAATCACCGCCGTCGAAGATTCTCAAAGCAGCCCGGCGTCAACGAACGGCAGCTGATTGATGGCGCGACCAAGAAGCAATCCCCTTCCGGCGGTCAACGGGTTTGTTAACCTCTATAAACCCTCGGGAATCACCTCCATGGATGCTTTGCGGCAGGTGAAAAGAATAACCGGCCAAAGGAAGAAGGTCGGCCACGGTGGCACGATGGACCCGCTGGCTAGAGGCGTACTCCCGGTCTGTTTCGGGCAAGCCACCCGGCTCATGGATCATGTGGTTAGCGGCAGGAAGATCTATCTGATGGAGATAACATTTGGTGTTACTACCTCCACTTACGACGGCGAAGGTGAGGTAGTTAAGACCGGGGACACCGGAGGATTGACTCGAAAGTTGATCGAAGTTGCCCTGGAGCCGTTCCTAGGAGTTATACAACAAGCCCCGCCCATGTACAGCGCGATAAAGGTGGGAGGTCAACGCTTGTACAAGCTAGCCCGTGCCGGCATTGAGATAGAAGTTGCCACCCGCCCCGTGGAGATCCACGACATCCGCATAGTGCAATACGATCTTCCCAGTTTGACGTTAGAAGTGGAGTGCGGAAAAGGCGCTTACATGCGCTCCCTGGCCCATGACTTGGGCGAATCCTTGGGGTGCGGTGCACACGTCTCCGCCTTGGAGCGTCTCTCGTGCGGGGAATTCAAAGCCGAAACCGCCATCACTCCCGAGCAATTGGAACCAACCGGCGATAATCAGGAAGATTGGCAGCAGCACCTGTTACCGGTTGACTGGGTATTGCGGAATCTCAAAAGCATTTCGGTTGGCCAGCAGGCCGAACAGTACTTGCGCCATGGTCAGGCGGTGAACCTGGGACACGCTCCGCAGAACGCGGGTTATCTCGAGGAGTTCCGGGCTTACGCCAACGACGGACGATTTCTCGCCCTTGTCCGCTTCGACCGCAGCGAAAACTCCTGGCGACCGGTCAAGGTTTTCGAGGTCGATTCACCCTCACCGCACGCCCCTCAGGCCACCTAAAACGCCGCTATAAATCCCTTTCCAAAGCGCTCCCGAACGCAGATACGTATTTAACCACCTCCATCCTGCAAATGGGCTTCTTGACGCCTTGACAATCTTCGTGTTCCCTGTATATTGAAAACCGTCACGTTTGCCTGCGCATCGGCTGATGAACGACTGGGCCGGGTAAGATCGGTCAGGTAAGCCAACAAGGCTTTAACGGGGCATCCGCAGTACTATTAGACCCTGCTCTCTGAAATAGCTTTCAGTCGGAAATCAAGCTACAGATCACGTAACCAGGCATGCCTAATCCATTCGGGGGTGCAGATTATGGAAGCCTACTGCTTCAAGTGCCGAGGCAAGCAAGAGATTCAGAACCCGCAGCAAGTTACCCTTAAGAACGGACGTCCTGCCACTCAGGGGGTTTGTCCCGTATGTAGCACAAAGGTCTTTAGGATCGGCAAGTCTTAGCTAGTTAGCCGACTCCTACCGCTGCCCCAAGGTGTTCATGGACGAGAGTCGGACGCAGGGACAGGGCCAAATCCTAATTTGGCCAACAGGTTTTGCGGATTAGTTTTCAATAGGGCGTGGGCTTCTTCTTTGTTGAGGCCCGCGCCCTCGGCTATTTTGTCTATCAGATCAAGAGTCAACAGGTCATCAGGCTCGTGGGCATCTGAGTCCAATACTGTCGCCGCGCCTGCTTGCCTGGCCATATTTACAACGTGCCCATTGGCCAAACTGTGTCCCTTACGTGCCGAAATCTCTAAGTAAACCCCGTTCTCGGCCGCCAACCTGGCTACTTCATAGCTGATTAGCCCCGGATGGGCTAGAACATCCACGAAAGCCGATCGCACAGCAGCTTCGTTAGTACCGGGCTCAACCGGCTCCACAATAGTCTCGCCATGAACCGTCACCAGTTTCGCGCCCAGTTCCTTGGCAGTCCTGGCAACCAGGTCTATGTCATCTTTGGGCACGTGAGTAATCTCCACACCTGGCATCGCCAAGATGTCCCAACGATTAGTTCCGTTTGCGCAATCCACCACCAGGGTTTTCACCACGTACTCGACATTGCCGGTCCCAACATGGTCAGTAACCCCGATGGCTCGGTAACCCCGCACCAGCGCGCGCCGTATCAGCTCGATGGGGGACAGCACGCCGTCGCTAAGAAATGTGTGGGTGTGAAAATCGTACATCTATCCTCTCAATCGGGATACCAGCTTCGGACCAAGTCAGGCCCAATACCCACACTAGTATAAGACCGGTTTAGAGTCCGGAACAAGAACTCATCCGCTCATTGGCTTGATCAACTACGGAATGTCAGCCCAAATTCCCTTGGGTCCCTCTTCCTACCGTCCACGCGGCAGCTTCGTATCCGACCTTCTTTATCATGGTTGAAGAATCCGATTCACCGTCTTTACATCTAATATGCATATACCGTTTTCTTGTAGTTTTTAACCC
>JYMV01027302.1_pt1 | contig 14296 bp, 10 predicted proteins | sample 338911 | NCBI WGS metagenome assembly JYMV01 (sample SAMN03354496, study PRJNA234377) | hydrothermal vent metagenome | biome: Deep sea; feature: Hydrothermal plumes at the Eastern Lau Spreading Center, Western Pacific Ocean; material: Seawater | place: Tonga | collected 2009 | depth 2000 m m
GAAACAAACCAAACATAATTCCTATCGCTGTGCATACGCCTGTAGAAATGTAAATTGATTGCATATCCAAGATAAGGTTTCCTATACCCCAGGCGGTTATTCCAAGAGTAATCCCGGCTCCTAAAACCACACCAAAACAGCCGCCAAACAAACCAATAAGAATCGATTCAAATAAAAATTGTCCAACAATATCTCCTTTAGTAGCACCAACAGCTCTACGAATACCGATTTCATGGGTTCTCTCCTTGACTGAAATAAGCATCACTGCAAGAATGCCTATTCCCCCAACAACCAATGATATTGCTGCCACACCAACGATTAAACGTGTGAACAATTCTGAAGTCTCAGCCTTGAGATTTTCCAGGTCAATTTGACTGATGATCGTAAAATCATTTTCTGCATCATCTGCTATTTTGTGTCGATCCCTCAACACAGTTTTAATTCTTACGGATACCCTCTCAATATTTCTTCTAGAGTCAGCTTTGGCATAAATTGTAGAAATATGATTCTGATTTAGAATTCGTCTCAACATCGATTTAATTGGGATAAGCAAAATATCATCTTGATCAATCCCATCAGAATCTAGCCCTTTACTTTCAAAAATTCCAATAATCCTAAAGGGAATTGCATTGATTCGGACTGTTTTACCCAATGGATCTTCTCCCCCAAGCATATTTTTTATTACAGTTTTGCCAACGACCGCAACCCTTGCCCCAAGTTTCTGATCCATCTCAGTGAACATTTCACCGGAGGCAATTCCATAATTACGTGTTTCTAAAAATTCTAAAGTGGATCCAGCCACATTTGTTGATGTTAGAATTTGAAGATACTTGACCTTCATTTCCTTTATTTCAAAAGGAGCTACAAAAGTAATTCCATCAACTTCCTTCGACAAATAATCTACATCCCGCAGGTTTAAAGTAGTGACATTCCCAGAAAGCCGAAGCCTTCCCCCTCTTCGCTTCATTTCTCCCGCATTAATGGTCAAAAGGTTCTCACCCATTTTCGCTATAACAGTCATAACTTCATGTTGCGATCCTTTACCAATAGCAACCATCACTATCACGGCAGCAATTCCTATCATGATGCCAAGAGATGCCAAAAAAAATCTTGTTTTATTCGATTTCAGGGCGGTAAGTGCAATGATCAGTAATTTCACAATAAACCTAGCGGATAGTTTCGTCTGGACTCAAACTAGCTGCCTTTCGAGCAGGATGAATACCAAAGATAAGACCAACTACCATCGAAAACCCAAACGCAAGCACAAATGGATCCCAGGTAATCTTTGCTGGCAACAGATCAAAATGCTTTAAGGAGCTAGACAGGACCCAACCTAGAGCTGATCCCATAGCTCCCCCAAGCAATGATACCAATACCGATTCGAAGAGAAACTGCTGGGTAATATCCGCTCGACGAGCACCAAAGCAACGTCGCACACCAATTTCACGTATACGTTCTCGAATAGAAACCAGAAGGATATTCATAATAACAACTCCACCAACAAGGAGTGATACCGTGGATATAAGCAACAACATTCGGTTTAGTGCTTGTTCCGATTCGGTGACCCATTGCATTATTCCTTCTGGAGTAACAAAACGAAAGTCATCGTCAGCCAAGGGTGATAAACCGTGATTCCTTCTTAAAACTTGAGTCACGCCTTCCATAGTTTGTCTGACGGCTTCTGAGTTAATAGAAACAACCTTAATACTGTGAAGGTGAGTCTGCCTAAATAGACGTGACATAGATGTTGTTAATGGAATAAGTGCTCTGTCATCTGGGTCGTATCCACTTTCAGTGAGTCCTTTTGTTTCTAGAAGACCGATGACTTCAAAAAATACCTGCCCTACTCTTATTTTTTTTCCAAGAGGATCCATCTCCCCAAATATTTTATGAGCAGGAGTATTTCCCAGGACAATAACCTTTCTCTTTCGATCCATATCTATATCATTAAAAAACTCACCGTCTACTACCTTCCATTGACGCGCAGGTTGCCATTCCGGAGAAACACCATATACCCGAGTCGTGGTAAATTCTTTTTTATTGATAATACGCATTCGCTTTCGCTGTCGAGGAACAACAATAGCAACTCCAGGCATGGCTCGAATATCATCGACATCTTGTAGGGTCATGCTTGTGATATTTCGATTACGTCCAAAAAAAAGCCGGCCTGCGCCGGAATAAACTGAAAAAGATTCTGGTCCGAATCCCATATTAGCAATTCGGTTGAGAACTTTGGATTTGGTTCCCTCTCCAATAGCAACGATAACTGTCAAAGATGCAATGCCGATCATGATCCCAAGGGTCATGAGAAATGTATTAGCTTTATTTAACTGCAACCCGCGCAATGCCTGCCCGAGATTCTTTAAAATTCTCATTGATTTCATCCGATACAATCTGTCCGTCTCTCAACGTGAGAATACGCCTCGCATGCTCGCTGACAATAGGGTTGTGAGTGATTATAATTATAGTTCGCCCTTCTGCATTCAAATGATCAAAGGCACTCATTATTTCTGCTCCATTTTTCGAATCCAGATTCCCCGTTGGCTCGTCAGCAAGAATAATTTTTGGATCATTAATCAAAGATCGTGCTATTGTGACTCGTTGTTGTTCACCACCTGAAAGTTGACCAGGAGTATGAGACATTCTATGTTCTAGCCCCACTCGAATCAAAACCTGTTTGACCCTCTCTTTAGCATCGGCAGGTGTTTTATTACAATAAATAAGGGGTATCATCACATTATCAAATGCAGAAACACCAGGAAGCAGATGAAATGCCTGAAAAACAAAACCAATTTTTTCATTGCGAATTCGGGATAATTCAGAATCTCTAAGTTTTCCTACTTCTTCTCCATCAAGAAGGTAGGTTCCACTCGTGGCCTGACTCAAACATCCCAAGATTGTCATCAATGTACTTTTTCCAGATCCAGAAGGGCCAATAATACTAACGTAGTCTCCTTCATCAACAGAAATAGAGACCCCCTTCAAAACATTAGTTTCCAATCCTTCGTTTTTGTATATCTTATTGATCGAATCAACTTCTATTATTTTAGAAATTTTCACCGCCTACGCCTACCTCGTTTTTTCTTTTCTGGTTTGATGAGAATTCCTACTTGGTCACCGTCGTTGAGCCCAGATACAACTTCTTGCGCATCTCCATCACGCCATCCTAATTCAATCGGGTTTTCTGACAAAGCAATCTCTGTCTTCATCACTGCAAAGGACTTTTTACCTGACCTTTTGACAGCACCCCGAGGAATAGTCAACACATCCTCATGAACACCCGTGATTACTACTATGTTAGCTGTCATCTCAGGTCTCAATAGAGAAATATTTTTTTTTGAAATTTCTAACATAACTTCGTAATTGACGACATTATCCTTGATCACGGCTTTAGGATGAATCTCACGAATCTCTGCTTGAAAAAATTTCTTTGGAAATGCATCGACAGTGAACCTTGCTTTTTGTCTGTCTTTTATTTTGCCAATATCTGTTTCGTCTACAAACGCTGTTACTTCTAGTTTTTTTAAATCGATTAGAGTTACAAATGTAGGCGCACTCATGCTTGCCACTACAGTTTCGCCTTCCTGAGTAGAAACGAAAGCCACCACCCCATCAATTGGTGCGGTGACAGTTGCATAAGACAATTGGGTTTCTTCTTCGAGTATATTGGCAAGAGCTCTTTCAATCTTAGCTTCCTGAAGGCGAATGTCGTTTTGTAAACGAACTTCTTCAAGGTTTATTTCCTCTTTCACCAAATTAATCTTTGCATTGAGCACCAATAAGCGCTCATCCGCTTCATCAACCACAAATTCTGAAACAATTCCATTTTTCCTTAGCGTTTGATTACGGGAAAGCATTTTTCGCGCCAAACTAATCTGCACGTTAATCTCTTCCAATGCTGCTTTTAATTTGTTTATTTCAAGAGGACCTTCTCCTCTAATTTTAGTTAGGCGCGCTTCTTCGGCTCTAAGATCAGCTGCAAATTGCGCTACTCTTGCTAAGAGATCCTCATGTTCAATCGTTGCTATCGTATCTCCTGCTCTGACGATATCACCAATTCTAACCATAAGTTTTTCCAACTGCCCTGAAATCCGTGCACCAATTTTAACCTCGGCCCCTGTCTTTAAAGTCACGGTACCCGTCGCTAAAACTTTTTGATAAATATCCTGGCGTATGACAGGCTCAAACTCGTAATCTGCAAAAGTAAGCTTATGCTCTTTCTTTCCAGAAAATAACCCTTGGACATTATTCCAGACTGAGGAAAGTTTCCCCTCACGGGCCAATAACCCGACAAAGCCTAAGCAAATTATAACGACGGCAAATCTAAGAAATTTCCCGGTTGTCCTCATTACATGTTTTTCTTTAAATTTTGTAATAGTAGATTTAATATGATATTAACACATCGAAAAAAAGTCACGCGGGGCAAATACCTTGTTTTTTATATTGTTATCTACATTCCACACTGCCTTCAAAATCGGCAAATTTCGCTTATAACTTGAGTTTCTGATGTCTAACCTAGCAAAAGTACTTAAAACCACAAAATTGAAGAAATACACTAAGTTTGCCGTTATCGCAGGCATAATTCTGGGTGTTATTCTTTTTGGAGTTTTGTCTACAAACCTAGATTCTTTGCGTAAGCCCATCATAGAGGAACTAAGCGAGATAACCGGATTGACCATCGAAATAGAATCATTAAACCTTAGTCTTGAAGGCGGTTTAAGCCTTCGTGGAAGTGGCTTAAAAGTTAGCTCTAAAGACAACTCTCAGCAAATTTTTTCGGCTAAAAAAATTTTTCTCAACGCAAAACTTAAACCTCTAATGAAGGGTCAATTAAAAATAAGAAAAATAATTTTGGTCAATCCAACCATGAACGTTGCCTTGAAACCAAAGACAGACCCAATTGATTCACCAGAGATTTTTAAAAATATGCGGCCCCTTAGCCAACGGGCCTTGGCAAAACCTAAGAATGCAGAAAATTCACAGCCAACTGGAATCCCCGCAACTGAAGTGAGTCTATTCACATCTTTACGCAATCTCTTTCAGAACCAAAATTTATCACTTCGTATAATTGAAGTAAAAAACGCCGAACTTTTACTTGTCCGACCTAAATTTGATTTGCTTCCTGCAAAAAATATCCCTATAGGTTTAAGCGCTCGTCTTGATCTTATTAATCCAACACCTAATGAGATTAATATAAATGGAGATATATCCCGCCTTGAGATTGAAGGCTTAAGTTTCAGAGGAACGCTAAAAGCTAATGATTTATTAGCTAAAGAGATCTCTATAAATGCCAAGCTGGAATCAGCCCCTATCACTGCAAAAACAATTAATACTCTTGCAGAGTCGTTATCCTACCCAAATTCATTTCCTGCCAAATTTAAATCAGGACAGGTAGAAAAAATATTTATTGATTTGAAAGGAATTGTTGACTCAAACGAAAACCCACTCAAAGAGATTGTGATAAAAAGTGGATTTGAAATCGAGAACCTTGAAGTTTCATCTCCTAAAATCAAGAAACTTGGGAGTGTGCCCTTTTATAATATCGATGCTAACGGCATATGGGAAAATGGCATCTTGAACTATAAAGTTAATGGGATGCTGTGGGGTGGGACCATTCAATCTAACATTATAGTTAATCTACCTGATCTACTCAGAGGATCCTTGACGGGGACATACAATTCAGAAACAAAGTTTGACGAGTTGAACTTTTCTTCAATAAGATTCAACCCTTTGGATAAATGGACACCTGTAACCGGGACTGCCAATGGATTCATCAAAACTCAGAGTTCCTTAAACAAAGATATACGGACATACGGTAAACTGGAAATAAATGACCTCTCATTGAAGCATGAAATTCCTTATACAGCAAAACAAGTTACGTTTAGTTTTTCTAAGAAGTCCCCTTATCAAACTCACGCACGTGTCCAGTTTAATGACTTACAGTTGAATAACATCTTACTTAGCTCTGTCAGTTCTAAACTAAAAATTTCTCCGGGAAAATTTATATTTAACAACGGACGCATCGTTCCTCCTAATGGAATTATTCTCTTTTCAGGTCATTACCGCCCGAAACCCAATACTTATGTAATACGTATCGATGGCAACAAACTTTTCCTCCCAGATTTTTTAAAAGGCAAGATGGAAGGTTCCGGACTCTTCAAGGGAATGTTTCAAGGAAACTTCAATACAGCGAAAATAATTCAACAAAAAGGAGAAGACGTATATTTTTCTCATATCGCTGATGGTCTTTCAGGGAAATTTGGCTTTGAGGTTGAAAATGGGCATATAAATTCTTCCTTGTGGATGAAAGATAAACTAATACCACCGCTCAGCCCTGTAGCAGTTATTTCTAAAAAAATTGGACTGAGCTATGACACCTTGATAGGTGACTTTAAAGTTTGGAAAGGAAAAGCCTCTACCGATAACTTTGAAATCAAAGGACCGCAAATCAACCTTGCAGCTTCGGCAACTGCCAATCTGGTAACCGGAGAACTAGATGGGAAAATTAAGGTGACTCCCATGCAATTATTAAACAGCATAACGAAGGCGGCACCATTGCTTAGTGATATCTTTAAGAATGGCCTAAAGGATGCCCTAACCGAAACACACTTCAACCTTGATGGCACGTGGGAAAAACCTAAATTGATCCTAAAAGAAGAAAAAACTCTATTTGGCAAACCTATGGACATTTTAAATAATTAGACCAAGGTATTCAGGCTAAAAATAATCTTACACCAGAAATAGATACCCGCAGTTTTTCCTTCCAATCTCCCAGAATCAACGTTGATAGAAATTTATTTTTTCATAATCTATCGAACGGTTTAAGTTCTCTCCATGTGTTTTTGCTTCCTACTCGATAGATTTTATCTATTGTTTATCAAAATAAATCTTTAAAAAAAACCTAGAAGTTAATGCCCGTGTGATGTCATTGGTTTTATATTCACCTAATTAAGAGTATTTACGATCTAGCAAAATCATAGCCCCGCATACGTCATCAAAAAATAAATCTAAACATTATAAGATATTGATTTATAAGGGAGTATGTGCTAGCCTGCAATTGTTGTTTTCGAATTGAATATTTTCTATATCAGAAAGAGAAAGGCGTTATGAGTCGACTATTGGATTTAAGAATGAGAATAGCTAAGAGAGACATACAGATGCGCTATTATTTGCTGATCCTATGGATCCGCCACAAGTTAGGGAAAACAAAAGAATTTAGTCGTTAAGAAATTCGGCTACTTCTAAGCTTATTGCTTCAGTAACGCAAAGAAAAAAGACCATTGATCTATAACCAAAAATAGAGGGTGAAATTATGGATATCACTAGAAAGTTTGGCCGGATTGGGGCTGTTTTGTTACCCGTAGCACTGCTTGGGGTTTTTTTTAAATATTTACACCCATTAAACTCAATTCTTCATGGAATCGAAGGCTGGGGAGCTAGAAAAATCGCACTAACACTATTTATATCTTTTTTTTCTATATGGTCACTTCTTTATGTGAGTTCTGTTTTTTTTGTGCGCATTGCTGACTGGGTTTGGAACGGAACAAACTCTAATTTAAGTAAAAATACAAGGTATAACCCAAACCAAGAAAAGTCTTCAAAAAATAACACAAACTATCAAAACACGAAGGAACAAGAAGCATTATTCAAACTAGAATTGCGAGATGAAAATGCCGCATAGCATGCTTTTTATGGGGTTATAACCTCGATCTGATAGCAATCCAGCAAAACTATTAAAAGCCGAAAGTCCTTTTGGATTTCTCGGCTTTTTTTATAAAAAACGCAACTATGACCTAGATAACATGGGTGCTAGGTTTTAGACTGCTTTTACTTCTAGGTCTTTATGCAGTTGCTGACGAATTTGGGTCTGGATATATTGAAGGGTTCCGGTCGAGGAGGTTGGACAACTTCCGCAGGCACCTTGATAAAGAATTTTTACTATATTTCCGTTAATTCCTTTTACCTCAACCCCACCCCCATCCTGGGCAAGGTTCTTTCGAATTGAGCGGTCAAGAACCATTTCTACGGCGTCGAGCTTCTCACCATTCGACAAAGACAAGAACTTTTCCACATCAATATTTAGTTTGGCACCTTTGTCACTTTTATATAAGGTCACATTTGAGTCAATCGTTTTCCAAACTTGTTCCTTAAGAGGGTTCCAGCTAACATCATCTACTTTAGTTACTGTTATGAAGTTATCCATAATAAAAACTGTCTTCACTTCGGGTTTATCGAATAAAAGTTTGCCCAGTTGATCTTCCCCGCAATCTTTTTTCGATTCGTATGAAAGATTGCCATGTTCCACAATTTGCGAATTAAGCACAAATTGTAACGCGCTCGGATTAGGGGTTTCCCTAGTGCGAACAACCTTTATCTCCGATTTTCCTTTAGCAACAGAAGTTGCCTTGGGGCGAGTCTTTTTCGCCGAATTACTCTCTGCTTTTTTTTTCTTTTGAAGTGCTAAAACGTCGCTGAGTTTCACTAGTGTTTTTTTTCCAAAAGTTTGCCGAGTCAACCTAAAATCGGTAAAAATTAATAGTACTGATTAGTTTTAGTATAACTCATATTAAGTTCCAAACTGGACCAAAGTACTTAAATTAAGACAAAAAAGATTAAACTTTCGTGAAAATCAAGCATACGTACTTCCTAAATTATCCGAGGATTTTCTTTATATCGCCAGTTCAGTGTTTTTTGTTCTAGATAGTAATAATTCTCCATAAAAACTCTATACAATAAGGGAATTTAAAGCCTCGCTGGTGCTGTCATAAGTTTTTCTTTCCGACCTTTAAGCGTTGCCATACCTTCATACCCCACAAACAAGGCTAGAATAATCAGAAAAACTGCCACAGTCCCTAAAAAAATATTAGGTTCAGGTTGGCTATAAAATCTGTAGGACTGCCAAACCAGAGCGCCAATTGTTGTGACTATCATAAAAATAGCTGGGTAAAGTGCAAATTTTGTAGGTTTACCCATTACCATAAGCCATGTGGCAATAACAAATAATGCTACCGCAGCAATAAGCTGATTAGTTGCTCCAAAAATAGGCCAGATTTTCTGCCAACCATCAGTTGAACCTATCAAGTATGAAAAAAATACTACTAGAACTGTACAAATATATTTATTCTTAAATAAAACTATTCTCTGCCCGACAGATTCCTGCACAATAAAACGCGTGATGCGTACTGCAGAATCAAGAGTCGTTAAAACAAAAGTATTCAGAGCTAAAACTGCTATCATAGAAGCAAATGTAAAACTTAAAAATGGTAACATTTGATGAACCAAGTTGCCGAACCCATGCCCGTAGGCAAGAATCCATCCACCCGACTGTAAGGTTTCTCTAAACCCAAGCGTGTTCATGTCTATCCCCCCGCTGGCCGGGGCAACCCAGTATAATCCACCACTCACAAGCAAAACGGTCACCACAGCCACGGCCCCTTCGGTGAGCATTCCCCCATAAGCAATAGGTTTACCCTGTGACTCAACTGCAAGTTGTTTGGAAGTTGTTCCTCCCGCTACTAAGGAGTGAAAACCGGAAACTGCTCCGCAGGCAACCAACACAAATAACATGGGCCATACTGGCCCCTGCTCTTCAGAAAAACCTCCTCGATATGCTGGGGTATGAAGTTCAGGATGAATCCATAAAAGTGCAAGCACAGCCAAGGCCATCGAACCAAACAGAATATAGGTTGATAAATAATCACGCGGCTGGAGAAGAATATTCACAGGAAGAACGGATGCTACCGCCGCATATATCATAAGGATCACAAACCAGAATATTAATGGCGAAAGCCCGATAACCCCGCTTTCAGGAAGCTCAACCGGAAATTGAAAACCAAAATAAATACTTAAAATCACTCCCGCAACCGCGATAACAGATGAAACAGCTAGGTCGGTGTTTCTGTAGTAAATAAACCAACCTAGAGCAATTGATATGGGAATAATAGCGAACGTTGGTACTACCATCTGAGGTTGAGCAATGAGAGTTTTAGCAGCAACCACTCCAAAGACAGCAATCACTAGAAGCATTGCCAACACAAGGAAAATGGAAAAAACAGACTTTGCTCGAATACCCATCGTTTTTTCAGCTATATCTGCAATAGAACTACCTCGGTTCCGAACCGAAACCATCAACGCCAAATAGTCATGGACAGCTCCAATAAAAACATTACCGATAAGAATCCAGACCAACGTCACTACCCATCCAAAATGATGCATTGCGACAATGGGACCAATCACTGGACCTGCACCTGCAATAGAAGCAAAGTTATGACCAAACAACACCAATGGCTTAGATTCGACAAAGTCAACACCGTCCCCCTGTAGCACCGCAGGTGTAGAGAGAGAATTGTCGGGCTGAATTACTTCACGGTCAAGGCGCCCAGCATAATACCGATATCCAACAAAGAAAAAAAACAACCCCGAAAATATAAGTATAGATACAGTCAACATTTGTTATTGAGATTAAAGTTTGTGCGCATGTTAAGAGAATTATTGTGACATCTTATTCTTTATAGTATCAAAATAATCCCAAGAAGCTCCAGATTTCTGGAAAACTTTTCCCAAATAAAAAAACATGACGACTTTATTTCGCAAAACGTTACGACATAAACACGTCATCATTAATAATTGTTAAATAAATTGAGAGTCTGTTAGATTTGTTGAGAAGTCGGGATAAACTTTTGAAGGAGAGTAATAGGAGAAACTAAAATAATGCCCCTTGGCGAATGGTTTGGTTTCGTTCTGGTCCAGTTGAAATCATCAAGAATCCAACTCCCAAAATATTTTGCAATCCATCGATATACTGTTTTGCATTATCAGGCAGTTGGTCAAACTTTTCGGCTTTAGCAGTACTTTGATTCCATCCTTCAAACTGTGTGTAGACCGGTTCGCCATTTTCCAGAATGTCCAGATCTGCAGGCATTTCTTCGTATACCTTCCCTTTGTACTTATATCCGGTACACACTCTTAAAGTGTTAAATCGATCCAGGACGTCCAGCTTTGTAATAGCCATAGCATCAATACCATTCAAACGAATAGCATAACGAGCAACAACTGCGTCAAACCAACCACAGCGTCTCGGACGTCCCGTCGTAGAACCAAACTCACGTCCTTCATCACGCAATCTCTCTCCGTCTTCATCATGAAGTTCTGTTGGGAAGGGTCCCTCCCCAACACGAGTCGTATAAGCCTTGATAACCCCCACCACTCTATCAATTTGAGTGGGCGGAATACCTAAACCAGTTGAAGCACCTCCAGAAGTCGAGTTCGATGAAGTTACAAAAGGGTAGGTCCCATGATCTACATCCAGCATGGTTCCTTGAGCTCCTTCACAAAGAACTTTTTTCTTTTGCTCGATCTCGTCACGTAAAAGAACATGTGTGTCTCCGATATATTTAAGAATTGTTTCTTGGTAATCCATCAATTCGTCAAACATAGACTCACACGACGGAAGCTCTTTGCCATACAAGTCTTTAAAAATAGTATTTTTTTCTTGATAGTTGGACTCCAATTTTTTCTTTAGATACTTTTCATCCCTGTAGTCACAGGTACGTATACCCGCCCGAGCAATTTTATCTGCATATGAGGGCCCTATTCCTCGTCCAGTCGTACCAATTTTTTCAAAATGGTTTGAATTTTCACGACCTTTATCAAAGGTGCCGTGGTATGGAAGGATTATATTGGCGCGATCACTAATGACCAATCGATCATCTAGGTCAATATTTGCTTTTTTTAATAAATCCATCTCATGAATCAAAGCCGCTGGATCAATCACCACACCGTTGCCTATAACACAGAGCTTTCCAGAATGAAAAATTCCTGAAGGAATAAGGTGTAAGATGTGCTGATTACCATCAAACACGATTGTATGACCTGCGTTATGTCCTCCCGCATACCGGGCAATAACATCTGCCTCTTCTGAAAAAAGGTCAATAATTTTTCCTTTTCCTTCGTCTCCCCACTGCATTCCTACAACAACAGCAACTGACATAACTTTTCCCAAAAAAATAAAAAGTATCAAACAACGGGGCATTATCTACACGTGACCAGCGGATGTCAACTGCTCTTAGGGCAGTCAAAAATAATACACACCTGTCAACTTGGGCGGTCTCACAAAAAACACCACAACGGACTGCTTAACACTGAAGAATTTCGCTTTTTAAATTAAGAGTTGATTAGACGAACCCAAAATCAGACTATTCTACAGTTTAAATTTTTCTAAAAAATTTCTAATGGTGGCAACTGCGATATGCGGACCAGAATCTATTCCTGGACAAAAACTACCTACAAGCTTCCACATACTCTTCGATGTCATGTTTTCACGCCAAAAGGGATAGGACCTACATTGAATCGGCTTCCCAAAGTGAATTGAACAACCTTCAAGGGTTAAAAACGCACAGGGATTTCCATCTTTCACTTCATGTATCCATTGGCCATCATCGCGTTTTAAAAATTCTTTTTTAAAATGCATAGTACTGAGATTGGTGATTTTGGAAGCGTTCTCAATAGATGATTTATCAAAATAAACGATACCCGGTTTTGCGCAACATTTAAAACAATCAGGCTGGCATTCAAAACGCGGGGATTCTTTTTCCCACCACTTTTTACCGGCTGTCATAGTAGCGTTAGGTCATCACGGTGAATGACTTCATTATAAAAATTATCCCCGAAAATTTTTCTTACTGCACCGGTCCTCATTCCCATAATTTTTTTAAGATCCCGAAAATTATAATTCACAAGTCCGCGCGCAATCTCCATGCCACCCTCTTCAAGAACACGAACCACATTACCAAACTCAAATTTACCCTCGACCTTAATTACTCCCGCCGGAAGAAGGCTCTTTCCTCTAGAAACGATGGCTTTCCCCGCACCCGAATCAACGGTTATTTGTCCCGAGGGCTTCAAAGTATGCGCTATCCAGTGCTTTCGTTTGTTGATTTTTTCTTTCCCGGCCCAAAATAGGGTGCCGACACTTTCACCTTTATAAATCTTGTCCGCAATATTATTGTCGAATCCATTCACGATAAGAGTGGGGATACCAAAGCTCATGGTTTGTTTCGCTGCTAGGACCTTAGTATACATACCACCGACGGTAACATGGCTGTTTCTCCCTCCTGCAAGTTTTTCAATTTCATTGGTTATGCAATCAACATGCTCAATAACCTTCAGAGGCCCGGCTTCTTTACTCGCTTTGATTGAAGGATCGCGAGAATAAAGCCCGTTTACATCGGAAAGGATGATCAACAATTGAGCGTTGAGCAGACAAGCAACCGTTGCGGATAAAGTATCATTGTCACCGATCTTAATTTCATCAACGGTCACCGAATCATTTTCATTAATAATCGGTACTACCTTGTGCTCCAAAAGGGTTTCCAAAGTGTGCTTGGCATTGAGGAATCTTTTTCGGTTTTCCAGGTCGTCATGCCCTAGAAGTATCTGTGCTACTTTAATTCCTTGCTGCTTAAATTTTTTTTCATACGTGTGCATGAGATAACTTTGTCCGATAGCGGCACAGGCCTGTTTTTGAGGGATCGAAAGATTAGCCTTGTGCAAACCCAAACGTTCTCTACCTGCCATAATAGCTCCAGAAGAAACAAGAACCACCTCGCAGTCCCGGTCAGCAACTCGGCGAATTGTTTCCGCCACATAACGGACTTTATTTGCATTCAGCCCATTTACTAAACTTGCTTGTCCTGTCTCACGATTGGCAATAATACTGCTTCCAATCTTGATCACCATACGCTTGAGACCTTTTAGAATTTCTCTACGAGCATCTTTGTTCATATTGATATTTTTCAAATTGGTTAAGATCTGCTTCAAAATCTTTGCAATCTAACTTAGATCTGTCAGAGGATCATCCAAATTCTTATTTATCTGAAAGGAATTAATATTTTCAATAAACTGGGCGATCGCATTAAAGTAGTCTGTTCCCCCAACTAGAAACGTGTCATTATGGCCCGCGCCCTCGATATCATAAAATATCTTTGGTTCGGCAGCCGCAGAAAAAAGCTCCCGTCCCAGTTTATAAGGAACTATTTCATCCTGAGTTCCATGAAGAAATAGTTTGGGAAGTTTGAGGTCTGGCACCTTCCCAATCGCGTCGAATTTGGATTTTATAGCCCAGCTTAATGGCAGAACCGGGAACATCTTTCTAGCCATTTTATCGGCAGATGGGAAAACAGATTCTAGGATGATTCCAGCAGCCGCGTTTTTAGAAGCCACTTCAATCGCGCAAATCCCTCCCAACGAACGTCCAAATAAAATGATCTTCTCGGGCATTATTTTTTTGACTTTCACA
>JYMV01028432.1_pt1 | contig 14289 bp, 15 predicted proteins | sample 338911 | NCBI WGS metagenome assembly JYMV01 (sample SAMN03354496, study PRJNA234377) | hydrothermal vent metagenome | biome: Deep sea; feature: Hydrothermal plumes at the Eastern Lau Spreading Center, Western Pacific Ocean; material: Seawater | place: Tonga | collected 2009 | depth 2000 m m
GACCGAAGTAGAACTGTTGTAGGTCGCCGAGTTGGTCGGATCGAAGGTGCTGCGCGCAGCATCCAGGGCCGCTGCCTCAGCGGTAGCGATCTCCGCCGGCGTCGGGTTGGTCGGATCAGCCGCGGTCGCGATCGACGCCGCGTAGGCGGCATCGTATTGCTGAACGTAGACCTCAGGACGGGTTTGCGTCGAATTCAGGTTCAGCGTAGTGACAACAGCACTGGTCTCGTTCGGATCTGCCGAGCGGGTATCGACCCGCAGATTGGTCTGCACGCCCTGGTTGATCTGCCCCGTCACTGCGTTGACACCGAACCCCTGCAGGTTCTCGCCGTTGTTGTTGACGATAAAGCCGTTGGCATCGGTACCGAAGTAGCCGGCACGGGTGTAGCTGAGCGCACCGTTGTTGCTGGTCACAAAGAAGCCGTTGCCGTTGATCGCCAGATCCAGACTGTTTTCGGTGAAGCTGATGTTGCCCTGGTTGAACAGCTGAGCCGCGTTGGCCAGCGCTACACCACTACCGGTGGCATAGCTGCCTGAACCGAGTACCGATGCAGCATAGACATCCGCGAACTCGGCACGCGAACTCTTGAAACCGACGGTACCGGCGTTGGCAATGTTGTTACCGGTAATGTTCAGATCGGAGGCCGCCGCCCGGATACCACTCAAGCCAATGTTGAAAGACATGGTTCTATCTCCTCGCCTACTTTCGTTCGGACGACTTATTGAATTGCGTACACATTGGACAGGCTGATACTGCCCAGCCCGGCCACATTAAGAAGCATCTCGCCACCGCTACCCGCCCCCAGCGAAACGCTGTCCACATTGGCCGGCAGCAGTGTCGCCATCTGCGTATTGGTACCGTTGATGGTGGCCATGGCCTCGAAGGTGTAAACACCCGGCTCCATCAGGTTGCCGGCACCGTCGGTGCCGTCCCAGGTAAAGTCGTGCATCCCGGCTTCCAGTGCGCCCAGATTCACGGTATCCACGAGGCTGCCGGATTCGTCATAGACCTTGACGAACACGTTGCTGCTGCTGGAGCTCAACGCCAGCTGCCCTTCCAGACCGGCAGAAGTGTCCACTACCGCTTGGTCAGTCGGCACGATCACCGTCCGCCCGACCATCGACGAGGCCTGCAACGCCTGCGAAGACTGGTAACCACTCAGCAGCGACTCCATCGAGCCATTGAGGTTATCGATCCCCTCGACCGTACTGAACTGCGCCAACTGGGCAATAAACTCGCCATTTTCCTGGGGTGAAAGCGGATCCTGGTTGTTCATCTGCGCCACCAGCAGTTGAAGAAACTGATCCTTGCCCAGCTCGTTGCCGGTCGCGAAGCGGTCTGAATCGAGCTGGTACTGATCCAGCGCCGATGCACCTGATGAAACATTACTGATGCTCATGGTCTACTTATCTCCGTTCACTGACCCAGCGTCAGAACGCGCTGCAGCATGGTCTTGGCGGTATTCATGACCTCCACGTTGGTCTGGTAGGACCGTGAGGCAGACATCATGTTGGCCATTTCCTCCACTACATTCACATTCGGGTAATACACATAGCCGTCTTCATTGGCCATCGGATGATCCGGCTCATAACGCGGCTCAAGACTGGCATCGGATTCGACGATGCCAAGCACCGCCACACCGTCACCGGCCTGCTGATCCGGACTGAACAACGAACCACCGGTCGCCTGCTGACTGTTGAAAATGGTGGCAAATACCGGGTTTCTGGCCCGGTAGGTTTGATCAATGCTGCTGGAGACGGTATCGGCGTTGGCGATGTTGCTTGCGACCGTGTTCAGCCGCAGCGACTGGGCGCTCATGCCGGAACCGGCGATATCGAACACTTTATCGAGCGACATGATCAGTCTCCTCTGATGGCTGACATCAGCCCCTTGAACTTGCTGTTGAGAAAGGTAAAGCTGGCCTGAAAGTCGATGGCGTTCTGGGCATAGGCCGCCTTCTCGACTTCGGAGTCGACGGTATTGCCGTCAACCGACGGCTGCAGCTGATTGCGATAGCGCAGACCCGCCACCTGATCAACCAGGCTTTCCAGCGCCATGTGCCCGGCATTGGTCCGCTCAACCGCCATACTTTGGCCGTCGCCAGGTACACCGGCGCCCTGCTGGGCAGCCAGGACAGCATTGAAGTCCAGGTCCCGCGCCTTGTAGTTGGGGGTCTCGGCGTTGGCGATGTTGTTCGCCAGCACCTCGGCACGCTGGGAGCGAAACTTCAGTGCCTGCTCATGTAGCCCGAGGGCGTTATCGAAACTGATGCTCATTGCCACCTTCCTCGTTTCGGTCCGTCGACCAAAAAACGTCACTGCAAACAGCTAAGCAATCAGCGTGCCAAATATTAAGTTCTTTTTATTTCAGTAACTTAGGCATGGGGCGCCAGAAAAGCGGCAATGATTTACCGGCAAACGGCAAGACAAACCGGTTTTCGGAAGGCTGGCGGCAAGAGAAAAGCCGGCAGAAATATGCCGGCTTGGGAGGATGCTGCGCACGGGCGCCGCACTGGAGGAGACGCCCTCAACGGGCCTTGTAAACAATCCCCGGGCTGCACTGAACCATCTGGTACAGCTCCGGCAGTCCGTTCAGCGCCTCGGAGGCCCCGAGCATGAGATATCCGCCCGGCTTAAGTGTGGCGTGAATTCGTCGCAGAATGTCTTTCTTCACGTCGGCAGAGAAATAGATGAGCACGTTGCGGCAATAGACAAGGTCAAACTTGCCCAGCATCGAGTAGCTGTCCAGCAGGTTCAGTGCTCGGAACTCGACACGATTGCGGATAGCCGGCTTGACCGCCCAGCGCCCCGGACCGAGCTGGTCGAAATAGCGGGCCAGACGATCCTGCGAAAGACCACGCGCAACAGACAGGCTGTCGTACTCGGCCTTTTTGGCGGCATTGAGAATGCCGCCGGAGAGATCGGTCGCCACGATCTGGGCACCACCACGCAGTTGGCCCAGATTACTGCGCTCGAACTCGTCGATTGCCATGCTCAACGAGTAGGGCTCCTGACCCGAGGAGCAGGCTGCGGACCAGATACGCAGACGCTGGCCTGGCGAGCTCTTGATGAACTCCGGAATCAGCCGGGTTTTCAACACTTCGAACGGATAGACATCACGAAACCAGAGGGTTTCGTTGGTGGTCATGGCATCGATGACCGCCTCACGAAGGCCGCCACGCGGCTGGGCCTGGATGCGCTTGATCAGCTCGCCGAGGTTGGCAATACCCTCCTGCTCAAGCAGCCGATTAAGCCTGCTGGACACCAGGTACTGCTTGTTGTCACCCAGCACGATACCGCAGGCCTTCTCCAGAAAGTCCCGGAACAGCTGAAAATCCTGATTTGCCAAAGTCACGAAGCCTGCCTTGTCTCAGTTAAAACCATCTTGCTAGGCCTGACCATCAGCGTCACCGCGCAACGAACGCAAGCGCTCGATCACCCGCTGCGCCAGATCATCCGGCTTGAATTTGGCAAGGAAATCGTCCGCACCGACCTTTTTGACCATCGCCTGGTTAAACACCCCCGACAACGACGTATGCAGCATGATATGCAGCTTGTTCATGCGCGAATCGTTACGCACTTCAGCGGTCAGAGTGTAGCCATCCATCTCCGGCATCTCGATATCGGAGATCATCATCAGCAGAGACTGACTGACATCCTCACCCTGATCAGCCCTCGCCTTCAGCCAATCCAGTGCCTGGCGACCATCATTCAGCGCTACGATCTCGACACCGATTTCCTGCAGGCAACGCGCCACCTGTTTACGCGCAATCGATGAGTCGTCCACGATCAGAACCGTCCGGGCTACTGCATCGGCCTGGGACTCCGCATCAATGACACCATCGGAAATCTTCTCGTTGGTGGGTACCACCTCTGCCAGCACCTTCTCCACATCGATAATCTCGACCATCTGATTATCAACCCGGGTGACTGCTGTCAGATAGTGCTCCCGACCGGTACCCTTTGGCGGCGGATGAATCTCGGACCAGTTCATGTTGACGATGCGCTCGACCGAACGCACCAGAAAGCCCTGCACCTTGTAGTTGTATTCGGTAATGATCACGAATGCTGTATCAAGGTTGTCCAGCCCGGGGCCGCCGGTGGCGCGATTGAGGTCAAGGATCGGCAGAGTGCCGCCACGGATGTGAGCTACGCCGCGAACGACTGGATGCAGCTTGGGCATCGCCGTCAGCCGAGGGCATTGCAGCACTTCCTTGACCTTGAAAACGTTGATGCCATACAGCTGATTGCCGGCCAGCCTGAACAGCAGCAGTTCGAGTCGGTTCTGGCCAACCAGCTGGGTTCGCTGATTGACTGAATCCATCACACCAGCCATGGACTGCTCCTCATGTTTGCATCGGGTGAAACGGCATGTTTCGTGCAGGCCCATCAGCAGACGACGTTAATCTGACGGACATCACCCAACTGTTTGTAGGTAATTGTATGCGTTTTATCACCGGGTGCGCGGTATTGGCGATATTTTTTTCCGCCCCCACACAGGCAAACCCGCTCATTGACCAACTTATCGGCGTGACCAGCCAATATCTTGAGCAGCAAGTGAGCGATTATGCGCAGACCCTGGGCGGCGACCCGCGCCATGAGGTTCGCATCAACAGGCTCGATCAGCGCCTGCGCCTGCCGATATGCGCCGAGGACGCCCTTTCGGCTCGTCTGGAGAGCCCGGACATCCCGATCGGCCGGGTCACCGTGAGGGTAACCTGTGACGGCCCTTCCCCCTGGCGGCTGTTTGTGCAGGCTCAGGTCAGCCTCTACCAGCAGGTAGTGGTAAGCAGCCGCCCGTTATCACGGGGCGGCGTCATCGGTGCGCAGGACATTCGCCTGGCCGAGCGTGATACCGGCCTGCTGAACAGCAATTACCTGCTCGACCCGGCCCAGGCTATAGGCATGCAGCTCAAGCGCAACGTCAGCGCCGATACCGTCCTGAGTCATACCCAGCTGGAGCAGAATCGGCTGATACAGCGTGGCGACAAGGTAGTCATCAGCGCCGGCAACAGCAGTGTCAACGTTCGGATGCCTGGAGAGGCGCTGGAAGATGGTACACTCGGCGCCCAGATTCGCGTGCGTAACACGCGCTCAAACCGGGTCATACGGGCCAGGGTAACCGGCCCTGGACAGGTTGAAGCAGGAATGTGATCATGCACCGCAACGGCCTTTTCCGGTTGCCGGGTGCCACCTCTCACGCTGTGACGGTCTTCACACTATTTTTTCCTAAAGTTTTCCTTCCGGCTGCCGTTACAGCGGCTAGAGAAGATTTTACAGTTTGAGGAATTCATCATGGTCATCGACTTCAACTCGCCCAACGGCCCGAATGGCGCCGGTCGCAGCAGCCAGGCTGGCGGTGCGGCAGGCAAGCGTGAAGCAAGCTCGGTCAGCGAGTCTGGCACTCAGGTTGCGGCTAGCCAGGCCAAGTCGACAGAGAGCACGTCATCAGTCAACCTGAGCGCTCAAGCCCAGCAACTGCAGGCCATCGAAGAGAAGCTGCGCGAGCTGCCCGAAGTGGATAACGAGCGTGTCAGCCAGATCCGGCAAGCCATTGCCGATGGCAGCTACAAGGCTGACAGCAGCCGAATTGCAGACAAACTGCTGAATCTGGAAAGCTGATAGCCAGTAGTCAGATATCGACACTGGCTGTACTCTTCGACTACCCCCGCCAAGGGGCAGCCTCAGTCAGGAGATAAGCCATGCACCCACTGCAAGAACGCTTCGAGTCGGCGGAACAGGACTGCCAGCGCTATCTGGACCTGCTTGAACAGGAACGCGACGCCCTGACCCGGCAGGACATGGCCATGCTCGAGCCCCTGCTAGCCCAGAAGCGCAGCCTTGCAGACGCGCTGGTTGTTCACGATCAGGCAATCAGGCACTACTGTCAGACCCACAACATTTCGCAAGATCAATTGGCCGCCCACATCGAGCAGGCGGGCGACCCCCAGCTCCAGCAGGGCTACCAGCAGTTCCTTGAGGCGCTGGCCAATTGCAAGCAGGCCAATGATCGCAACGCCCGCCTTGTTCACCACAGCCAGCACAGCACTCGCACCATGCTTGATCTGCTGCGCAATCAGGGCGAACCGGGTAGCGGCATCTATGATCAACTCGGCAATCGCAGCCGCTCCGGCATTACTCGAAACCTGAGCAAGGCCTGATCACGAATATCATTGCCGCCAACCTCGCGGTATAGTTGTGCCTGCTGTTACGAATCATAACGAGAAGCCGACGTGTCCAACCTGTTTTCACAAGAAACCGGCCCCCAGCCGCCCAGAGAGGTGCGCGCCCCCGTTGAGATAATTTCTCTGCTACGTACCCTGATGCAGGCTCGAGACGCGCTGACCATCAGCTTCACCGACCGGGCGCAAAAATTTCAAAGTTTCATCGTCAACGTCGATGCCGACAAGGGAACGATGTGGATTGACGAAATGATCCCCCGCGAGGGCGACCGCTACGCCAGTCAGGGCGAATCCTTCAGGATTGATGCCTGGCATGAAGGCATACACATGCGCTGGAGCTGCCCGGGCGCCAGTAAGGTCATGCTTGACGACGCTCCTGCTTACGCCTTTGCGCTGCCGGACGAGCTGATCTATCACCAGAAACGCGGCGCCTTCCGTGCCAGCGTGCGGCGTACTGCCGATATTGCCGTTGAAATAGCCGCTCCCGACCGGGATCGGCGCTTCACAAGCTACCTGATGGACCTGTCTGCCACCGGCTGCAAGGTGCGCCTGGAGGGCGACCGGAGCAAATCACTGAAGCCAGGAGAAGAGTACAGCAGCAGCGTGCTCCATCTGCCTGACGTCGGCCGTGTCAGCGTCACCGTTGAAGTTCGCCACGTCGTATTCCGAGAGGAAGCCAACGAAACCCACGCAGGCCTGATGTTCAAGCTGCAATCCGCGCAGGCCCAGCGCAGCATCGACCGCTTCGTCAACTATCTTCAGCGCGAAGCGCGGCGTCTCGAGAAGGAAGACCTGTTCTAGCCAGGTCGATGATCATCCTGATCAGCGTCGAGCCCGGAGTCTGCTGCCGCAGACTCCTCGACCACCACCTCGTCCTGCATCTGCTCGATTACCGCACTCTCCTCCACCCGGGGATCAATTGCGGCTGACAATGGGGAGCTGGCAAGGTTGCCGGCCGCCGGCATGAACTGCAGCGGCGCGGCCTCCACGAGATGATCGCCGGTGACTGCGGCAGACCGCACCCTGAAGACCAGAATGGCACTGCAGGCAGCCATAAATACGTAAAGCATACCGGGGCCCAACCACTTCATAAGCCCTGAACTGACCAGCGGCCCCACGCTCGCACCCAGACCAAAGGTCACCAGCAACATCGCCGACAGCGGCACCCGATCATCCGGCTCAACATGGTCATTGGCCAGCGCCACAGCCATGGGATACAGGGTAAACACCATCAGGCCGAATATCGCCGTCATGAAAATCAGACCGCCGGCCGGCATCAGACCAATCGCCATGACCACCGACACTGCGGTCAGCACCATCGCACTCACCTGAATCAACTGGCTGCGATCAATCCGATCGGACAGCCAGCCGGCAGGCCATTGCGCCGCCAGCCCGGCACAAATGGTCACCGCCATGAACATACCAATTTCCGATGTCGGCAGCCCCATAGACTTGGCGTATACAGGCGCCATACCGTAAAACGCCCCCATCATCAGCCCCGCGACACCGATAGTGGTCAGCGCCTGAGGAATACGCTGCAGAAACAACCTCGCCTTCAACGGCGCAGGGCGCAGCGGTGCAGGGTGGATCTGCCGGGTGGTAGCGACAGGCACCAGGCAGAGCGAAAAGCACATGGCGACATACAGCAGATGATCCAGCGAAAGCTCCGGCTTGATGGCGAAAACCACTTGCCCCAGCACCAGACCAAGGTAAGTCACCACCATATAGCTGGCGAATACCATGCCCCGCTGATGCGACTCGGACTGCTCGTTCAGCCAGCTTTCCAACACCATGAACTGGCACATCATGGCCATGCCCACCAGCACCCGCAGCCCAAGCCACACAATCACATTGTCAAACAGCGCGTGGCACAGTACCGACGCCGTCACCAGCCCGGCACCGGCAACAAAGGCGCGAATATGACCAACCCGGGCGATTAGACGGTGACCAACCGAAGCCCCCATCACCAGGCCGCCGTAATAGCCCGTCATCAACAAACCGATCCACAGCTCACTAACGCCATTGGCTGCCAGCGTCAGGCCCAGGTAGGTACTCAGCAAACCGCTGCCAAGCAGCATCAGCAAAGTGGCGAAATACAGTGAAGAAAAGGCGGTCAGTGCGCGAGGCATGCAGGCTCCCGTTACAATCCCTGGAGATAACTAGCCGGCAACAATGCCAGCTAAACGCAGAATAGTCGACCCACCGGCAAAGGCAGGGTTCCCGAGCCGCCGGATCGCGGACCGGGCCAGGCAGCAATCAGGGGAAAGGAAGATGGTGCGCGAGCCCGGATTCGAACCGGGGACCTACCGCTTAGGAGGCGGTTGCTCTATCCAGCTGAGCTACAAGCGCAAATACGTCGCAGGTGATGCCACAACCTGTTGAATTTAATCGAGAGTTCGAGATATTACCTGAAGCATACCTGGCATTTCCAGCGCAACGCTGGCAAAACCGAAGCAATAGCATAGTGCCATTCGTCGTAAACCCGTCACATTTCATAGACATTTTTTTGTCACCCTATAGCCTGAAACGCAAAAAAAAGGTCTACTAGGGCACCAATAGAAAAAATGTTGTCTATAACGATTGTATTCGGACAACCCATGGCCCTGGCCGCGCTTTTCCGCATTGATCTGCGGCACTTGGCCAGCATCGATTTTTTCAGCCAAGCGATTATCATTGCCCCATGAAAACAGCTACCCAACAGTACACCAGCCGAACCGCCGACAAGTTCGTGGTTCGTCTACCCCAGGGAATGCGTGACCGCATTGCAGATGTCGCCAAGCAACATCACCGCAGCATGAACTCGGAGATCATTGCGCGACTGGAACACAGCCTGCTGGACCTGCCGACGCTCCCTGAACAAAACCAGCCCTCGCGCAAGATGCTCAACGCACAGGATACGGAAGGCCTCAGCCAGCACGAACGCGAGCTGCTGACGCACTTCCGAGACATGAGCCGACGCCAGCAAAACGCCTTGCTGGCGCTGTTGGCCAACGAACAGGCCTGATTACAGTCCTGGCCTCTGCGCACATCTGATTCAGCGCAGCAAGCGCCAACAAAAAACCCGCTCAATGAGCGGGTTTTTTATTTCCAGCCAAAGCAGCGATCAGCCAACAAAGTTGAGCAGGATGCCTGCCGCAACCGCAGAGCCGATTACACCCGCCAGGTTCGGACCCATCGCATGCATCAACAGGAAGTTCTGCGGATTGGTCTCCAGACCTACCTTGTTGGATACACGGGCAGCCATTGGCACCGCAGACACACCGGCAGAACCGATCAGCGGGTTGATCGGATTCTTGCTGAACAGGTTCAGCAGCTTGGCCATCAACACGCCAGCCGCAGTGCCCGCACAGAACGCGACCATACCCAGCACCAGAATGCCAAGGGTCTTGAGCTGCAGGAAGGACTCCGCAGACAGCTTGGAGCCAACGGCCAGACCCAAGGCGATGGTAACGATGTTGATCAGCGCATTACGGCTGGTATCCGCCAGGCGCTCGACCACACCACACTCTCGCATCAGGTTACCAAAGCACAGCATGCCTACCAGCGGCGCTGCATCGGGCAGCAGCAGGGCAACCAGCATCAGCAGCAACAGCGGGAAGATGATCTTCTCGGCCTTGCTCACCACACGCAGCTGGGTCATCACAATGCCACGCTCTTTCTGGCTGGTCAGCGCGCGCATGATCGGGGGTTGCAGCAGCGGGACCAGCGCCATGTAAGAGTAGGCAGCAACCGCAATCGGGCCCAGGAGATCTGGCGCGAGCTTCGAGGTCACGAAGATCGAGGTCGGACCGTCCGCACCACCGATGATAGCGATGGATGCAGCTTCCTTCATAGTGAACTCGAAGCCGGGAATCCCTGCAGCAGTCAGTGCCAGCGCACCCAGCAAGGTGCCGAAGATCCCGAACTGCGCAGCGGCACCGAGCAGCAGCGTGCGCGGATTGGCCAGCATCGGACCGAAGTCGGTCATTGCACCTACACCCATGAAGATCAGCAGCGGGAACACGCTGGTCGGCAGACCGACTTCATAGATCATGTGCAAGATGCCCGAACCTTCGGCCATGTTGGCGACCGGCAGGTTGGCCAGGATGCCGCCAAAGCCGATCGGAATCAGCAGCAGCGGCTCAAAACCCTTGCGGATGGCAAGATAGATCAGACCAAAGCACACCACGATCATCACTGCCTGACCCCAGGCCATGTGATAGATACCCGTGGTCTGCCACAGTTGGAGGAGCTTATCCATTAATCTCCCCCTTAACCGATGGTCAGCAGCGTGTCGCCGACGGCTACTGCGTCGCCAACCTTGACGTTAACGGAGACCACACTGCCGCCGCGAACGGCGCGCACTTCGGTTTCCATCTTCATCGCTTCCAGGATCATCACAACGTCACCCTCTTCGATCTGATCGCCCGGAGCAACCAGCACCTTGAAGATGTTTCCGGACAGCGGCGCACCCTGCGGCTCGCCGTCGCCGGCGGGTGCAGCAGTAGCAGCGGCAGGAGCAGCTGCATCGCCCAGCGGCTTGATACCGGAAATATCGCCACCCTCGGTGACCTGGACAACATATTCCTTGCCATTGACGCTAACGGTGTAGGCCTCAGGAACCGCCGACTTGGCGCCTGCCGGCAGCTCGTTACCGGTCGGTACCGGCTCGAATGCATCCGGGTTACCGCGGTTTTCCAGGAACTTGAGACCAATCTGCGGGAACAGGGCGTAGGTCAGAACGTCGTCGATTTCATTTTCGGCAAGCTTGATCCCCTTCTCGCTGGCCAGGCCCTTGAGCTCGGCAGTCAGCTTGTCCATTTCCGCTTCCAGCAGGTCTGCCGGACGGCAGGTGATGGCTTCGGCACCATCAAGAACGCGAGCCTGCAGCTCGGCATTGAACGGCGCCGGCGCTGCACCGTACTCGCCCTTGAGCACGCCTGCGGTTTCCTTGGTGATGGACTTGTAACGCTCGCCGGTCAGAACGTTGATGACCGCCTGAGTGCCAACAATCTGTGAGGTCGGTGTTACCAGCGGGATGAAGCCCAGGTCTTCGCGCACGCGCGGAATCTCGGCCAGAACAGCGTCAAACTTGTCGCTGGCGCCCTGTTCCTTCAGCTGGTTTTCCATGTTGGTCAGCATGCCGCCCGGCACCTGAGCAACCAGAATGCGGGAGTCTACGCCCTTCAGGTTGCCTTCAAACTTGGCGTACTTCTTCCGCACTTCACGGAAATAGGCGGCCACTTCTTCCAGCAGCTCCAGGTTCAGACCGGTATCACGCTCGGTATTCTGGAAAATTGCGACCACAGACTCGGTCGGCGAATGGCCGTAGGTCATGGACATCGAGGAGATAGCAGAGTCGACGTTATCAATACCCGCCTCGGCTGCTTTCATGATCGCTGCAGTCGACAGACCGGCAGTGGCGTGGCACTGCATATGCACCGGGATACTCAGGGTCGACTTGAGCTGGCTGACCAGGTCAAAGGCAACATAAGGGTTCAGAATGCCGGCCATATCCTTGATGGCAATGGAGTCGGCGCCCATATCTTCGATCTGCTTGGCCAGGTCCACCCACATCTGCAGGGTATGCACCGGGCTGGTGGTGTAGGAGATGGTACCTTGCGCGTGCTTGCCCTGCTTCTTGACGGCCTTGAGCGCCGTCTCCAGGTTACGCGGATCGTTCATCGCGTCGAATACACGGAACACGTCGACGCCGTTGACGGCCGCGCGCTCAACAAACTTCTCGACTACGTCGTCAGCGTAATGGCGGTAGCCCAGCAGGTTCTGACCGCGCAGCAGCATTTGCTGACGGGTATTGGGCATGGCCTTTTTCAGGGCGCGAATACGCTCCCACGGATCTTCGCCCAGATAACGGATACAGGCATCGAAGGTCGCGCCGCCCCAGGATTCAACGGACCAGAAGCCTACCTGGTCGAGCTTGCCAGCGATGGGCAGCATGTCATCAAGGCGCATGCGGGTCGCCAGGATGGATTGGTGTGCATCACGCAGGATGACATCAGTAATGCCCAAAGGCTTTTTGGTATCGGTCATAGTGTCATGGCCTTTATTTGATTTTTAATGGTGAAAACCGCGAAACGGATGAATCAGGAGCGTTGACGCGCACGGTGCTGCTTGATGGCAGCGCCAATGGCGGCAACCACATCGGGGTCTACACTGGCTGGAGCAGCGCTCGCCTTCTTGCGTACCGGCTTCGGCGCGGGCAAGGCTTCAGGGAAATAACGCGACAGAATGACCGACATGATGCTGGTACAGGCAACCAGCAGAATAAGGAAACTGAAGACGGCCCCCATCCCGAGGAGCATCAGCTCAACGCCTTCAAGAACCAGGTTATTAGAATCCATTTTCTCTCCCGCAACTCTGGGCATGGTTAATCCATGCTGCTTATATAGCTGGCATAACGTCAGTGGGTGCTTGGCAGATCAGGCTGTCTCACGACAGTCCTCCCACACGAAAAAACGGCCTAATGTATCCTGATGTGACATTTTAGGCAATCAAAGCGACACACCCTGGAGAGAAAGACAATTGCACTAAAGCAGAAAGACCGTGGCAAGGCCGAGGAAGATAAAGAAGCCGCCGCTGTCTGTAATTGCGGTAATCAGTACGCTGGAGCCCAGCGCGGGATCTCCGCCCAGGCGCAGCCTTATAAGGGGAATGAATACCCCCATACAAGCCGCCAGCAGCATGTTCAGCGTCATCGCAGCCATCAGTACAACCGCCAGCGGCACGCTGCCGTAAAGCAGCAGAGCTATGGCAGCCAGCACCACACCCCAGAACAGGCCATTGATCAGGGCAACGCCTGCCTCCTTGCGCAGAAGACGACGCCCATGCGCAACCTGCACCTGGCCGGTGGCGATCCCGCGCACAATCATGGTGATGGTCTGATTGCCCGAGTTGCCGCCAATGCCCGCCACAATAGGCATCAGCGCCGCGAGGGCAACCAATTGTTCAATGGCGTTTTCGAACAGACCAATGACACGCGAGGCAATCAGCGCAGTACAGAGGTTTACCGCCAGCCAGGCCCAACGGTTACGGACCGACTTCCAGACCGATGCAAAGATATCTTCTTCTTCGCGCAGACCGGCAGCATTGAGCACCTCCGCTTCGCTCTCTTCACGGATGTAGTCGACCATCTCGTCGATGGTCAAACGCCCACAAAGCCGACCGAAATTGTCGACCACTGGCGCCGAGACCAAATCATAGCGCTCGAACGCCTGCGCCGCATCACCGGCGTCATCGGCCGGATCAAAGATCACTGGATCATCGGACATGACGTCGACAACCAGCGCATCCGGAGAACTGACCAGCAGCTTCTTGATCGGCAGCACGCCCTTGAGCAGACCTTCGGTATCGACTACGAACAACTTGTCGGTATGGTCTGGCAGCGCATCAAACCGACGCAGGTAGCGGCTGACCACCTCCAGGCTGACATCATCACGGATGGTGATCATGTCGAAGTCCATTAGCGCGCCGACCTGATCCTCATCATAGGACAGCGCCGACTTCAGGCGATCGCGCTGCTGCGCATCCAGACTGTCCATCAGCTCACGGACAACGTCGCGCGGAAGGTCAGGCGCCAGATCCGCCAATTCGTCCGCATCAAGGGTGTTGGCAGCCGCGATGATCTCGTGGCTATCCATGTCGGCGATCAGGGTTTCACGAACCGCGTCGGACACCTCGAGCAGAATGTCCCCATCGCGCTCGGCCTTGACCAGTTGCCAGACGGCCAGACGCTCATCCAGCGGCAAGGACTCAAGAATATAGGCAACGTCTGCCGGGTGCAGCTCATCAAGCTTGCGCTGCAGCTCGACCAGGTTCTGCTGGTGAACCAGATGCTCAACCAGCTCCTGATGCTGCCCCTCCTGCTTGTGCACCAGATCCTCGACCAGACGATGACGACTCAACAGCTCCTGCACCTGCTCGAGGCGATCCTGCAGGCTTTCCGGCGACTTTCTGTTGATATCCGACATGGCAAGGCTTCCTGACCCGCCCGCAGCGGGCGTTTACCAATCGACGCCTCCCGGCAGCAGGAGGCCACAGCGATATGAAAACAAAGCCTATCAGGCTTTGTCCCCGAGCTCAGCTCTACTTTCGTGACGGCAAAAAAAAA
>JYMV01027771.1_pt1 | contig 14284 bp, 12 predicted proteins | sample 338911 | NCBI WGS metagenome assembly JYMV01 (sample SAMN03354496, study PRJNA234377) | hydrothermal vent metagenome | biome: Deep sea; feature: Hydrothermal plumes at the Eastern Lau Spreading Center, Western Pacific Ocean; material: Seawater | place: Tonga | collected 2009 | depth 2000 m m
GAAGAGGTATTTAAAAAAATGGGAGCCCTCGGATTTTTTGGGGTGAGTTTCCCTGCAGCATATGGTGGTAGTGGCATGGATTTTTGGGCAGCAATTGTGGTGGCTCAAGAGTTTGCAAATGCCAATGTGGGGGGGTTGACCATGTCTCTTTTTGCTCATGCCTACTTGCCTCTTCCCTTATTAGTTGCCTTGGGAACAGAAGAGCAGAAAAACGATTATTTAATTCCAGCTATTAAAGGAGACAAAATTGCAGCTCTGGCAATAACTGAACCTGGAGCAGGGTCGGATGTTGGAGGTCTGAAGACCAATGCTAAGGATATGGGTGATCACTATGTATTGAATGGCTCAAAAATGTTCATTACCAATGGCACCATTGCAGATTTTATTGTAGTAGTGGCTAAAACCGGTGAAGGATTGGATATCAGTTTATTTTTGGTAGACACCAAATCAGAGGGGTTTTCAGCAATTGCCATTAACAATAAACTTGGAATGCATTCCTCTGATACCGCACAACTATTTTTTGAAGATTGCAAGGTTCCAAAATCAGCCTTGATTGGTGAAAAAAGTAATGGTTTTTATTATATCATGAATAACTTTCAACAAGAGAGGCTTCTGGCCGCGGTAACCTCTACATTTATGGCAGAATGGGCACTGGAAAGAGCCAAGCAATACACGTTGGAAAGAGAGGCTTTTGGAAGAGCAATAGCCAAATTCCAGGTGATAAGACACAAGCTTGCAGAAATGGCAGTTATTGTTGAAGCTTGTCGCTCCATCTCCTACAGGGCAGTGGCAGAATATATAGAAAAAGGAAATAAAGCAGAGACAATTATTACTATGGCAAAGGTATTTACCTCTGAAGAAGCCTTAAAAGTAATCAATGATGCACTACAGCTCCACGGTGGAGTTGGCTATACTGAGGATTATGGTATTGCACGGGTATATAGAGATGCAAGACTGCTACCCATAGGAGCGGGAACCACACAGATCATGTATGAAATCCTTGGGAAAATGATAATAGATGATGCTAGCCATACGGACAAGCTTAAATAATAAAATTATGAAAAAGACACTTATATTATTTAGCATTCTTGCTCCTGCATTCGCATTTGGTCAAATCACTATCCTTGACACAGACCTTCCTATAATAGGTGACACCATTCCACGGCAGCAAGACACGCTAACCATTTCAACAGAAGGGCCTTCCGGTGCAAATCAAATATGGGATTTCAGTAATGCTACAGCCCATGTCCTGAACAATACTGCTATCTTAGATCCTAGCGCTACACCGTATAGCTCAAATTTTTCGGGGTCAAATATGGCCATGTCCAATGATGGAGCATCATATGTATACCTCTCTTCTTATACTGACAGCTTCATTACAGATGGTGCGGCGGGAGATCTCCTTGGCACCGGTGAAATACTTAAGGCACTATTTAAACCAAGCCTAACTTTAAATAAATATCCTACTGCATACGGAAACAACTATCAGGACACTTATGGTTTTGACGTAAGTGCAGATGGCTCTTTCTTTAGCATTTTATTGGATTCCATACGATTAAAGCACAGTGCAACAGTATATGATACTGTAGATGGATGGGGTACTACCATTACTCCGACTGGAAGCTACAATTCCCTAAGAGTTAAGAGAGTAGAATATAGTATTGATTCCATTTGGACATTGCCTGTGTTTGGCTTCCCCCCTGCCTGGGCTTATTTAGATGCTTTCACAGATACCACCACAACATTTACCTGGCTTGCCAAAGAAGGCAAACTTGCAATAGCAGAGCTAAATTTTGATAGCTTGGATAACCCAAATGTATTAACATGGTCCCTGATGCCGGCAAGCCCAATAGCCTTGTTCAGCTACACTGATAATGGTAGTGGCGGTTTTAGTTTTTCTGATATCTCAGAGAACGGACCCTCAAGCTGGGCCTGGGATTTTGGCGATGGAAATACGTCCAACCTACAGAATCCTTCTAATCAATACACTGCAGATAGCACTTATTATATCTGTTTAACTGTAACCAATTCTGCAGGAAGTGATACCTTTTGTGATTCAGTTGTAGTAACTGGAGTTACCAACAATCCTCCCCCTATTGCCAATTTCTCTTATGTTGATAATGGAGGAGGTAATGTAACATTCACTGATCTATCACTTAATAGCCCAAACTCCTGGACATGGAACTTTGATGATGGCAACACGTCCACACAGGCTAATCCAACCCATCAGTATCTGGCTGACAACACATATGTTGTATGTTTAACTGTAATAAATGGAAATGGCAGTGATAGCTATTGTGATTCCATTGTAATAATGGGCACCTCAACTATCCTTGCTCCTATTGCTTCCTTTTCGTGGATAGATAACGGAGGAGGATATGCAACCTTCACAGACCTGTCAAGCAATGCACCAACCAGCTGGGCCTGGGATTTTGGCGATGGAAATACATCCAACCAGCAGCATCCAAACAATATTTATACTATTCAAGACAGTACATATAATGTATGTCTTACTGCCACTAATTCGGCAGGCAGCGACAGCTATTGCGATTCTGTTTTTATTGTAGATACGATTATAGCTTTGCCAGTTAGAGAATCTATTTCTAATTCGTTTAACATTTCTTTCAACCCAAATCCAGCATCGGAAAAAACAACCATACAATTTTCAGATAATTATTTAGCCACCAATATTGATCTTTGTTTATTCAATGCTATGGGTCAAAAAGTCTTTCAAGAGAATTTAAGAAACCAGCCAGGTGGTAATTTTGAAATTGACCTTATCCAATTGAAAGCAGGAGTTTATTTCTATTACCTTAAGGAAACAGGCTCCGATAAAGCAGGGTCAGGCAAGCTACTTATTGAATAGTAAAAGAAAAGGCCTTGATCTCTCAAGGCCCAAACTAACCAATTTTATCAATTTTTATCTGCCTGCAACCATTATTGAGTATCTCTAAACTGCTCAGCTTCTGTACTTCCCAATAACGCAGTTGTAGAAACATCTCCCTGAACAATTGTCTTTTGGATCTTATCAAAGTATCCTGTTCCAACAAAAGCCTGGTGCTTTACTGCTCTAAATCCGTGCTTTGCATTTGCAAACTCCCTTTGCTGAAGCTCAGAATAAGCATACATCCCTTTCTCTTTATAAGCCTTGGAAAGCTCAAACATTCCGTTATTAAGTGAGTGCCAGCCAGCCAAAGTAATAAACTGATATTTATAACCCATTTCTGCAAGCTCCTCCCTAAAGTTCTTCATGGTGGTATCATCAAGATTCCCTTTCCAATTAAAGGAAGGAGAACAATTATAGGCCAACATTTTACCAGGGAATTTCTCATGGATAGCTTTAGCGAACTTCCGCGCTTCAATGAGATCAGGTTTGGATGTTTCGCACCAAAGAATATCAGCAAATGGAGCATATGCCAATCCCCGATGGATTGCCTGGTCTAATCCAGGTTTAACATAGTAGTATCCTTCACTTGATCGTTCTCCTGTAAGGAATAAATGATCCCTTTGGTCTATGTCTGATGTCAGCAAATTAGATGCATTTGCATCAGTCCTTGCTATAACAAAAGAATCAACCCCTTCCACATCAGCAGCCAAACGAGCAGCGATCAACTTGTTAACCGCCTCTGAAGTTGGAACTAAAACCTTGCCCCCAAGATGACCGCATTTCTTAGCTGAGCTGAGCTGGTCTTCAAAATGTACAGCAGCAGCGCCTGACTTAATCATTTGTTTCATAAGCTCATAGGCATTTAGATTGCCACCAAACCCCGCTTCAGCATCAGCAATGATTGGAACGATCCAATCTTTTCGAGTCTCCCCCTCCATCCAATGTATCTGATCAGTCCTTAATAAGGCATTATTAATTCTTCTAACCAATGCCGGAACTGAATCAACGGGATATAATGATTGATCGGGATACATTGTTTCAGATGTATTGGAATCACCTGCAACTTGCCATCCAGAACAATAAATGGCTTTCAACCCTGCTTCAACTTCCTGGATTGCCTGGTTGCCAGTAAGTGCACCAAGTGCACAAACTGTTTCCCCTCCATTTAGCATATCCCAGAATTTCTTAGCGCCAATTTTTGCCAGCGTATGCTCTATTTGAATTGAACCTCTCAGGTTTACGACCTCTTCTGCAGTATATGGCCTTTCAATACCCTCCCACCGAGGGTTACTTGTCCAGTCTGCAACTAATTTATTAACTTGTGTCTGCTTTTCCATGTTTATTGATTTTTAAGTTCAGGTTAAGGTTTCAATTTAATTCTCTGTTAATTCAAATATTTATAAGCTGGGATCGTAAGGAACTCTTCAAATTCTTTATTTGTAACAAGCTCATCAAATAGCTGAGCTGCCAGCTCAAATTTTCCGTTTTCATACCTTTCATTTCCAACAATAGATTTTATTTTCTTCAATTGTTTAGGAACAAGTGCACGATACAATTCTATTGTTATGTCCCTGCCATCAGAAAGTCTCGCATCAGGGTTGTTAAGCCATTGCCAAACCTGGGCCCTGGATATTTCGGCAGTAGCAGCATCTTCCATCAAATTATATATTGGCACACAACCATTTCCATTAAGCCATGACTCTATATACTGAATGGCCACATCAATATTTAATTTGAGACCTTCTTCAGTAATTTCACCTTTTGAAAAGCGAATGAGGTCTTTTGGCTCAATCAGCACATCATCCCTTTGAACGCCTATCTGATTTGCTTTGGGCATGTATTCATCAAAAACATCTTTAGCAATGTTAACCAAGCCAGGGTGAGCAACCCATGTTCCATCATGTCCATCTTTTGCTTCTCTCACCTTATCTGCCCTAACCTTATTTAAGGCTAATTCATTTGCTTTTGGATCATTTTTAACAGGAATCTGGGCTGCCATGCCGCCCATTGCATGGGCCCCTCTTTTATGACATGTTTTTATCACCAATAAGGAATAGGCTCTCATAAAGTCTACAGTCATGGTAATTTGAGATCTGTCAGGCAACAAGAATCCAGGTCTGTTTCTAAATCTTTTAATAAAGGAAAAGATATAATCCCAGCGGCCACAGTTAAGTCCAGCAGAATGTTCCTTTAATTCCCAAAGAATTTCATTCAATTCAAAACTTGCCAGAATGGTTTCTATTAAAACCGTAGCCTTAATTGTTCCTGAAGGAAGACCCAATTCCTCCTGAGAAAACAAGAATATGTCATTCCACAATCTCGCTTCGAGGTGATTTTCAAGCTTAGGCAAATAGAAATAGGGCCCTGTTCCGTTTTTGATTAGATTAAATGCATTATGATAAAAATACAGGCCAAAATCAAATAAAGATGCCGATACCTCTTCGCCGTGTACCAAAAAATTCTTTTCTGTTAAATGCCATCCACGAGGCCTTACCATTAATGTTGCCACTTCTTTATTCAGCTGGTAATGCTTATTGGTTATCTCATTATGATAGGTGATTGTCTTGTTTACAGCATCCCTTAAATTAACCTGTCCGTCCATCACATTTGACCATGTTGGTGCATTTGAATCCTCAAAATCAGCCATAAAAACCTTTGCACCAGAATTGAGGGCATTGATAAGTGTTTTTCTTTCAACAGGACCAGTAATTTCAACCCTTCTATCCAACAAATCAGAAGGAACAGCATTAATGAACCAATCATCCTCTCTTATTCTTTCTGTTTCGGGCAAGAAGTTTGGCATTACACCCTTATCTATTTCAGCTTGCCTTTCTTGCCTTAGGGCTACAAGTTCCTGTCTTCGTTGATTAAATAGTAAATGAAGCTTGGCTATAAAAGAGATAGCATCAGGTGTTAATATTTCCTTATAATTCACAGGCATTTCCCCCGCAATATCTACACTACTAGTGGTTTCTAAAGTTTCTGTTGTCATGGTATTATCTATTGTTGCGCATTAATTTTTGACAAATATATATTTTGCGAATTAAATTTCCTAGCGAATATTCGCTTTTTTTTATATTTTTGCTTTTTTAATATCTTTGCCAGATAATATGCTTTCACAAAATCAAATAGTACGGCTCATTTTTGGCGTTAAAATCAAGCAATTACGTCAGAAAAAAGACATGTCACCGCAAGCATTGGCTGATAGTTGCGGACTTTCTAACTCATATCTCAATGAGATAGAAAAGGGCAAGAAATATCCTAAAGCAGATAAAATAATGGCACTTTCAAAAGGACTTGGAGTTCCATATGATGAGTTGGTATCATTAAAGCTGAACAAGAAACTTGAACCCATTTCTGAGCTATTGAACTCTCATATTATCAAGGAGTTTCCTTTAGAGATGTTTGGACTTGAACCTGTAAAGCTTGTTGAGCTTATTGCCAACGCTCCTGCTAAGATGAATGCATTTATCAGCACCATTATGGAAATTGCCCGTAATTATGAGATGAAGCAGGAAAATTTCTTCTTTGCTTCTCTTCGTTCTTTTCAGGAGATGCATGACAATTATTTTGAAGACCTGGAACAGGCTACCATGGATTTTTTGAAGGAGTTCAAAATTGAATGGAGACCACCTTTAGATCGAAAACATTTGTACGACACATTAGAATCCATCTATCATTATATCATTGACAAAACACAATTAAATGACAACCGCAAATTGGTGGCATTTAGGTCAGTTTACATCTCCAATTCCAAAAAACTTTTAATAAATGATGGGTTAAGCAAACCGCAAAAAGCTTTTTTATTAGCAAGAGAAATCGCATTTAATTACTTAGCACTACAGGAAAGACCCTTAACGACTCCACCGTATAAGGCCAATACTTTTGAAGAAGTATTAAATAATTTCAAAGCTTCTTACTTTGCTGGCGCCTTGCTCATGCATCGAGACCACATTAAGCTTGACATTGAACAGCTCTTTATGGCTAATAAATGGAATGAGAAGAAATTTCTTAGCCTGTTGGCTAAGTATGAAGCCTCTCCTGAAATGTTTCTACATCGTTTTACGAATCTGCTACCAAAGTTCTTTGGCATCAAGAACTTATTCTTTTTAAGGTTTTCCAACACAGGCAAGAAAAGCAACTATACCCTAACCAAGGAGTTGCATTTATCAAGATTACACAATCCCCATGGAAATGAACTTCACGAGCATTATTGCCGCAGGTGGATTTCCTTAGGGATTGTTGAAAAACTTAAAAAAAGTTCTGCAAAAGAACCTATTGCCGGAATTCAAATATCCAAGTACTGGGAAACAAAAAATGAATACCTCTGCATTTCAATGGCCAAACTAAATACACCTGAGCCCAATACAAATATTAGTGTGACAATTGGATTTCTTATAAACGAAAGCTTAAAGAAAAAGGTAAAGTTTCTAAACGACCCAAATATCCCCAAAAAATGGGTTAATGAAACATGCGAACGATGCCCTATTTCCAATTGTGATGAACGGGTTGCTAAACCCAGCATTATAAAAAATGAGAAGAAAATTAAAATGACAGAAGCAGCACTTTCCGAGTTATCTTAATTCTGGCCTGCCAATCCAAGCAGTTTAAATCCCTTGCCATGCACATTAACAATTTCTATGGCAGGATCACTCTTGAAATATTTTCTAAGCTTTGTTATATACACATCCATTGATCTGGCATTAAAGTAAGTGTCGTCTCCCCATATTTTCTTAAGTGCATACTCTCGTTCTAAAGTTTCTTTGCCACTCGCACATAATATTTCTAAGAGCTCGCTCTCTTTTGATGTGAGTTTTACCACAGACTTTTCTCTGGACAGAGTCTGTTTTTCACATTCAAAATGGAAAGAACCAATCTCATAAGATTCTTTAATATTCTTCACTTCTGTCCCTCCTCCTGATCTCCTCAATATGGCATCCATCCTCAGTAATAGTTCTTCCATACTAAAAGGCTTGGTGACATAATCATCAGCACCAATTTTAAAACCTTCAATAGCATCTTCCCTCAGAGACTTGGCTGTCAAAAACAAAATAGGAACCGTTTTATCTATTTTCCTTATTTCTCTTGCCAATGTAAAACCATCCTTTATTGGCATCATAATATCCAAAATACAGAATTGATACCCGCCACTAATGTAGGCATCAAAACCCTCTTGGCCATTTTTAAACAATGAAGGTGCGTATCCCTTAGCTTCAAGGTATTCTGATAATATCGTACCCAGGTTCGCGTCATCTTCTACAACTAGTACTTTAAGTTTTCCCATATCTGAAAGGTAAGAAAATTTCAAATTTAGAGCCTTTTCCCAACTCTGATATAACCTTAATATTTCCTCCATGCTTCTGCACAATCGCTTGAACATAATTCAGGCCCAAGCCAAACCCTTTAACATTATGTATGTTTCCTGAAGGCACCCTATATAGTTTGTCAAAGATTTTCTTTTGGTTTTCAAGACTAATGCCAATCCCATCATCCTCACATATGATCTTAAGTCCGTCCTGAACATTTTCTGTTGAAACTTTAATTTTTGGGAGATCTTTTGAATATTTGATCGCATTATCAAGCAAATTGCAAAGAACATTTACAAGATGGAAACGATCCCCAATTACAATATTTTCCTTGGCAATTAATTCAATATGTATGGTGCCATTATTCTTTTCGACAAGTGCTTGCATTTTTTCAATTGAAGCGGAAATTACATTATCTACATTAACTTCCTCCGTCTTAATCTTGAAATCCCCCCTATCTAAAACTGCTGATTGCAATACATCTTCCACAAGGTTGCCAAGCCTTTCATTTTCTGCATGTATCATGCCTACGTACTCATTTACTTTCTGCTGGCTTTGTTTTAATTGTGGATCACCAATAGACTCACAGGCTAAAGCAATGGTAGAAATCGGTGTCTTTAGCTCATGGGTCATATTATTGATAAAATCTGTCTTTATTTCTGAGTCTTTCTTTTGCTTATAAATGGTTCTTACCGTGTAATAAAAACACAGGATTATCAAGATAGTAAGCAAAAAAGACAAAGACAGAACACCCCACATTGCCTTAAGCAAATACTTGCTTTTTGCAGGAAAATAAACCTTTAAGAACGTAGGCTCAGAAATAACAGATCCAGGAAACAAGTTTATTCGATAAGGAGATTTAGCAATTTGTTCATGGATTTCTGGTTCCAAATGTTCTGAAATCAATTGATTCCTAGCATTAAATACACCAATCTTATATGGTTGTTGTATCCCCTTATTGATGAGTTCAACACCTAAAACAGAATCCACACTTCTTGGCTTTACCCTATTCATCGATTCTCCCCGGATATCCACAATAACCATTTCTTTCATAACCTCCTTTATCAGACCAAGCTTCCGATTAATTATTGCAGTATCTAGATTGAACACTTTTTCAAAATCTTTTCTCTTTCCAATAGTACGATCAAATTGCTTTTGTGCCATATCAAACTGAAAATCAAATAGTTTTTTAAGGTCATTGCTGAAAAATGCATCACTCATCCTTTGAAAACCCTTCATGATACTATCATGATTAAAGGCCTGATTTAATCCAATGCGAAGATGCCCCTGAGGGCTATTGTCAGGTCCTTTTTCAATCTTCACGATTTTTTCAGAGATTGAATCAGCGATCTGTTTGGTTGAGGCCTGGATACTATCGATCTTTAAATCAAGGTTATCTAGCTTTTTAAACAGGTTAGCTTCAAAGCCAAAGCCCTTAACAACATTGAGCACCTCTTGTTTCTCTAAACCTGCAACCACATTGGAAAGCACTTCATTGACATCTCGATCAAATTGCTGCTTTTTTAATTCAATTGCATTATGAATCCAATATAATTGAACTCCAATTAGACCAAGCATAGCACCTGATACAAGAGCAATGATAAGTGTTAATTGGTTTTTATTCATATTGCAAATCTACCCCAGATTAAATGAAATCAATAGGGTTTAACATTTTTTAACAATAGTTAACGATCCTTTAACACAAGGGGGCTTCTTTAGTTATTAGATTTGAAATATGGAAACAAATTTCAATGTACCTAATCATATAAAGCAAAACAAATGAAGCTTTTAAAAAAAATAAACCCAAATATAAAATGGGTGGGCGGCGTATTTGCAATTATTGGTATCCTTTTATTTAGTGCCGGATATACGTTTAAACGCCATTTAGCAACTAACGAAACAAAGGTAATAGTTAAGATTCTTAAAATAAATGGAAGCGACACAACCATCATTGAAAAGGAATATAATAGTTTGGAAGGTTTTCATAAACCAAAAAAGGAATAAAAAATTAAAACAATAATATGTAGACCGCTTAAATACGTTTACAATAATATTTAGTGTGGGAGAGTGGTTTCTCTGGCCCTTGCCAATTCTGGCAGGGGCTTTTTATATGTCTTTAAGCAATTTGTTTGACTTTGACTCAGTAATTTCCCCTTGAAAATCCTTCATAATCTCTTGAATCGATTGCAATTCATTGTTTTCAACTGCCGGTAATTCAATCATTCCTTTAGCTTCAAGCGCCTCAATCACATACTTCACTGATATTAAATTAACACTAATGGCAGGCTGGTAGGTAACAATCTTTGGATCATCTGTCTTAATTTCGGATACAATATGAACCTGCTGTAAATCAAATAATATTTGCCTTACAATTCGAATGGGTATCTTTAACTTATCAGAGATATCATTTGCCATAAGTGCCATTTCTCCTTTCAAAAACTTTTTGACCACAAGATGTGTGATAAATAAGGAGAGAATGCGTTTCTGTGAATAGCTCATATCAGATGAATCTATCTCTAATTCATACCTGTCTACATTTTGATGAGCAAAAGAGAGCTCAGCACCAAACAAAACTATCAACCAAGAGATCTGTAACCAACCCAAGAAAAGGGGTAAAGCAGCAAAACTTCCGTAAATAGCGTTGTACTTAGCCACCCCAATTTGCCCATTAATATAGATCCACTCAGTAAGCTGAAATCCAGTACCTGCAATTATTCCGGCAAAAAAGGCAGACTTAAAATCCACTTTGGTGTTCGGCATCACTATGTAAATAAAGGTCAGGAGCAACCAAACCAATGAATAAGGAATCAACTTTATTAAAAATTCTATAATTGGACTAAAATAACCCAGCAGAGAAATACTCTCTGTAATATTATTGATCTGAGTTGTTATAAAAACAGTAACACTACCAGATAATATCATTAATATGGGCGCTAGCAGCATGATAGTGAGGTAATCCGTGAATTTCCTCACTATGTCCCTTGAACGTTTAATCTCCCAGATATCATTAAATGAATTTTCAATATTGCCCAATACCTTCATCACAGACCATATTAATACAATAACACCAACACCTGCAATTAATCCCCCCTTGGTATTCTCAAGCATAGAATTTGCGAATTTCATAACCTCTTCAATGATCTCTGGATTTCCTGACATCGTTTCTTGAAGCTGCACTTCTAGCATCTCCTCAAAACCAAACCCTTTGGCGATTCCAAAAATCATGGCAACAACAGGGACAATAGAAAGAAGGGAATAAAATGTTAGCGCTGAAGCCCTTAGCTGACATTTGTCTTCATCAAATCCCCTAAAAGCCAACAAAATAATTCGAAGATTACGGATTAGGTATTTGCTATTTTTTGGCTGGTCATTTAACCGTATCTTCCAAATATCTGATTTGACAAATTGAATTGCCTGCTTTAGCTTGGTTATTAGATTGGTCATTTTTCAATTCTTGAATTCCAAATATAGATTATTGCTACAAATTCTCATATATTCACATTAAAAGAAAAAACCAATACTTATTATTTATTTTATCTTTGAGCATTAAATTATGATTATTAAAATTTTAGATACTAACTATTAAATTACATTATTATGTTTATTTTAATCTCAATTTCCCTAGCGCTTCTTGTTATTGTGGCTGGCATGTTACTGCTTGCTAAAACAAAAAAGGATGACCTGGGTGGCATCTATAAATTTGCATCCTATGCAGTGATTACCATTGGAATCCTTATGGCTTCATTTTCTTTTGTCAGTTGTATTGTTAAATGTCAAGGTGGTGGTTGTAGCAGTGGAGCCAAGGCAGGTTGTTATAGCAGCTATCACGGCGATCAAGGCAAGTGTGCTTCATGGGGTAAAAGCTGTGCAAAATCAAGTTATACAAAGAAATCCGGATGCTGTAGTTCAAAATGCTATGATAAGTCTGGTTGTTCAAAAAAATCCAGTTGTAAAAAAGGAAGAACATGGAAAAAGCATAAGAAAATCATCACAGAGGGTGAAGGCGAAGAGACTATTGATGTAAAAATTGAGATAAAAGAGTAATTTATATATTTTTCTTTGGTGGCCTGATGCTGTGTAGCGTCAGGCCTTTTTAATATCCCCATGTTAGAAACTTTAATAAAACGTGCCTTAATCCTTCTGGTTCTATTTGTATTTTCCTCCTGCCTATCATACACAGATGTTGAGATAGTTGAATTTACAGATATAAAACTCAAAGACTTATCATCAAAAGGCATGGTAATTGACATTGATCTTCAGGTTAGAAATCCCAATAATTATAAGATTTCTGTAGTAAAAACCGACTTAAATATCTCCTTGAATAATAGAGCTATGGGAAAAGCTGAAATACAAGGAAATTTAGTATTGCCAAAAAATTCAGATGAAATTCATAGGATTACTGCAAAACTCAATGGAAAGCAAATAGGCGGAGCAATGTCATTACTCCTTTCAACTGCATTGGGCAACCCAATGACTATTGGTATTAAAGGCAGCATTACTGCCAAGGCAAAGTTGCTTCGTAAGAAAATTGATGTTGAGTTCACAGAGAGGATTTCCAAATGATAAAACGGATTATATTATTGTTGACTATTTGCACAATTGCAATTACGAGCCATGCACAAAAAGAATTTAAGGAGTTCTATTATCCTCCAAAAAACAAGTTATTCGCACCTGAGCATTATTTCAAAACACTGCAATATTATAATAAGGAGCTTAAAGAGATGAAGCTAAAAACAAAAAAAGACTCCATCGATAAGGCTAATGTATATTATTTGCGAGGGAGGTGCAAATTTGAACTTACAGATAAAAGAGGTGCTTCTGAGGACTTAACATTTGCTATAGATCTTCATCCCACTCAGGAGTCCTTTTATTATTATCGAGGATTAGCATATCATTGGCTTAAAAGGTACGACGAGGCTATTGCAAATTATGATACTGCAGTATCCTTGAATCCTGAAAAGATGGACTACTATGTTAATCGAGGGTTTGTAAAATATTTATCAGGGAAAAATGATGCTGCATGTTATGACTTTTCCAAAGCAGGAGAATCTGGGTCATTTGAGATTTATGCCATCATTAGAGAATACTGCAATTAATACAATTGTATTTTATATCCTTTCAAAGACCTTTGATAACTATTGAAAAATTGCCCTTGTTTTTGTAATTTGCCGCTGTAAACTAATTCTAATGGCTACAGCTGCTACAAAGAAGAAAACCAATTCATCCTCCATTGAAGAAGAAACCTTGCTCAAGGCATTTGAATTAATGTCATCAGCTAAGGCTATGACCGCTTTATATGAGGAAAATTCCAGCGTAACAAGCAAGTATGTTCATGCCACTTCCAGAGGTCATGAAGCCATACAGCTAGCCCTAGGTATGCAGCTGACCCCAAAAGACTATCTCTCGGCCTATTATCGTGATGACTCCATATTACTAGGCATTGGCATGCAACCATATGAACTGATGCTGCAGCTATTGGCAAAAAGAGATGATCCCTTTTCCGGCGGTCGATCTTACTATAGTCATCCTAGCTTGAATCGAGATGACATGCCTAAAATCCCTCACCAGTCTTCAGCTACTGGAATGCAGGCAATACCTACAACAGGAATAGCCATGGGAATACAATATCTTAAACAGCAAAATATTGCACCGAATTTAAGCCCTGATAATCCAATTGTTGTATGTTCTATGGGTGATGCATCCATTACAGAAGGAGAAGTTTCTGAAGCTTTCCAGATGGCCAGTTTAAAGCAGCTCCCAATCCTGTATTTAATCCAAGACAATGACTGGGACATTTCAGCTCATTCCAGTGAGATAAGAAGCCAGAATGCCGTAGAATTTGCTCGTGGTTTTACTGGTATTGAAACCAGATCCATTGACGGAGCAGATTTTTTTGAGTCTTATAATACCTTAAAGGAGGTCATCTCAATAATAAGAAAAGAAGAAAGGCCATTCCTTGTTCATGCCAAAGTACCGCTTTTGGGACATCACACTTCAGGTGTAAGAATGGAATGGTATCGTGAAGACTTAGAAGAACATAAGACAAGGGATCCCTTCCCTAGATTTCAAAAAGAGCTTATTGCAATAGGAC
>JYMV01051298.1_pt1 | contig 14284 bp, 13 predicted proteins | sample 338911 | NCBI WGS metagenome assembly JYMV01 (sample SAMN03354496, study PRJNA234377) | hydrothermal vent metagenome | biome: Deep sea; feature: Hydrothermal plumes at the Eastern Lau Spreading Center, Western Pacific Ocean; material: Seawater | place: Tonga | collected 2009 | depth 2000 m m
TTGGAATCAGGAAAAAAATTGGTATAAACCCGAATAAAGAGCGAAAGAATAGTATCTGACCAAGAGCATATTCATCTGTTACTTTGACAAGGACATCCATTAACGAGAAAAACGTCACGCTAAGGAGCATGTACAATACTCCTAAAATATTTTTACTCATTTTTTTATTTGTTTTATATTGTGAACACTATTATTAATATTAGAAAATTATGCAATTAGCCATTTTGGCCTTAGGATGTTTCTGGGGTCCAGAAGAAAAACTTAGTAAAATAAAAGGTATAACCTCAACAGAAGTTGGTTACTGTGGAGGAAATAATCCTAATGTTACTTACGAAGAAGTATGTGGAGGAACTACAGGTCATGCAGAAGTTGTAAAACTTGGATTTGATGACAATATAATTTCTTATGAAGGCATAATTAGATTTTTCTTTGATTTTCATGACCCAACACAAATAGATGGTCAAGGTGCAAATATTGGAACTAATTATAGAAGTGAAATTTTTTATAATTCTGAAGAACAAAAAAAAACAGCTGAAAAAATTTTGAATAAACAAAATGAAAAATTTAAAGGAAAAATAGCTACGAAAATATCTAAAGAAAAAAATTATTGCAAAGCTGAAGAATACCATCAAAAGTATTTTCAAAAAAAATCTGAAAAATGACCTTAGTTTCAACTGAGTGGCTTAATGACAACTTAAGCAAGGTTAAAATACTTGATGCCTCTTGGCATCTTTCGACTGATAGAAATGGATTTAAAGAGTATCAAAAACAACACATAGAAAATGCTATTTTTTTTGATTTAGATAAATATTCTAATCAACGAAAAGATTTGCCTCATAATCATTTTCTTCCAGAAAAAAAAGAATGGGAAGCAACACTTTCAAAAAGTGGCATATCAAATAATGATCGAGTGATTATTTATGATAACAGTGACTTAATTAGTAGTTGCAGATGTTGGTTTCAGTTTATTTATTTTGGTCATCCATTAAATTTAATTTCTATTTTAAATGGAGGTTTTAAAAAATGGAAATTAGAAAACAGAAAAGTTACCAATCGAGAGACAAAAGCTATACCAACAAAATATTTAGCTAAAGAAAATATACATTTAGTAAAAAATAAATTTAAAATTGATGAAAACATTAAAAAGAAAGAATTTGCTTTAATTGATGCACGAAGTAAAAGTCGATTTTTGGGTTTAGTACCCGAACCGAGGCCAAACGTCAGAAGTGGCTCCATTGAAAATTCAAAATGTCTGCCCTTCTCAGAATGCATAAATCCTAAGGACAATACTTTTTTAAATAAAAAAAATTTAGAGGAAAAATTTAAATCCTTAGGAATAGTTAATAATAAAGTTGTTTTTACTTGTGGCTCTTCTGTTACTGCATCAGTATTAGGGGTTGCTTATTCTCTGATAAATAATACATATATGCCAACTATTTACGTTGGCTCATGGAGTGAATACGGGAAAAAATAAATGAAAAGATCGAAAAAAATAACTATTGGAATAATAATATTTTTTCTCATCATTGCTCTAATTATTGTTGGCCGGTATGCTATAGGTCTTTACTTTAAGAAAAAATTTTCTATACGACCGCCTCCAGGTGTAATCGTTGAAGTACTTACGAATAAAAGCTTTAGCCAATCTTTAGAAAGCTACTGCACTTCCTTAAGTAGTAAGACCACTTCTTTCAAAATTAGAAAGGACGAATTATTAGAACAAATAAACTTTGGCAAAAAAGTTAATAAGGGAGATGTAATAGCTAAATTGTCATCTAAAACTATTGCAGCTCCTTTTTCAGGTATAATTGGTAAAAGGGGAATTAGTGGAAGTAGTTTGGGTGCTGAAAACACAATTATCCTAACTTTAGATGACTCTAGAAAAATTTTGTGCGACTTACAAATACCCGAAGTTTATGCAGCAATACTAAAAAAAGATCTTAAACTTAAGGCAAAATTTTCAGCTTATAAAGATAAAACATATGAAGGAAAAATTGAATCCATCGCTTCACGTGTTGATCCTCAAACTAGGAGCATATTGGCAAGAGCAAAAATTAATAATGAAAATAATGAAATAATTCCTGGTTCTCTTCTCGAAATCGAAATACTTTATAATGAGAAAGATGCTTTAAGTATTCCTGACACAAGCATTATGTATGAAGGTAGTAAAAAATTTATCTATAAAATAATAGAAAATAACATAATTAAAAAAACAGAAATTGAAACAGTTCGCAACCAAGGAAACCTTGAGGTTTTAAGTGGATTGAATGTAGGTGATAAAATTGTTGCTGAAGGACTTACAAAAGTTAGACCAGGTATGAAAATAAAACCTATTAACCAATCACAATAACAGAAAATCAAAAATGTTTATTACCGATCTCTCTATTCGCAGACCAGTCGTATCAGCAGTTTTTTCGATGATTCTTGTAATCTTTGGATTGTTTGTATTCTTTAAGTTGCCGGTAAGAGAATTGCCTTCCGGCCTCCAACCACCTGTAGTTCAGGTTCAAGTAGACTATCAAGGGGCTTCGGCTGAAATTATTTCAAGTGAAATCGTTGAAATATTGGAAGACGTAATTGGAGGAGCCGAAGGAATAAAGAATATCGATTCAACTTCGGAAAATGGAAGAGGCACAATTAAAATTGAATTTGATACCAGTATTGATTTAGATGCCGCTGCAAACGATATAAGAGATAGAGTCAGTAGAGTGTCTGATAATCTACCAGAAGATTCTAAAGCTCCAGAAATATTAAAACAAAGTGCTGGCTTTACAACATCTATGTGGGTGAGTGTCTCTACTACCGTTTGGTCAGACTTGGAGATTGGAGACTATACCAGACGGTACCTTGTTGACAATTTTTCAAATGTTTCTGGTGTTGGTAGAGTACTTGTAGGAGGACTTAGAGAATTAAGTGTAAGAATTTATATAGATCCAATTAAACTTGCTGCCAACGATCTTACGGTTCAAGATGTAGAACAATCTTTACGAAGAGAAAATATTAGTCTCCCCGCTGGAATTTTGGAGACAAGCAATGTCGATTTTACCATTAATCTCGATAAAGCATACAAAGATTTAGACTCAATTAAACGTCTACCAATAAAAAAAGTTAAAAATAGTGTTATTCGTTTAGAAAATATTGCTGAGGTAAAATTTGGTCCTGTTAGTGAGAAGACTCTTTTTAAAAGTTATAGTAAAGGTGGAAAGCCGAATGAAAAAGTTGTTGGAATCGGTATTTATGCAAAAAGTGGCGCATCTACTGTAGAATTATCAAAAAAAATAAGAGAAAGAATAAAAGTAGTTCAAAAAACTTTGCCTGATGCACTAAAATTGAGTGTTGCTTTTGACAGAGCAACTTACATCAATGCTGCCATAAACGAGGTATACAAAACATTAGCTATAGCTTTTATATTAGTCATAATAATAATTTATTTATTTCTTGGTAATTTAAAAGCTGTCATCGTTCCCGCGGTGGCTTTGCCAGTCAGTTTAATTTCTGCAGCTTTAGGCCTTTGGTTTTTTGATTTATCTATAAACATTTTTGTACTTCTAGCAGCAATATTAGCAATCGGCATAGTCGTGGACGATTCTATAATAATGACTGATGCAATTTACAATAGAGTAGAAAATGGAGAGACTCCTTTAGTAGCTGCTGTTAACGGATCAAAAAGTGTGACTTTTGCAATCATTTCAACAACGCTTGTTTTAGTGGCAGTTTTCTTGCCATTAATTTTCATAGAGGGAATATCTGGAACCTTATTTAGAGAAACTGCAATTTCTTTAACTTGTGCTATTGTTGTATCCTCTTTTGTGGCTTTGACTCTTTCACCAATGCTTGCGAGTAAATTTCTTAGTAAAGATACCAAAAAAACAAAAATTGTTTTAAAATTTGAAAAATACTATAAATCTTTTTTAGAATTTTACTCCGAAACATTAAAATATTGGATTACCAAAGATAAATTCGTAACTGGTTTTATATTTTCTGTTGTTGTTATATCTGTATTACTCTTTAATTTTGCACCCAAAGAATTACTTCCTCAGGAAGATAGAGGTGTTTATCTAATCATAGGTAAAACCGATGAGGGAAGTTCATTTCAATATACTGCTGATAAAGCTGAAGAAATAGAAAGAAGATTAACTCCTTTAATTAATAAAGAAGGTGAATCATACAAAAGAATAGTTATGAGAGTGCCAGGTTTTGGAAGAGCAAGCAAATCTTATAACAGTTTTATTATTATTGCTTTACTCGATAATTGGAAAAACAGAGATGAAAGTGCAAAAAAAATTATGAGAAAAGCCATGGGAAAAATTGTAACTGTACCACAAGCTCTCGCATTTCCAATAAGTCCACAATCTATTCGAGTTAGTCAGTTCAATAAACCAATTCAACTAGTTTTATTAGGCAAAAACTATGAAGAATTAGAACTGTGGCAAAAAGTAATAATGGTGGAGTTGAGAAAAAATAGGAATTTAGCTGCAGTTGAATCAGATTACTCTAAAAATAAGCCCGAAATAAAACTAATAATAAATAGAAAAAAAGCTCAGGATTTGGGAGTCTCCATACAATCTATTGGTACAACGGTCAGCACACTCTTTTCTGGCAAAACTGTTACAAAATTCAATCAACTTGGTAAAGAATATCCAATAATTCTTCAAGCTAACATTGAAAATAGAAAAAAAAGTGAAAGTTTAAGTAAGATTTTTGTACGTTCAGATACTACAGGAAAATTAATATCACTAGCTAATCTTGTTGAGTTTGAAGAAGTGGGCTCGGCAAAAATTTTAGCACGATATGATAGACAACGTGCTGTTACTATTAGCGCAAGATTAATTGGAGATTATACTCTTTCAGAGGCTTTAAGTTTCATTGAAACAACAGTCAGTAAAAATGCTCCAGAAGCAAGGATCGAATGGAAAGGTAAATCTGAAGAATTAAAAGAAACCAGTAATGAATTATTTATTATATTTGCACTCGCTTTATTGACAGCCTTTTTAGTTATGGCTGCAAACTTCAATAGTTTTATTCATCCAGTTGTGATTATGCTAACTGTTCCATTAAGTGTGTTTGGTGGAATTATTTTTATTTTGTTGTTTAATTCAAGCATAAATATCTTTTCACAAATCGCATTAGTGATCCTAATTGGAATGTCCACTAAAAATTCGATTTTAATAGTCGACTGGGCAAACCAGTTAAGAAGGGCTGGAAAAAATATTCAAAGTGCAGCTTTAGAAGCTTGTAGAAGAAGATTTCGTGCAATTATTATGACATCACTATCTACTATGATTGCAATGGTTCCATTATTAATTGGTAACATAGGGCCAGGGGCTGGAGAAGGCAGCCGTTTAGCTGTTGGTGCAACAATATTTGGAGGAATGCTTATATCTACCTTCTTCACACTTTACGTGACACCAACAATGTATGTTCTGCTTACAAAAAATACTAAAAGGATTGATGCAGTTGATCTTCAGTTGAGCAAAGAACTTAAAAGATAATATATTTATTTCTATCTAAACTTTTTTTGCATTCTCGTAACTGACTCTTATAAATATTAGATTGTTTTTTTACACTATTTGCAAAAATAATGGCTTTTTTATCTGTTTTGTAAACTTTCTTGGCATAATTTCCCCAGCCTAAATAATAATTCAAATATTGACGATAAGAATCATTAAGAGGAATTTTATTAATTTTATTAGTTTTACTAATATACCAACCAATAAACATAACTGAATCTTTAAAGCGTGTACGCAAAGCTAGGGGATTATCGGTTTCTGTTTTATACAGCTCCCATGTTTTTTTAACTGCCTGAGAATATCCAAATGAACTTGATGGTCTCTTGTAAGGCACCACTTTAAACAATCTTGTTCTTTTAGGTTTGGCCCACCGATTAAAACCTGATTCTTTATTTATAAAAGCTAGAATGATATGAACTGGCGCACCGTATGTTTTCGAACTTTTTTTAGTATGTTTGTACCAAAGATATTTTTGACTAAAGATTTTACACGCATTAGCAGGATATTTTGGGACTGAACTACATGAGGCTAAAAAGAAGAAAATAATGAAGTAAATTAAATTATTTTTTAAAATCTTCTTTTGCACGCGATAATGCCTTTTCCATTTGATTTCTAATTTCCGTTTCTTCTACGCTAATTGAGGCTGCTTGAAAATCTTTTTTGATTTTGCGAAATACATCTTCCTGACCTGCTTCCTCGAGGTCACTTTTGATTATTTCTTGAATATAATTTTTTTTTCCCTCTTCGTTTTTGTTCAACATTGAACTCGCCCACTCTCCTAAATATTTATTACTCCTTGCTGCAATTTTAAATTGCAGTTCTTCATCCATTTGGAATTTCTTTTCAAATCCTTTTTCTCGATCAGAAAATTTATTATTCATGGCTTAAATAATAAATAAATCTTTACGACGGAATATGCAACTAGTACACCTAAAATATTACCAATTAAATCACCTAACTGAAAAGAACGATTGGGTATTATAAAGTGAAAACCCTCAAGAATTACCGACAAAAAGAACAATCCGTAGACTATTTTTTGAAATTTTTCATTTCTTAAATAAAGAAAGAATCCCAACAAAGAAACATAAACATAATAAATAAAATGATTGATGGTTGTCCCAAAAGGATTTTCAATTAAATTAGGTTGTTGGCCCCAATCACCATAAAGTAAATATCCAAGCAAGCTACCCGGAAAAAGCGAAATAATTATTAAAAATAATATCGAAATATAAAAAATAGATGTTAAAAATTTAATCACTTTATTAATATACAATAGTTATAATGAGTCGTATTATATTTTATGCGAAATGAATAATCTAATTTTGGTTCGACACGGACAAAGCCTCTGGAATAAAGAAAGAAGATTTACTGGATTTGTAGACATTGAATTAACGGAAGAGGGCAAATCTGAAGCCAAACATGCTGGACGATTAATCAAAGAATTAAATATTGAATTCGATGCATACTTTACCTCGCAACTCAAAAGAGCAATAAACAGCTTAAATATAATCTTAGGAATTTTGAATAAACCCAATGTCAAAATCAATAAAGCGTGGGAATTGAACGAAAGGCACTATGGCGGACTCACGGGCCTTAATAAAGATGATACTATAAAAAAGTATGGGAACAAACAGGTACAAATATGGAGAAGGAGTTTTAACACTCGTCCTCCTCCGATGGATAAACAGCATCCTTGTCGTGACAAAATTAACTCTAACATCTTAAGTGAATCATTAAAAGACACAGTAAAAAGGGTAATTCCTTACTACGAAAAAAAAATAAAGCCACTAATTTCTTCAAAAAGAAATGTTTTAATTGTATTTCACGGTAACAGTTGTAGAGCGTTATTAATGGAAATTCTTAATATTTCTAAGAAAAAAATTGTTGGGTTTGAGATACCTACAGGAAATCCTCTATTAATAAAATTTGGAGATAATTTAAAAGTGCAAAATTATAAATATCTTGATGCTAAAAGAACTAAAAAAATACTATTTAATGTTTAAATTTTTTTCCAATAAGCTTTTATAAATATCTAGTGTGCTAACGTGCAAGAAATCAATATTACTTTCGATTCCATGTAATTCATTAGTTTCAATTAACTTATCCCAGATTCTATTTATTGAAAAAACTCTCGCATCCAAATCAGAAAAAACTTCGGGTTTAATAACTTGCAAACCTGTATAAATATAGTTTAAATCATCTCTATTTTTTCTGCTGATTAAGTTATTTTCTAAATTAAAATCCCCTTTAAAAGATTGATCAAAACTTTTTTTTTTATTTACAACAAGAAGTGAACATTTGTTTTTTTTATTTTCAAAAAATGATTTTTCCATTAATTTTAATTCTTTTAAATAATGTAAATTCCATATTGTATCTGGATTAATAATTAAAAAGGGTAGATTTGAAAAATGCTGAATTGCATTTAATACGCCACCACCTGTATCTAAAATTTTATCTTTTTCTTTAACTACCGTAACGGTCAAATCAAATTTATTTCTACTAATGTAATCAACAATCTGTTCTTCTAAATAATGAACATTAATTACAGCTTGTTTAATTCCAAACAACTTAAGAAATTTTAAAGTGTTAGATAATAGTGTTTCTTTGCCAATTTTTAATAAAGGTTTTGGATGTTTTAGAGTTAATGGATGAATTCGTTTGCCAAAACCTGCCGCGAGGATCATTGCTTTTTTAATCATACTTTTTATAGCGAATATTAGAAATGAATTGGTCTTTTATCAACGGCTAACGCTGCTTCTTTAACAGCTTCACTATAAGTAGGATGGGCATGACAGGTTCGAGCTATATCTTCTGCGCTCGCACCAAATTCCATTGCAGTAGCTGCTTCAGCAATCATGGTCCCCGCTACAGCACTTATCATAGAAACGCTTAAAACTTTATCTGTTTTTTCATCAGCGATTATTTTAACAAAACCTTCAGTTTCATTATTAACTTTTGCTCTTGAATTTGCCAAAAATGGAAATTTCCCAACATTATATTTAACTTTTTCTTTTTTAAGTTGTTCTTCAGTTTTGCCAACCATAGCCACCTCTGGTGAAGTGTAAATAACAGCGGGCACAACATCATAGTTAACATGTCCTGCCTGACCAGCAATTATTTCTGCTACCGCTATTCCCTCATCTTCTGCCTTATGCGCCAACATAGGGCCTCTATTAATGACATCCCCAATAGCATAAATATTTTTTATTGATGTTTCAAATTTTTCATTAACTTGAATTTTTTTCTGATTATCTAGTTTAATGCCTGACCTAGATATATCTTCGTCAATATTAGCTTTTCTACCGACTGCAACTAAAACTTTATCGCATTCGATTCTTTCTCTTTTTGCACTTTTATTATTTGTAAAATCTACTACTGCTTTATTTTTTACAACGCTAACTGCTGTTACGTTTGAATTTAGCTTAAAATTAATGCCTTGTTTATTAAGGATTTTTTGAAATTCAGTTGAAATATCTTTATCCATTCCTGGAATAATATGATCCAAAAATTCAATTACTGTAACGTTCGAACCTAATCTTTTCCAAACGCTCGAAAGTTCTAAGCCAATATAACCACCTCCTATCACAATTAAATCTTTTGGAACCTTTTCAAAAGATATAGCCCCTGTTGATGAAACAACAACTTTTTCATCAATTTTTATCCCCGGCAAGGATGCGGAAACAGAACCTGTGCCTATAACTATATTACTTGTTTTATAGCTGATTTTTTTTCCAGAATTATCGGTAACAGTCACAGTACCTTTAGCTGAGATTGAACCTTTACCTTTTAAGTGAGTAATTTTATTTTTTTTAAATAAAAATTCTATTCCTTTGGTAAGAGTTTGTACTGACTTGTTTTTATTACTCATCATCTTAGACAGGTTTAACGTGATCTTACCAGTCTCAACACCTAAATTATTAAATTCCTTCTGTGCTTTATGATACATTTCTGATGAATTGAGCAAGCTTTTTGAAGGTATACAACCAATATTTAAACATGTTCCTCCCAAAGTTTTTCTAGTCTCAACGCAAGCAATTTTGAGTCCCAATTGAGCAGATCTTATTGCGCAAACATAACCGCCGGGACCTGATCCGACCACAATTACATCAAAATTATTATCCATTATTAAAGATCTAGAAATAATCTCCGAGGTTCTTCAAGACATTCTTTAATAGTTTTTAAAAAAGAAACAGCCTCCTTACCGTCAATTATTCTATGATCATAAGATAAAGCCAAGTACATGATAGGTCTTATAACAACACTCCCCTCTATAACCACAGGTCTCTCTACAATGTTGTGCATACCCAAAATACCAGTTTGGGGTGGATTTAAAATGGGTGTACTTAACATACTTCCATAGATTCCCCCGTTGCTAATAGTAAAAGTGCCACCTTGAAGATCATTAATTGTAATTTTTCCCTGCTTAGCTTTTTCAGAAAGCAAAAAAATATTTCTTTCTATATCTGAAAAAGATAATTCATCAGCTTTTTTAAGAACAGGAACGACTAATCCTCGATCAGTTCCAATAGCAATAGATACATTGTAGTAGTTTTTATAAATAATATGATCACGTTCTATTTCAGCATTTACTGCAGGAAAATTTTTTAGAGCAACAACAGATGCTTTAACAAAAAACGACATGAAGCCTAATTTAACAGAATACTTTTTCTGAAAATCCTCTTGGTAATCTTGTCTCATTTGTCTTATATTTTGCATATCTACTTCATTAAAAGTTGTTAGCATGGCTGCGTTATTTTGAGCTTCTTTTAATCTTTTAGCGATAGTTACCCTTAATCTTGTCATTTTCACACGTTCTTCCAGACCATGGGTCGATTTTCTTGTTGATGGTTGAGGTATGTTGCCCATCAAGCTAATTAGATCACCTTTTGAAATTCTTCCTGCTTTTCCTGTCCCTTTAATACTTGATATATCAATATTTTTTTCTTCAACAATTTTTCGGACCGAGGGAGATAAATATTGTCTAGTTTTAGGAGGTATATATTTTTCCTCTTTTAGCTAATGTATCAAGAATTAAAGCTTCATTAGAATTTTCATCTTTACCTTGATTAAAAATAAGTAAAGGTTCTTCTTCCTTGGAGCTTGTTTTTTTATTTTTCTTTACAGTTTTTTTAACAATGTTTTTTTTCTTATACGTTTTAGGGGGCATGTAAGACTGTTGGTTTTGATCTGTTAACTCCATTTTAGCAGTTTTAACTGAAGTAGATTTTCCATTATTTACAATACCTAATAAGGCTCCTATCTCTACAGTATCGCCTTCTTTTGCTTTGATTGAAGATAAAGTTCCAGTTAAAGGAGAGGGCACTTCAACATTAACTTTGTCTGTCTCTAATTCTACCAAGGGTTCGTCCGAATCAACTTTTTCACCAACCTGTTTAAGCCACTTTGATACAGTTGCTTCTGTTACAGATTCACCTAAAGATGGTACTAAAATTTGATTTAACATGCCTAGCTAAATACCTTTTCTATTATTTCTTTTTGTTGCGCAAGATGTTTTTTTAAATATCCTGTCGCCGGTGATGCCGCTGGTTGTCTACCTATATAGTTAACTTTCCTATTTTCAGCTTTTATATGATCTAAAGTCCATTCAATATAATTTCTAGCAGTGTTCCAAGCCCCCATATTTTGAGGTTCTTCTTGACACCAATAAAACTTAGCATTTTTTTTGAATCTTTTTAAATCTTTTGCTAAAGTTTTTACCGGAAATGGATATAATTGTTCTATCCGAATAAAAAACACCTGATTATTTTTTATTTTTTCTCTAGCTTCTAGAAGATCAAAGTAAACTTTTCCTGAACATAAAACCACTTTCTTAATTTCTTTATCTTTCTTAAGTTTAATTAGATCATATTCTTTCAGCCCCGCATGATCTTGGAGGACTCTGTGAAATGTGTTTTTTTTGGTGAAATCTTCTATGTTTGAAACGCATCTTTTGTTTCTTAGTAAAGATTTAGGTGTCATGATTATTAAAGGTTTCCTAAAATCTCTATGTATTTGTCTTCGCAAAGCATGGAAGTAATTGGCAGGTGTAGTGCAATTCACAACTTGAATGTTTTCAACAGCGCATAATTGCAAAAATCTTTCTAGTCTTGCTGAAGAATGTTCTGGACCTTGCCCTTCATAACCATGTGGCAAGAGCATCACTAAACCGCTCGCTTTTGACCATTTTCTTTCACTTGTAGTAATAAACTGGTCTATTATGACTTGCGCACCATTTGCAAAATCTCCAAACTGAGCCTCCCATACTACTAAAGTTGTCGGTTCCGAAAGCGAATAGCCATGTTCAAAACCTAGTACAGCAAACTCTGAAAGCAAACTATCAATTACTTCAAGTTTTTTTTGTTTTTCAGAAATATTATTCAACGGAGTATAGTAGCTACTATCTTTTTGATCGCGTAGTACAGAATGTCGTTGACTAAATGTTCCTCGACCAGAATCTTGACCTGAAAGTCTTACAGGAGTGCCTTCTTCCAATAGGGTCGCGAATGCCAATTGCTCTGCTGTTGCCCAATCAAATCCTGTTCCATTTTCAAACATTTTCTTTTTATTTTCAAAAATTCTTTTTATTGTTGGATGAACGTTGAAATCTTCAGGAATATGGACAATTCTTTTTCCAATTCTCTTAATTGTGTCTAAAGTTACACCTGTAACTCCCTTTTTATCCTTACCTTTTTCGGGTTTATATCTCGACCAAATTCCTTCGAACCACTCAAGTTTTGGTTTGTATTCTTTAGCAGTTTTTAATTGCTCATCCAGAAGATTTTTAAATTCTTTTTTATTTTTATTGAATTCTTCAGCGGTAATTGTTCCTTCTTTTATAAGTTTTTCGCCATAAACATTAAGTGTTGTTGGGTGTTGTCTAATTTTTTCATACATCATCGGCTGCGTAAATGAAGGCTCGTCTCCTTCATTGTGACCAAATCTTCGGTAACAAATCATATCAATCACTACGTCCCTGTTAAACTGCTGTCTGAATTCTGTAGCTATCCTTGCGCAATGAACGGTGGCTTCTGGATCATCTGCATTCACATGTAAAATTGGTGCCTCAACCATTTTTGCTATGTCAGATGGATAGGGTGAAGATCTTGCGAATCTTGGATTTGTAGTAAAACCTATTTGATTATTCACAATGATATGAATTGTTCCACCTGTGCTGTGTCCCCTTACTCCAGACATAGCAAAACATTCAGCAACAACACCTTGGCCTGCAAAGGCAGCATCTCCATGAATTAAAATAGGAACCACTTTTTGTCTTTTGATATCCTCATGAAAAAATTGTTTAGCACGAGTTTGGCCCAATACAACAGGATCAACGGCTTCAAGATGAGAAGGATTGTCCGTTAAGCTTATATGAACTAAATTACCATCAAATTCTCTATTTGAAGAAGCGCCTAAATGATATTTTACATCTCCTGCCGATTCAACTATTGAGGAACCAAACTCACCCGCAAATTCATTAAATATTTTTTTGTAAGATTTTTGTAGCAAGTTTGCTAATACATTTAATCGACCTCTGTGCGGCATACCAATTTTAACTTCTCGAACACCTAACTGACCACCTCGCTTTATTATTTGCTCTAAGGCTGGAATTAATGCTTCTCCGCCATTTATACCATACCTTTTGGTACCAACAAATTTAACAGCCAAAAATTTTTCAAATCCTTCCGCTTGAATTAATTTGTTTAAAATAAATTTCTTACCAGTGTCTGTAAAATTTATTTGATTTTCTTTTTTTTCCATTCTTTCTCTAAACCACTTTTTTTCAACAGGATCTGAAATATGCATATATTCAACACCTATGGTTGAACAATAAGTTTTTTTAAGAAATGAAAGTAGTTCTTTGATGGTTGCATATTCGCGATCCATATATTCATGTAAATAAATCTTTTTATTATAATCTTCTTTTTTAAAACCATGGTCAGCTGGATGCAGTTCATGAAGATATTTTCTCTCCATCATTCCTAATGGATCGAGATTTGCAATGAGATGTCCCCTAATTCTATAGGCTCTAATCAGGGCAATGGCTTTCACCGATTGTTCTTTTTCCTTTTCGTAATTTTCTTCTGGAATTGATATGTCATTAATAGATGGTTGTTTGTCTTCGACCAAATCTTTTTCTAGAAGATTAGTTTTTAAATTATTATTTTTTTCAGGGGACCAACTTGGCCCTAATATTTCCTTTTTGATAATTTCTTGATCCTCATTAAGACCATCAAAGAATTCTATCCAACTTTGAGGGATAGATTTTGGATTATTTAAATATTTTAAATAAAGTTCTTTAATAAAAGCACTATTGCTGCCTTGTAAAAATGAGGTTTTTTCAAAAATTATATTATCTTTGTTTGATGTCATTGATGGTAAAAAATAAATTTCATCTTATTATAAAATTGATAAAACTATCTTGCAAGTTTATCATACAAGGTTTGGCCAATTAGCGCAGGTGACTCCGCAATTAAAATACCACATGATTTCATTTTTTCTATTTTGTCCTCTGCTTTACCTTTGCCACCAGAAATAATAGCGCCTGCATGACCCATTCTTTTGCCTGGAGGCGCTGTCTTGCCGGCTATAAATCCAACAATAGGCTTTTTAACTTTTGAGGATTTAATAAACTCTGCTGCTTCTTCTTCAGAAGAACCTCCGATTTCCCCAATCATTAAAATTGACTCGGTTTTTTGATCTTTTAAAAAAAGCTCTAAACAATCAATAAAACTTGTTCCATTAATAGGATCTCCCCCAATACCTATAACTGTTGACTG
>JYMV01011641.1_pt1 | contig 14282 bp, 9 predicted proteins | sample 338911 | NCBI WGS metagenome assembly JYMV01 (sample SAMN03354496, study PRJNA234377) | hydrothermal vent metagenome | biome: Deep sea; feature: Hydrothermal plumes at the Eastern Lau Spreading Center, Western Pacific Ocean; material: Seawater | place: Tonga | collected 2009 | depth 2000 m m
ATAGGAGGAATATGAGTAAAAGTAAAACCCCACCCAAAAACACACCCGTTCGCCGGTTTGTCCAGCAGCTTACCGGAACCGCAAACGAGAGTGAAATCAGCCGCCGCGAATTTCTTGCAACGGCCAGTGCGCTCGGATTTAGCGCAGCTGCAGCCTATGGCCTGCTCGGTCTGCCTTTTCCGAAAACTGCGAATGCCGCAGGTAAAAAAGGCGGGGTATTGAAGGTTTCGATGAATATCAAAGACATCAAAGACCCGCGTATTTATGACTGGTCTGAAATGGGTAATGTTGCCCGCCAGTTTTGTGAACCATTGGTGCGCTACACAGCGGACTTCACCTTCAAAGGCATGTTGCTTGAGAGTTGGGAAGTCAACGGCGATGCGACTCAATACACGCTTCATGTGCGCAAAGGCGCAACTTGGAACAATGGCGACACCTTCAACGCCGATGATGTGATGTTTAACATCAATCGCTGGTGTGACGGTGCAGTTGAAGGAAACTCCATGGCCAGCCGCATGGAAGCACTGGTGGATTCCGGAACTAAGAAAGCGCGTTCCGGAGCGATTGTGAAAGTGGACGATTACACCGTGCGTCTGAATTTGAAGCAACCGGATATCAGCATAATTCCGGGAATTTCAGATTATCCGGGTTTGATAGTTCATCGTGATTTCGAGAAAGATGGCGGAGACCTCAAAAAAGCCCCAATCGGCACAGGCCCCTTTGAATTGACATCATTTGAAGTTGGTGTTGGTGCTAAACTCAGTCGACGAAAATCCGGCTGGTGGGGTGGTGAAGTCTATCTCGACGGCATCGAATATACCGATTACGGTACTGATCCGGCGGCAGAAATTTCGGCTTTTGAATCGGGTGAGATTCACGCCAATTACGGAACCACCGGTTATAATGTGGAAATTCTGGATGGTTTTGGACTCAACAAAAACGAGGTGGTGACCGCCGCAACGGTTGTCGCACGGATGAACGTTAGTGCATTCCCTTACAACAACCAGAAGGTTCGCCAGGCAATGCAGCTTGCAGTCGATAATTCTGTTGTCCTGGAGTTGGGCTATAACGGGCTTGGTAAACCAGCAGAAAATCATCATGTTGGTCCTATGCATCCTGAATACTACAAGCTCTCTTCAGTCAGCCGTAATACGGCCAAAGCCAAAGCTTTACTTAAAGAAGCAGGTGTTGCTGACCGTGAATTCGAGTTGATTTCGATTGACGATGACTGGAGGCGCAACACCACCGACGCTATTGCCGGACAACTGCGCAAAGCCGGAATCAAGGTTAAGCGAACTGTCATTCCGGGATCATCGTTCTGGAACAACTGGGTTCAGTACCAGTTTTCTACGACAAACTGGAATATGCGTCCCCTCGGCGTACAGGTTCTGAAGCTGGCTTATCATTCTTCAGCAATCGGGAAATGGAACGAGACTGCTTTCTCCAATGCGGAGTTTGACAAAAAACTGGACGCGGCGTTGGGTATCGCGGATAACGATAAACGTCGTGCGTTGATGAAGGATATTGAGCAGATTCTGCAGGATTCCGGAATCCTCATCCAGCCCTATTGGCGTTCGCTTTTCAACCATTCGGTCTCAAAAGTTAACGGATTGCGCATGCACCAGACTTTTGAGCATCATTTCGAAGAGGTCTGGCTCGGCTGAGGTTGAGATCTAATTTTTATTGGCGGACAGACATGTCCGCCTTCCTTTTTGCATTTCTTTTGGTGGGCAGGTGTGTCCACCCTTCTTTATCTCTTGTCCGATCTTTTCATGCTTCGTTTTATTCTGCAACGCACTTTCATTATGGTTTTGACCATGTTGACTTTGTCGCTGGTGTTGTTTTCTCTGGTCAATTTGGAACCAAATCTACGCAAATTGGCGTTGGAGCAGAACAACAACCGAATGAGTCATGAGGCTGTAAACAGCTGGCTGGAAAAAAACGGCTATCGCCGCCCGTTTGCTGTCCGATATGGCGAATGGGTCAGTGGAGTTGTGACCGGAGATTTCAGCTACTCGACACGTTTCCGGAAACCTGTTAATGAAGTTTTACCTAAGCGTCTGGGATATACAGGGATTTTGGCGTTTTGGGTTTTAGTTACAATGGTACCAGCGGCCCTGCTGATTGGGATTTTGAGTGGCATGCGCGAAGGTTCTGCTTTGGATCGCAGCCTTTCTATATTTTCTGTAACAACTACAGCCACCCCGGAATATGTGAGCGGTATCCTTTTTACCGTTATTTTTGCTTCATGGCTCGGTTGGCTCAAAGGTGTCTCAAATGTGAATGATATTACCATAGCAAATTTCACCTTGCCGGTAATGACCATGTCAATTTACGGAATGGGATACATCGCCCGTATGACACGTGCATCTATGAGCGAAGTAATGACCTCGCAATACATCCGTACTGCGCATCTCAAAGGACTAGCTTTTGGGACAGTCGTTTTCAAACATGCCCTGCGCAATGCCTTGATTGCACCGTTCACTGTTATTCTACTGCAGTTTCCGTGGCTACTAACAGGCGTAGTTATTGTCGAAAAAATCTTTAATTACAAAGGTTTCGGTTGGGTACTGGTGGAAGCTGCTGAAAATAACGACATAAATTTACTCCTCGCCTGCTCACTTGTTTCGGTTGTTGTGGTAATTGGCACACAGCTAATATCCGATGTCGGCTATGCCTACCTCAATCCCCGTATTCGTGTGGAGTCCTGAATATGGAATTTCTTAATGTTTGGGAATTGTGGGGTGGAGTAGCCATTCGTTTTTGGCCTGTCTGGACGGCAATGGCAATCACGTATCTGCTGATGCGTACAAATCGTAAAATCCTTGGTGTTTTCGGACACTTGCTGGATAGCCCAGTAGGACTAACCGGACTAATGCTAGTACTGTTTTGGTTATTTACTGCCTTGTTTGCAGATCTTGTAGCCACTTTCGATCCACTGGAGCAATTCTACCGTTATCGTCGCAAACCACCGGGTATAGTTAACGTTGAAAATATGATTCCAATGTTTTTTGGTTCAGACAATCTTGGACGTGACCTTTTCAGCCGGATGGTTCACGGCAGTAGATTTGTACTCATAATTGCTCCTTCAGCAACACTGGTGGCCTTCATTGTCGGTATCACACTTGGTTTACCTGCCGGATTTAAAGGCGGACGCACAGACTCCATTCTCTCCTTCATTGCGAATATGATTTTGTCATTCCCAGTGATTGTTTTGTTCTATCTGTTGGTAACCCCCGGAATACGCGAGACGGCTTTACCCAATGTGATGGCCGGTGTCTTTTTTATGTTTCCCATCATCTTCTCCCTGACAGTCCTCCGGAGCCGTTTCTCGGAACGTCCAGGGTTACTATTTCCATGGAGTGTGATCATACTCATACTGGGAGGATGGCTCTATTCTGGAGTAGTTTTCAATTCCGACCCGCTGGGTTTGATTTCAATGGATCCTAATGAACTAAACATTTTTGCGGCAGTAGTTTTCGCCAGTTCTCCTGGAGTCTTCAGGATTGTCCGTGGATTGACAATGGACATAAAAACCCGTGACTACGTAGCCGCAGCCCAGACTCGTGGTGAAACTCCGTGGTACATCATGCTCTGGGAAATTCTGCCCAACGCTAGAGGCCCGCTGATCGTTGATGCCTGTCTGCGCATTGGTTACACAACTATATTGCTCGGCACACTCGGTTTTTTCGGTTTGGGTTTGGCTCCAGAAAGTCCTGACTGGGGTTCGATGATTAATCAAACTCGTGGTCTCATCCGCCTGGTTCCGACTATTGTCCTGCCGCAAACCATTGCTCTGGCAAGTTTTGTCCTGGGACTCAATTTGCTGGCAGACGGGCTTCGTGAAGAATCACTAAAAGATTGAGAAAAATAAATTAGAAATTAGAAATGAGAGAACCCATCCTTGAAATCAATAATCTGTCAGTCTCCTTCTTCACCCGTCATGGAGAAATTCCTGCGGTAATGGATTTTTCAATGACTGTGCATGCAGGCGAAGCGATGGGACTTGTTGGTGAATCAGGGTGTGGCAAATCCACCGTGGCACTGGCAATTATGCGTTATCTTGGTGGAAATGGAAGAATAACTGAGGGCAGTATACGTTTCCGGGGACGTGAAATGACAGAAATGACCGGAGCAGAACTGCGCGAACTCCGTGGATCTCAGATTTCCATGATTTATCAGGAACCGATGGCTTCTTTGAATCCAGCAATGCGTGTCGGTCTGCAATTAATGGAAGTTCCTCTATCGCACGAATACATCAGCATAGAGGAAGCAAAGCAGCGTTCCCTGGAAATGCTGGAGGCAGTACGGCTTCCGGACCCGGAACGTATCTTCCGATCTTACCCACACCAAATTTCTGGAGGGCAACAGCAGCGGATTGTCATTGCAATGGCTCTTCTGTCTCAGCCAACTTTGCTCTTACTCGATGAACCAACAACTGCACTTGATGTCACCGTTGAAGCGGGTATTGTTGAATTGGTTCGTGATCTTGGAAGAGAATTTGGAACATCTATGCTTTTTGTTTCACACAATCTAGGTTTGATCCTGGAATCTTGTGACCGTATCACTGTCATGTATTCCGGAGAAGCAGTCGAAAGCGGGCAGATAAAAAATGTCTTCCGGAAAATGCGGCATCCGTATACACAAGGTTTGCTTCGTTCCATCCCTCTCCCCGGCACAGATAAAACTGCTCGTCCGCTGATTCCAATTCCTGGACAATTGCCGCTTCCGCATGAACGCCCACAGGGTTGTAATTTTGGTCCGCGCTGTAATCATTTTCAGTCCGGGAAATGCAATGTTAAGAAAATACCAATGATCTCTGTCAACGATAGTGAACATTTCAGCCGTTGTCTGCGGGTCTCCGAAATTGACTGGTATGCTGTTCCGGAATCTTCAGTCCAAGCTGAAAAAATGGAAATGGGAAACACTATTTTGGCTGTCCATAACCTCAGCAAACACTACGATGTCTCTGCAAATGCCTTGTTTGCATCCAGTAAATCCGGAACAGTGAAAGCCAATGAGAACATCAGTTTTGAAGCAAAAAAGGGAGAAATCGTAGCCATTGTGGGCGAATCCGGATGCGGAAAATCAACATTAGCAAAAATTTTACTGGGTTTGGAGGAAGCGTCTGAGGGAAATGCCGAATTTGAAGGTGTAGATTTAGCACATAGTCCTGTGGAAAGGCGTAGCGTAAAAACTATTGCTCATCTGCAAATTGTTTTTCAAAACCCGTTTGACACACTCAATCCCAGTCACACCATCGGTTATCAAATTATGCGTGCCCTGGAAAAATTCGGGGTCGGTCAGTCTCCGGATAAACGACGAGAACAAATGCTGGAACTGCTGGATTTGGTCAAACTACCTCGTGAATTTGAAAGGCGCATCCCACGTCAGCTTTCCGGAGGACAGAAGCAGAGGATCGGCATAGCCCGGGCTTTTGCTGGCAAACCTTCTCTGGTTGTTGCAGACGAACCGGTATCCGCATTGGACGTTTCCGTCCAGGCCGCAATCACTGAATTGCTGACAGATATTCAACGCAAAGATAAAACAACTTTGCTCTTTATCAGTCACGATCTGAGCATGGTACGCTATCTTGCTGATCGTGTGATTGTCATGTATCTGGGACGAATCGTCGAACAGGGTTCTGCTGACGAAGTTTTCTCTCCACCTTATCATCCATATACAGAAGCTTTACTTTCTGCCGTTCCAATTGCTGACCCGGACATTGTAAAAGAGCACATTATTTTAGAAGGAGACATCCCCAGTGCTCTCAACCCTCCTTCAGGCTGCCCTTTCCACACCCGTTGTCACCGCAAAATCGAAGGACTCTGTGACCACGAAATTCCGCCTTTGAAACATCTTTCTTCCGGACATGACATCTCCTGTCATCTTGCCGACGAAGATCTCAATTCCATGGCTCCTGTATTCCGGTCTGGTAAAAAAGCTGCTGCATGAATTGACATTGCCACACTTAACATCTCGACAATCACTAGTTTATCGTGTAATTCCGAACGTATGTGAGTGATCTTATGAGATATCGGCACTTTTTCAGTATGTCATTTTTATGCAAAATAATTATATTTCAACTAATCGGAACTAAATATTCTTATTTTTAGTTTTTCGGAACTGACAGTTCTTTTTTTATCACAATCAAATTTATTAATCATGTTAGCGAATAATCAAATTTAACTTATTGTTATTATAAACTATTAAATTAGTTTCAACATTTTATTTTTGATAAACTAATGAAATTTTTCTGCCAAACTCAATCTGCTTAGAATAAGCGGAACTGTTGGTTCTTGTTTTAAAATATATTTTAATATTATTTAATATTATCAGTTAGATATATCTTGGCATTGCGTGTGCAATTGGTTGTATACGGAATTCGAATCTTGAGAATTCTGTTATCTTTCAACTTTAGTCAGCAAAGCAGAAAAAATGGAAATACCTTTTAGAGAATCAGACACCTTGGAAAACGATATGTTTATGGAACCAGCCGACGATCTCCAGGACTACTTAAAGCAAAAAACTACCTGGTCAATGGAAATTTTACCTCACAATATTAATGACGTTTCCTTGATTCCAGAGTTTGTAAACGAAGTCTATATAACCATGATTCCCGGAGCAAGTTGTTGGGAAACTATCCAAACCGCTCAGCAAATTAAAGCTGTCGGGAAACAGGCAATTCCGCACATTGCCGCACGCAGTTTTGCGGATGTTGAGGAATTGAGTGCATGTCTTTCCGAACTTCAAGAAGCAGGAATTGAAAGAGCTTTGTTGATCGGTGGCGGAAATTCCGAACCGGCAGGCGATTTTAGCTGCGTAATGGATATGTTGAAAACCGGTTTGTTAACAAAATACGGAATTAACTCTTTTGACTTTGCCGGACATCCGGAAGGAAATCCGGACGATCCAAATTCTGAATTCCATTTACTGGAAAAACTGCGCTGGACGGAAGAGCGTGGAATTTCTACCCGTATTGTGACTCAATGGTGTCTTGATACCGATAGCGCCAATGACTGGATTTCCGGACTTCGAGAAAAAGGAATTCGGAATCCGATTCACATCGGCATACCGGGTCCATCTACCATCAAAACTTTGATGCGCTTTGCCAAGGTTTGTGGGGTCAAGGCTTCGACCCAGGTTTTGCGCAAACAGGGATTGAATCTCAGCAAATTAATGTTTGTCAACAAACCCGACAAAATTATTTCCGAACTGCGTGGTTACGATCAGTTACATCTTTATCCTTTCGGAGGTATTGAAAAATCTGCTGCATGGCTGACTGAGCGGCAAAAGGCTAACGACTGAAATTAAGGCACTCCAAATATAGTTTGAAAACAATTTCTTACGATCATATAATGTGACGAAACGTTAGTCTCTAAACCCAAAACCTGAAACACCGTCTATGCCAATTTCATTAAAACTTAAAGACGCACGTGTTGTTTTTACACCCTCCGGAAAACGCGGATATTTTCCGGTGGGTACTCCGGTTTTACAGGCCGCACAAACTTTGGGTGTAGACATCGACTCCGTTTGCGGCGGCCGCGGCCTTTGCGGACGCTGTCAAGTTGTTCAAGCCACAGGGAACTTTTCCAAACACAAAATAAATTCCAAAGCACAAAATATCACGCCACTGAGTGAAACTGAAAAAGTCTATGCAGAGCGTCCCAATAAATCACTCGCAGAAGGCAGAAGACTCAGCTGTGCAGTCCAAATTTTAGGTGATTGTGTAATTGATGTTCCGGCAGACAGCCAGGTTCATCAACAGATTATCCGCAAAGAGGCAGATGCTTTTGATATTGAAATCATCCCGCCTGTACAGCTGCATTACGTCGAAGTCTGGCAACCGAATATGCACGATCCTTCCGGAGATTTGCGCCGATTGCGGGAAGCTATGGAGCGCGAGTGGCAGCTCACAGATTTACGATTTGGTCACGGAATGCTGCTTTCACTGCAAAGGGAATTAAGAGAAGGTGATTGGAAAGTTACAGTTGCAGTGGATTATCTGGGACAGGTAATTGCGGTGTATCCCGGTTTTAGAGAATCCCTTTGCGGTCTTGCCGTAGATGTCGGATCAACCACAGTGGCGGCTCACCTCTGCAATCTCAGAACCGGTGAAGTGCTGGCTTCTGCCGGAGTGATGAATCCGCAAATACGCTTTGGCGAAGATTTGATGAGCCGCGTTTCCTACGTGATGATGCATCCCGGAGGCGATCTTGAAATGACAAAAGTGATCCGGACGGCGATCAATGAACTTGCAGAAAAAGTTACCACGCAAGCCAACCGGAAATTAGACGAAATAGTAGAAGTATCTTTTGTCGGTAATCCCATTATGCACCACCTGCTGCTGGGAATTAACCCTGTTGAACTGGGAGGAGCACCATTTGCCCTGGCCACCGACGAAAGCGTAAGAGTTCGAGCCAGGGATTTAAATTTAAAGCTGCATACCAATACGCGGTGTTATGTTTTGCCCTGCATTGCAGGGCACGTTGGAGCAGATACGGCAGGCATGATTTTAGCGGAAGCTCCGCATCGCAGGGAAGCCATCACATTGCTCGTTGATATCGGAACAAATGCTGAAATTGTTTTAGGCAACAACGAACAGCTTTTGGCCGCGTCAAGTCCCACCGGCCCCGCTTTTGAGGGCGCGCAAATTTCTTCCGGACAACGTGCGGCTCCCGGAGCAATTGATCGTGTTCGAATTGACCGCAAAACTTTGGTACCCCGTTTCAAGGTCATCGGTGCTGATTTATGGTCGAACGAATCTGGCTTTGAAAAATCCACAAAAACGATGGATGTTTCCGGAATTTGCGGTTCAGGAATTATTGAAGTGATTGCAGAAATGTATCTGTCGGGAATTCTCAGTCAAGATGGTGTAATAAATGGTGCTCTGGCCGCAAAGAGTGAGCATATAATTCCAGATGGACGTACATTTTCCTATGTTTTGTACAAGGGAAAACATAATATACAAGTCACTCAAAATGATGTCAGAGCAGTACAGTTGGCCAAGGCGGCGCTCTATGCCGGCATTCGTTTGTTGATGGAGCGTCTGGGAATTGAAACTGTTGACCGAATCCGTTTGGCCGGTGCGTTCGGCAGTCATATCGACGTAAAATACGCGATGGTTCTGGGCTTGATTCCGGATTGTGAATTGGATCAGGTCAGTTCCGCAGGAAATGCAGCAGGAACCGGTGCGAGAATAGCATTGCTAAATTATGAATCACGCAAGGAAATAGAAGAAGTGGTGCGGGAGGTAGAAAAAGTGGAAACTGCCGTCGAATCCAAATTTCAGGAGCACTTTGTAAATGCCATGGCTTTTCCGCACAAAACTGATTCTTTTCCGAATCTGGCAAAAGCCGTCAAACTTCCTGCTGAAACGAGCGCACAAAACAATACGCAAACTGGAAAAACCCGAAATAAACGTCGACGTAAGAAAAGTCGATTCTCTTGCATAACTAGTGAGCCATAAATTATGGTATTATACTGCGATTATTGACCTTGCATGTCATCTCGAATGCAGAGGGAGATCTGATAATTTTTTGATATCTTTTAAGATCACTCACATACGTTCGGAATGACACGATAAAACTCGTGACCGTCGAGTTAAATAATTGGTCGGTACAAAAAAATACTTTGCAATAAAGATAATTTGTAAACACTCTCAGGAACTTAAAAATGTCACCAAATACAGGACATCGGATGGGAGGCAGAAATGCCCGCAAAGCAAAAAGGGCAGCGGCTCTCCCGGAAAACATGAAACCCGTACATCCTGGACAGGAAGGCGGGAACTTTAAACCGCTGAAAGAAGAGGATTTGCCGAGCATTCACGAAGCAGTTTTGCAGGCCCTGGAAACGATCGGCATGGACAAAGCGATACCTTCCTGTATTGAAGCATGCACCGCGGTTGGCTGCACTGTTTCAGCTGAAGGACGCTTATTGTTTCCCCGCTCGGTTGTCAAAGATTGCCTGGAAATAGCAGCTCGTGGCATCACACTTTTTGGTGCGTCTCCGGAACATGATCTGCACTTGAGCGGCAAAAAAGTTCATTTCGGTACAGCAGGAGCAGCCGTTCATATACTTGATCCAATCAGCCGTGAATACCGTGAATCGACGTCTCATGATCTTTATGATATCGCACGGATCTGCGATACATTGGAGCATATCCATTTTTTTCAGAGATCGATCGTTTGCCGTGATTTGGAAGATGTACGTGAAATGGATATCACCACCTGTTACGCTTCGGTTGCCGGAACGAAAAAACACGTCGGCACCAGTTTTTCATTTCCGGAAAATGTAAATGAGGCTCTGCAAATGCTGCATCTGATAGCAGGAAATGAGGACGCCTGGCGGGCGCGGCCTTTTGTGAGCATGTCTGTATGTCATGTCGTACCGCCGATGAAATTTGCTGAAGACGCCAGCGCCTGTCTGGAAGCAGGAGTAAAAGGCGGAATGCCGATTTTACTTCTTTCCGCAGGACAGGCAGGAGCAACCTCACCTGCTACATTGGCCCGTTGTGTGGTGCAGGCCGTGGCAGAAGTTTTAGCCGGACTTGTGTATGTTAACGCAATCAAGGAAGGCGCACCTGCGATTTTTGGGGCGTGGCCCTTCGTTTCAGATTTACGTACCGGCGCCATGAGCGGCGGAAGCGGTGAACAAGCTGTCTTGATGGCGGCCTGCGGTCAAATGGCACAGTTCTATAACCTGCCTTCCGGAATTGCCGCGGGTATGACAGATTCAAAAATTCCGGATGCACAATCCGGATATGAAAAGGGCTATACGGTTACATTGGCCGGACATTCCGGAGCAAATCTTGTTTACGAATCTGCTGGAATGCATGCCAGTTTGTTGGGCTGTTGTCTGGAAAGTTACGTCATTGATAACGATATGCTTGGAGCGATTAACCGTACAGTCAGAGGGATAGAAGTTAACGCTGAAACTCTGTCACTCGGTCCAATCCGTGATGTCTGTCTGGATGGTCCCGGACATTATTTAGGCCATGAACAAACCTTAAAAAGGATGCAAACAGATTATCTTTATCCGACAGTTGGAGATCGGGAAAACATCAATAACTGGATCGAACAAGGTTCTACTGATTCAATTCAACGTGCTCATCTAAAAGTAAAGGAAATCCTGAAAACACATTTTCCAAAACATTGGGACGAGGCGACTGATGAGAAAATCAGAGCACAGTTTCCTGTACGGTTACCAAGAAACCGAATGCAGATCCCAGAAATTTCATGAAAACACATGCACGAGTAGTGATCATCGGCGGTGGGGCAATGGGCGTAGGTATCTTGTATCACTTAACAAAAGAAGGCTGGAAAGATGTAGTTCTGGTGGAAAAAGGTGAGTTGACTTCAGGTTCAACCTGGCACGCCGCCGGATTGATTCCACATTTCATTGCCTCTTTAAACCTGGCCAAAATCCATTATTACGGCTCGGAACTCTACAAAAACCTGGAAAAGGAAACCGGACAAGCCACGGGTTGGCATGGTTGTGGTGCGGTGCGTTTGGCAGTCAATCAGGATCAAGTCGATTGGTTCCATTATGTGAAAGGCATTCTGGCGCAAATCGGTGCGGAATGTCATTTGTTGGGACCGGATGAAATCAAAGAGGTTCACCCACTGCTGAATACCGACGGTGTTTTGCTGGGCGCCTACACTACCGGTGACGGACACACCGATCCCAGCGGCGTAACTCATGCCATGGCAATCGGAGCTAAAAATCGCGGCGCAGAAATTTACCGCAATAACCGAGTTACGGAGATTAATTCACTGCCTTCCGGAGAATGGGAAGTTGTAACGGGAAACGGCAAAATTGTTTGTGAACATGTGGTCAATGCGGCCGGTTCGTTTTGCGCACAAGTCGGTGCGATGGTCGGCCTCAAAATTCCGGTCGTCAACATGGTACATCAATATTTAATGACCGAAACCATTCCGGAAGTTGCCGCGCTCAAAACGGAACTTCCGGTGGTGCGCGACCCGCGATCTTCGTGTTATTACCGACAGGAGCAAAGCGGATTAATTATCGGACCGTATGAAATGAACGCCAAGGCCTGGGGGCTGGACGGCATCGACTGGAGTTTTGACAACGCGCTTTTGCCGCCGGATTTGGAACGCCTTGAACCCCATTTAGAATTGGCCGCACGGAGTCTTCCCGTCTTTGAAACCGCCGGAATCAAAAAAGTCGTCAGCGGCCCGATCACTCACACTCCGGATGGAAATTTCCTGCTCGGTCCTGCTCCGGGATTACGTAATCACTGGATGTGCTGCGCGGCAAGCATTGGTATCACTCAAGGCCCAGGTTGCGGAAAATACCTGGCGCAATGGATGGTTCACGGTCAAACCGAAATCAATGTGCGGGAATTTGATCCACGCCGCTACGGGGATTGGTCTTGCGGGAACTACGCACTCGATAAATCCATCGACGAATACGAGCGCATGTACGCCACACACTATCCCGGAGAATTTACGGATGCCGGACGTCCCGTGCGCACCACTCCGATTTATGAAAAACTCAAAGCGCAAGGAGCAGTTTTCGCTGAAACTTTCGGCTGGGAACGCGCCAAATGGTTTGACACAAAAGGCGAAGGGGAGAAATACAGTTTCCGGCGCAACAATACTTTTGCTGTTGTAGCCGAAGAATGTCGGGCAGTGCGTGAAAGAGTCGGTTTGCTTGATTTGACATCATTTTCCAAATACGAAATTTCCGGTACTGATGCGGAATCCTTTCTGAACCGAATTTGCGCCAATCGTATTCCAAAATTAAACTCCGGAAGTTCAGGCGGCGGTGGCGTTGCCTTGGTTCACATGCTCACAGAAATAGGCGGCATCGAGTGCGAAGCCACCATCACATACTTGGCGGAAAACCATTTTTATGTACTTTCAGCTGCAGTAGCTGAATTACATGATTTTGACTGGCTTAATCAACATATTCTTCCGCCGGAAGCTCCGGTGGCGGAAAAAAATGTCAGCATCCGGAATGTCACCGATGACTTCGGGGTCTTGGTGCTTTCAGGTCCAAGATCAAGGGACGTGTTGTCAAAACTGACTGACGCTGATTTGAGCAATGAAGCTTTCCGCTGGATGCACGGAAAATCCATCGAGGTTTCCGGAATTCCTTTACGGGCTTTACGGGTTTCTTATGTCGGAGAATTGGGGTGGGAACTGCACCATCCGATAGACAAAATGGAAACGCTTTACGATGCCCTGATGGAAGCCGGAGAAGAATATGAAATCGCCAATTTCGGAACATATGCCATGAATTCGCTGCGTATGGAAAAAGCCTACAAAGGTTGGGGGGCTGAATTGACCACCGAAATTACCCCAATTGAATCCGGCTTGGAACGTTTCGTCGATTTCAGCAAATCCTTCATTGGACGCGAAGCCACGCTTTCCCGAAAATTACTGGGTGTGAACACAAAATTGGTTTATGTGTCTGTGGAAACTGCCGATTCCGATTGCCTCGGCAATGAACCGGTTTTGGCTCCAGAAACTCCGGCGTGCGAAAAAATAATCGGTGTAACCACCAGCGGAGCCTACGGACACACCGTCGGGCAAAGTTTGGTTTTCGCCTATGTCCAACCTCAATACGCCGAACCCGGAACACAGTTTGAAATACGAGTCCTAGGACAAAACTGTCCCGCAACTGTCCTCAAAGAAGCTGCCTACGATCCACAGAATTTGCGTTTACGTGACGTATGATTTGAGGTGCGTTTGCAAAAACACAGGTCAATCTTTATTCTCATGGTAAATTGCCTGAAAATTTTCTTTTGTAGTTAAAAATACCTATAAAATTAGTTATATGGTACTGAAAGACACTGATTGATGGCAAAGCGAATCCGAACTCACTTAATGTTTGATGGTAATGCTGAAGAGGCAATGAACTTTTATTTCAGCCTTTTCCCGAAGTCAGAAGTCCATGATGTTATCCACTATGATGAGGGCGAGAACAAAGGAAAATTACATCACGCTTCTTTTAGCCTGGGAGGGAGAGAGTTCATCTGCATTGATTCCCCGGTCAAACATGACTTCGGCTTTACGCCTGCAATTTCAATATTTGTTGACTGTGATTCCATTGAAGAACTGGATCGTGTCTATTCCGCACTCGCCGATGGCGGAGAGGTATTTATGCCACTTGATAATTATGGATTCAGCAAGAAATACGGGTGGGTAAGTGATCGCTTTGGTGTCTCATGGCAACTCAATCTTCCTTAGCCAAATACGCCGTATAACAATTCAACACAGTTGACAGTTTTTCAGATGCAATTCAAAAACTACGGC
>JYMV01019265.1_pt1 | contig 14282 bp, 13 predicted proteins | sample 338911 | NCBI WGS metagenome assembly JYMV01 (sample SAMN03354496, study PRJNA234377) | hydrothermal vent metagenome | biome: Deep sea; feature: Hydrothermal plumes at the Eastern Lau Spreading Center, Western Pacific Ocean; material: Seawater | place: Tonga | collected 2009 | depth 2000 m m
CCAAATTTTCAACAAAAGACTTTAGCTTATTTATTTCCGGAAATTTCCCGGAAGAACCACGCTTAAGGGCGGTAACCCTAAAGTCAGCTAACTGATGAAGAGCGTTTGTAAGGTGTGAGCCTAAAAACCCTGATGCCCCGGTTACGCCAACTTGCATTGGTTTCCTTTCCCAAAAACTATAGGATATTGATTCGTCCTACTTTAAAAAAATAGATCTTTTAAAATATTTATACAGTATTTTTAAATTAAGAAGCTAAAATACCTGCGTTTGAAAATGTCATGGTTGTTTTGCTAATAATTACTTCTTAAACGGCATTATTTCTAAGAGGCTTAAGCGGTATGGTTAGATTTACTATTATATTTTTTCTTTCCCTTGCTCTGATGATCAGCTTAAAGATAACAGATTTTCGTGTTGCTAATGCCGAAGAACCACAGGTGTTTAGCCAGGCTCTATCTGGATACGTATATCAGTTCCCAAGAGATTTTTATTCTCATGATGATTTTAGAATCGAATGGTGGTATTACACCGGAAATCTAGAAGAAGTGGGAACTTCTCGCCCCTTTGGTTATCAGCTCACATTTTTTCGCGTGGCTCTTGACACCACAGATAGCAACCCAAACTCATCTAAATGGAAAGTAGCGCATATTTATTTTGCGCATATGACATTAACCGATATAGAAGGTGAAAAGTTTCATTACTTTGAGCGAATTAATCGCAAGGGTATTGGTAATGCTGGCGCTGACTCTGAACGATTGGTGGTTTGGAATGAAGATTGGTCCCTTAAGGGCAAAGATGAAAAACACTTGATTGAAGCGGTTGAGTCAGGAATGGGAATTAAATTACAATTAGTTCCAATGAAGGAATTAGTGTTTCATGGGCAAAACGGAATTAGTAAAAAAGGGAGTAAAACAGGAAATGCCTCCCATTACTTTTCCTACACACGGATGAAAACCAGTGGAACGGTATTCATGCACGGGAAGGCTTATAAAGTTCTTGGCACAAGCTGGATGGATCACGAATACTCAAGCAATCAACTTAATGATGAATTAGCTGGTTGGGATTGGTTTTCATTAAAACTCGATAATCAGACCGAATTGATGTTGTATCAGTTGCGCCGTAAAGCAGGGGGTGTCGATTCTTTTTCAAGTGGTACTTTAGTCTCGGCCGATGGCGTGACTCGACATTTGAAGAGAAATGAATTTACCGTGAGACCATTAACTCAATGGAAGAGCAAACGATCTGGTATTACGTATCCTTCGGGGTGGAAACTAGAAGTGCCAAGTTTTGGGATTAAACTAAGCCTCTCACCTGATTTGAATGATCAAGAGCTTTATGACTTACGTTCAATTTCAGCATCTTATTGGGAGGGGAGTATTTCAGTAGAAGGGACTATTCGTGGGGACTTGATTAAAGGTAAGGGATATGTGGAACTAGTAGGTTACGGCAAAGCCCTTATGCAGGATTTGCCTGAATAAATAACTAGGCAAAGATTTCCTTGTTGAGGGGAACCAAGCTCTTAACGAATAAGATAAAAACTCGTAAAGTACATAAAATAAAGGATTTATTTTATGTAGAGAGTTGGGCATAGAATTTGCTTTATTTGTGGGTTTTATAAAGAAAAAACTCAATTGAACCGGAGAAAGCCATGGTAAACCCCGTTAGTATTACAAGTAAACCAATGATCACAGTACCTGAGTCGCAAAAGGAAAAAAATTCATCTCAAGAATACAATGAATATGCTTCTATCAATGTTGAATTCTCCGAACAAGCAAAGAAAGTTAAAATATTTGAAAAAGGGAGTAACTTAACTAACGTTTTAAAGAGTGAGTTTGATCAGGTGTTTGGGCTCGATGGCAGTAAGAAAGAGTTATTTCTTGAAAGGTTGGATCATATTTTAGCTAATAAGTGATTTTAGAACTTAGGTTAGTTATTTCTGCGAGTCAAATTTGTTTTAACATTATACTTAGGCAAGTGAGTCCTCCATCCGCTTTTTCGAACTCGCTTATGTCTAGCTCTAGTGTTTTAAACCCTTCCTTATGAATTCTATCTGCTATTTGATTAGATTCTTTTGACATCAAGACTTTATTTTCGATAGCTAGACAGTTAGCGGCGCGATGACTTGAACTATCTGTTTCAATCCATTTAAACTCATGAAGAGGGTTAGTTTCTACCGAAGATGGGTCAAGTACGAGAATATCGTTTCCTAAATACGAGACCGAGGTTTTTAAGTGCAACCCACGTAGAATTTTGATGGGAATAATAGGTTTTTTTGTAAATTTGGCTAGCGCGTTCACAGCTTCAAAGTTTGTTCGACTTGATATTCCGACAAATATTTTTTTCCCCGTATTTAGCACGTCACCTCCGTCTAAAGTAACAAAATGTGGAAGTGTTTTTATCGTGCTATATTTTTTAATTTCTTTATGGATACTAGTACCTTCTCCACGTCTTGACTTTGTTTTATTAGGGCAAGCCAATGCAATATGATCAAAGATAACTGTTGTGTCCTCCACAAAAGGTCCGTCAGGATATTCATTAATAGCTGGGAGCACGACAACCTTTACTCCAGCTTCTTCTAAAGCAGAAATATAGAGTTCGTGTTGTAAGCAGGCACGTTTGAGATCTATGGGTTGGTCTTTCGGGTTTGCGGAAATAGCTCGGTTATAAGAAGGGCCTGGTCTTCGAACAAAAGCGATGGATTTGGGCATTGACGGAGTTAATCACAGGTTCGAGTATTCATCAGTCGAGCAAAGTAGAGCATACTGTGTTCTTTCCGCGATTTTCTATAGAGTTTCATAAGAGCTTTAGTGGGTTTAAGTTTTTCCCCAATTTTATCTGGTTGAGCGAAGTAGACGATTCCTCTGACAGTATGGAAATCATGGGCGTTGAGATTCATTACTTTTCTAGTACATTCTTTGGGGTAACCATGAAATTCATCGAGCTTGGGAAGAAAGGTATCATACATGTCATAAAGTACACCTTCCATCATCCCGGCATTATTAGGGGTAGGTTCAATGTTTGGGAGCCCTTGACCTTCAATGCCTTCACCTTCAGGGGGTAATCTGTTGAAAACTATCCTCTGGGCTGATAGCGTGACAGTAAACTTATCGATGTACTCAAACCCCTTTTCTTTGAAATAGTCTTCATTTAGGAGCTCGTTGTATGTAAAAACACTTATTTTTTCTGACATGCGTGGTCCCCAGGATAGACTGGTTAATATGACTATAAAGTTAGATTGTTGAGATATAATGAAAACCGTTGCTGGCTAATAGCTCACTATGATAATATAATTCTATCAAATGCACTGCTTTAATTTTTACAAAGCGTGATAAATAGATTTAAAGTAGTTTCTTTGTTTCTGCAGGCTGTCCGAAGGCCCAGGTTTAAACAATCCTATATATTATAAAACTCGTATTTTTAAAGAGGAGTTTAGTATGTCTTTAGAGAAAGTCGTTGTTGTAACCGATGCAGAGTTCGACTCTACTGTTCTTCAATCAGAAAAACCAGTCGTTCTTGATTTTTGGGCTGAATGGTGTCAACCCTGTAAGATGCTTGCTCCTACCGTAGGAGAAATTGCGGGAGAATATGAAGATAAGGTCAAAGTTGGAAAACTAAATGTAGATGATAATCCAAGCACAGCCACCAAGTACGGTATCCGTGGTATTCCTACGCTATTATTTTTTAAAGGTGGTAAAGTGGTTCAGCAGGTAACAGGAGTCAAATCTAAAGCTGAAATCAAAAAAATAATCGACGAAAATCTCGTCTGATTTTATTCCATTTTAAGGAGAAAAATTAGATTAGACAGATTGATATATAGGGTTCAAACCAAGGCGTTCAATCATCTCAATATCTCTTTTTGGGTCCTGCCCTTTGGTTGTAAGGTAGTTCCCTCCGAGAATGCCGTTAGCTCCAGCAGCAAAAATCTGTTCTTGATGATTAGTAAATACCTCTTCCCGTCCACCGCAGACAAATAGATCAATGGTTGGAAGGACTAGTCTGAGCATAGCTATAGTTCGAAGTGCTTCATACAGTTCCATTAGGGCCATATTTTCTAGTGCAGTTCCCTCTAATGGCTTAAGAAAGTTGATTGGAAATGACTGTGTTTCGAGATCTCGGATATCTATGGCAAGCTCTACCCGTTGAGCAAAAGTTTCTCCCATCCCAAAAATGCCTCCAACGCAAACCTGCAGCCCGGCTTCCTTAGCGTTCTTTACAGCTAGCACCTCATCTTCATAGTTATGGGTAGTGACAATTTTGTCAAAATGGCTTGCAGCGGTTTCTAAGTTGTGGTGACATCTATCTAGTCCGGCTGCCTTTAACTCCCTCATGTCATCCAGCTTCATCAAACCAAGCGAACAGCAAGTTTCCAAATTTGTTTCTTTTTTGATTCGTTTGATTGCTTCGATGACTTGATCCAGTTCCTCGCGGCGATTTAGTGCGGTTCCTGAAGTAACAATAGAGAATTCGTTAGACCCAAATGCCTCAGCTTCCTTTGCAGCCTCAACAATTTTGTCTACATCCAATAGGCCATATTCGGGGCTATCCGTCTTAAATTGGCTGGATTGGGCACAAAAACCGCAGTCTTCTTCACATTTACCAGCCTTCGCATTAACGATAGAACAAATTTTAACATCATCCCCTTTAAAACGATCACGTAGACGATTAGTGCCTTCGAACAAACAATCTAGTTCCTCATGGGAAAAAAACTCCAGTTCGAGCGCTTGTTGACGAGTAATTCCTTTCCCATCAAGGGCAGAATCAATCATTTCTTTGATTAGATCTTTTCGCATTTTAGAAAATGTATTTATAATTTTTGAGGAGATCCTACCACAGTTTGTTTTAGTTTTCTTCGTATTTGAGAAGATTGATCAAATCTTCCGACGCATTGACGGGTGTTAGACATGTTCCTAACCTGCAAACATAAGCAGTTGCCTTACCTCCCAGTATCGTTTTTTCTGCCAGCAATGGTAAGTCAGTAATCTTTTTAGCCACTTCGTCTTCATACGAAAATGCGAAAACGGCATTAGGAAAAAATTGGGAACGAATGGTCTTTAACATTTTCTTAGTGGATGGGTCATTTTTCTTGCCGATGATAGCCACCTCTTTGAGACCTCCTAGGTAGAGATGCAACGCCTGCATCATGAACGAGGAATTCATTCCGTATTCTGCTAGATCTTCGTGGAAGGCTAGGAAAATTTTTTCCGCGTGTCTAATAAAACCTGGGTTTGCAAGATAGGCCCCTAGTTTTAGGAATGCTAATGCTGCATTGCTGTTGCCCGATGGCTCGACACCATCGTATCCTGAGATTTGTCTGACGATCAGTTTTTCTGCATCAACCGCAGTTTCATAATAAGCACCATCGGAAGAAAATTTTTCTTCTACGATCTGCATTAGATCTCGTGCTTCAAGTATATATCTTGTATTGTAAGTTGCCTCATAAAGCTCTAGGCAGGCAACAGCAATTGATGAATAATCAAAGAGGTATCCGTCGTAGCGAGCTTCGCCTTCCCTAAAACGTCTTAGGAGTTTCCCCTCGGGTGTTTTTAAAGTGGATAGAATAAACTTCATCGCCTTTTCCGCTTTAGCTATTCGATCCATGTCTTCTAATACACGACCTGTTTTGGCCATAGCAGAGATCATTAGCCCGTTCCAGGATGTGAGCACCTTATCGTCTAATAAGGGACGAATACGTTTGCTTCGCTCTTGCAGAAGTTTTTTCCTAGCAGAACTCAATTCGGTAATAACAGTATCTTCAGTTAGTCCTAATTCTTTTGCTAGCTCTTGATAGGTGCGAGTTTGATTAAGAATATTTTTATGTTCAAAGTTCCCCTCTTCGGTGATGTTGAAAAATGGAATAACAATAGACGATGTTTGTCGACCTAATATTGACTCTACCTCGTCCTTTGACCAGACGTAGAATTTCCCTTCAACTCCTTCACTATCAGCATCTTCAGCACTGAAAAAAGCACCCTCCTCAGAGGTCATATCTTGATCAATGTAATAAAGAACATCATTGGCGTAATCCGAAAACTCTTGATGTCCTGTTATTTGAAATGTTTCGATAAGCGCTGTGATAAATAATGAATTGTCGTAAAGCATCTTTTCAAAATGTGGCACCAGCCATCGGTAGTCGGTGCTATAGCGGGAAAGCCCTCCCCCAATTTGGTCGTAGATACCACCCCACTTCATAGCTCGCAGGGTGCTTTCGGTCATTTCCAGACTCGAATTTGTTCCTGTACGGTGGTAGTGACGCAATAACATTGACAAACCCATTGAGGGTGGAAACTTATTTTGAGGCTGAAACCGAAATCCGTGGTTAAGGCTGTCGTAATGACTTTCATAAAGATTGGCTGCTTTATTTTCACCATCAAAATCAAGTGTTTCGGTTGTGTCAGTAGTGGCTTCGCGTTCCGAGTTTTCGCGGATTGCCGTTGCGAGAGCCTCGCTTTGTTTTTTTATTTTTTCTGGTTCGTTAAGCCAGGTTTTGGTTAGAAATATCAATACATCACTGAAAGATGGGAGGTTAAATCGCTTTTCAGGAGGGAAGTAGGTGCCAGAGTAAAAAGGAATTCCTTCTGGAGTTATGAATACATTGAGCGGCCAGCCACCCTGTTGTCCCATTGCTTGAATCGCTTTCATGTAGATGCTATCAATATCAGGTCTTTCCTCTCGGTCAATCTTGATGCTGATAAAATGATCGTTGAGAAGTTTTGCTAAATCAGGGTCTTCAAACGACTCCCGTTCCATAACATGGCACCAGTGACAAGTTGCATAACCGATACTTACAAGAAGAGGAAGATTCTTTTCTTGTGCTATCTTAAAGGGTTCCTCCCCCCACGGGAACCAATTAACCGGATTATGAGCATGCTGAAGGAGATAAGGACTTTTTTCGTGAATCAACTGATTGGTGTGGGCTTCGTTCACAATATTTCTTCGAGTTGTTTGAAAAAATCAGGAAAAGATTTCTCGACGCAGCTTGGGTTTTTAATGCGGATCCCGGGCACATTGAGACCCGCCAAAGCGAAACTCATAGCCATGCGATGGTCATCATAAGTTTCAATATCAGTTGGGTTGTAGGCTCCAGGACGAATCTTTAAAAAATCTTCGCCTGATTCAACGTGGGCTCCTAACCGAGAAAGCTCCTGTTCAAGCGCGCCTATTCGATCCGTCTCCTTAATTCTTAAATTACCTATGCCAGAGATGCATGTTTCTCCTTCAGCAAATAGAGCTGTTACGGCAAGGGTTTGAACGACATCGGGCATGCTATTCATATTGATGTCAATTCCTCGCAAAGGATTTCCTTTTATAAAAATTTTTTCAGAGGACCGTTCAGTCGTACAACCCATCTTCTCCAGAACATTGAGAAAACCGGCATCTCCTTGAACGCTTTTAGAATTAAGGCCAATTAAAGTTACTTCACCTTGAGTGATTGCTGCTGCGGCAAGAAAGTAGGATGCGCTCGACCAGTCGGCTTCTATCGTGTAGTCCATTGCATGGTAGGTTTGATCTGCTGGGATATAGAACCGAGAGTGATCTGTACAGTCAACGTCTACTCCAAAGGTTTTCATGATGTCGAGAGTTATGTCAGCATAGGGCTTGGAAGTAAGTTCACCAATAATATTGATAGTGGTTTCATTTTTAAAATAAGGTGCAGAAAGCAGGATAGACGTCAGGTATTGGCTGCTATAATTTCCCCTCCTGGGATGCCACCCCCCGGAATTTCCAAAGGAGGACAGCCATTGTTTTTTACCGAGCGAGCGTTGACACCTATTTGATTGAGTGCTTTAAGTAAATCTGAAATGGGTCGTTCCAGCATGCGTTTTTCCCCTGTAAGTTGAGTTGTCCCTGGAGAAAGAGCTGCGAAAGTTGTCAGAAAACGCATAGTGGTTCCGGCGAGGCCGATAGAGATTTCGTTGCGTGGGCATTTTATGTTCCCACCAGTTCCTGAAACCACGAAGGAACAATTTTCTTGTTTTACAGAAATACCAAATTGCTCCAAAGCCAGGCGCATGTATTTTGTGTCGTCGCTAAGCAGAGGATTGCGTAAGGTCGAAATACCCTTGGCAAGCGCTGCTATCAAAAGCGCTCGATTGGTGTAACTTTTTGAGGCTGGACATTCCACTGTCGCAACGATTTTTCCTGCAGGATTAATTTCTTTCAAAAAAAAAGCCCCATGGTTTAAAGGTGAACTATAGCATAATCACGAAACTCCAAAGGTCTTTGAAGACGGAAGATTTAGCGACATAGGGTTGGCTTGTTTCGGCAGGTGGGTTTTGCTATCATCGTTACGATTTGCAACGCAAATGAGCGATTGCTAAAGCTTTTTATATTCATGGTTTACGCAGTCTTTATTATGGGTGGTGACGCATTTAAAAGTCAGAAAAAAACTTTTTGGCAACGCCTCAATCATTGGTGGCATAGCAAGGAAGAGGTGGAACAAAAACGTCTCAAATCTTTTATTCCACTTACTCTGTATACAATTGCAGTTATTTATGGAGTAATCTACCTTTCTATTTTAAATACGGTCAACCGAGGTAAGGGAATGGATGCGATTAAAACTTGGTATGGCGGTGATAGGTCGGAGATAGTTAATGCGCTTCAGGAGGAGAAAGAATATTTAGAAAACAGCTTCCAAAAAATGATCAGAAAAAGAGTTTCTGGGGGGCGTTAATCTTTTCATTAAAGGGCTATGAGAAAATATGAAATAAATAGGTTTTATTTTTTTTCAGAAAGCTAGTGTAATGTTTTTCTAGATACGTAAAAAACATAAAGCTTTTAATAATGTTGTTTAAAAGTCGCAATATTTTTTTCCCATGCATGATGTTATGTGATGAAACGCTTGGTATATACATTCAATATGTTCTATCTCTTAGGGCTCTCCCTGTGGGTTGGGGGTATGTTCTTGCTTGGAATTTTGGTGGAGATTATTGTAAGGGTCAAGCTTAAAGAACAGCCATTGCTGGCTAGCAAAGTAATGAACACCATCATGGATGTGTTTAATATTGAAATTATTTATATTTGTATCGGATTTATGGTTACGGCCGAGATAATTAAGCTATTGGTAGGGAAGTTTAGTAGCCTCGAGTTTGACCAACTTGGCGTTACTAAACGCAGGTACGTTAAAGAATGGATTCTTGGCATTATGATTGTGCTGGCAATTTACATGGGAAGTTTCCTGCGACCAGAAATGCACGAAGTGGACAAGTTAAAAAAAGCCAGCCCAAACGATCAGAAACTGCAGATCCGCTTCGATCGTTTCCATTCGAAATTCGTCAATATTTATTCAGTTAACATGATCCTAGGACTATCGCTTCTATACATTCATGGCAAGGAGATGACTCGGTTTCGAAAAACCCCTAATGAAACTGATAAGTGAAATCCCTTTCACCATAAGTTGATTTTTTATCCTAAGCTCATGACTGATCGTCTGATATTCGTCTTTTTAGCATACTTTTTTTGCTGGGCTTGTTTTTTTTCAGCAACCTCTGTAGTGTTTGCTGTTGATGCCGGGGAAGAGCAGAAGGAAGGGTTGCCTAATAACCCACAGAAAGCGTCGGCCAAACCTCTTTCTAAAAAACTAGATAATTTCATGATGGTTCGTGTTCCAATTGGAACATTTAAAATGGGGTCGAGTTTTGTGGAAAACAAAAGGCACTTGAAGAAGTGTCGTAAGTATGACAAGTCCTGCGAGTTATGGTGGTTTAATGATGAGTACCCCGATAGGCTTATTTTTCTTGATAGCTATTGGATCGATATACATGAAGTAACCAACGAAAAATACCTTAAGTTTGTTTTAGCAACTGGGCATCGTTTTGCCTTAGATGAAACGTGTGAGACAGATAAATGCCGCGAGGGTAACTTGTGGCAGGGAGCTTCATTTCCCCCTAGAATTAATCGCCAACCGGTAACGCAAGTGAGTTGGTACGATGCGGACGCTTATTGTAGATGGAGAGGGAAACGGCTTCCCTCAGAAGCGGAATGGGAAAAAGCGGCGCGAGGACCAAGTGGCAATTTATATCCTTGGGGTTCCGGATCACCTAAAAAGCGAGCTACTTATGGGAGGAAATGGCGTGGTGTTTTCACCATGACAGATGTGGGAACTTACTCTCAAGGAGCTTCTTTATATGGTCTGTATGATATGGCAGGAAACGTGTGGGAGTGGGTCGATGATTGGTACGATTTAAAATATTACAATTGGAGGCGTAAAAAAAATCCAAGAGGTCCAGCAGAGGGAGAATTTAAAGTGGTACGGGGCGGTTCTTGGGTTAATCATCCTGATACTTTGCGTAGTTCCTTTCGACGATGGAGTCAGCCCGAAGTAAGATTTAACGATACCGGATTCCGATGCGCCAAAGATGACAACTTATGAAACCGAAAAGAACTGACGAGCTAACCAAACAAGAGAAAGAAAACCTTTCTTCATATCTTTCAGATGTTGACGCGGATGTGTTTGTGATCAGTAACCTTAATCCAGAGGTAGTCGGTGCTGCTCTTGCTCGCTACAGTCGGGCACCAACGGGGCTTAAGGAGACAGTCGTACGCGAGTTTCTTAATCAGGACGGTACACCCAATGAGGTTAAGGGGAGCGAGCTCATTGATAGAGTAGTGAACAAGTATGGAGATGAGTCAGTGGCAGAACTTGCCGTTGCCCCTCTTTGTATTGAAAATGTTTCCAACTTGATGACAAAGGTTATTGAAGATTGTAGGATTGGTGGCTCGCCAATTGAAGAGTCTACGCGCTACGTCTTATATGATGTAAAACGGGACGAGCAATGGAGATATGTTCGTCCCGAATCCATTATGAAATCCGGGTTAGCGCAGACATATGTTCAAACAATGGATTTTTTGTTTGAAACGTATGCGGGACTGGTCGAGCCTATGCAGAATTTTTTTCGTAAAAAACTTCCCGCGTCAGAATTTAAGATCGAGATAGAACGCGATGGCTGTATTGTGCTGGTGGGAGGAGATGACTTAAAAAATGACAATGAACAAAGGGCGCATCGATTAGCTTATGGCTTCACTATGCGAAGCGCAGCCTGTGATGTTATTCGTTGCATTCTTCCTGCTTCGACCAAGGCAAATATGGGGCTTGTTGGGAATGGCAGGTTTTATAGCGGGTTGATTACCAAGCTCCTGTCTCAAGAGCTTGATGAAGGCTGGTTGCTTGCGGAGAATATTCGTAAAGCCTTAGAGACGCAGATACCGACTTTTATCAGGCGAGCGGCAAAAAATGATTACCTTGCTGAGAACCAAACCAGTATAAGAGAATTTTCCGAAGTTTTATTTAAAGATATTCCCATTGATACGGTTCCAGAGGTTGTTCTAATCGAGGATCGAGTCGAAGATTATACGATTAATCTCTTAGCAAATATTGTTTTCCCATATGTACAACATTCGACTATGCAAATCCGAGACGTTGTTCGTGCATTGCCAGAAGAAAAACGAAATAAAATTTTATCTACAGTTATCGGCAAACGGAAAAGTAAAAGAGATCGGCCGCCTCGTGCCTTTGAATATGGTTACCCAATAAATTTTGATATTGTTACAGGGTTTGCTGAATATAGAGATCTACAAAGACATCGTATGTTGACCCAGCAACGGCAAGACATGAATGTGTCGCTTGGCTATTCTGTTCCAGAAGAAATTGAAGAAATGGGTCAGGGGCAGGTTGTCCAGGAATGTTTTGAGCGGGCGGAGTCGCTTCACAGTGATCTGATAAAGGCCGGGTTGATCCGTGAAGCCCAATATGCTCCCCTGTTCAACCACTTTATTCGATGGAATATGGGGATGAACCTGAGAGAAATGGGACATCTTACCGAATTACGGTCGCAAAAAGCAGGGCACCCAAAATACCGTCGCACGGTTCAAGTCATGGCAAAGCTGTATATGGAACGGCATCCTGAAATGGAACCTATATTACGATTTGTAGATTATAATGACTACGATCAGGGGATTACTCGTGCCGAGCAGGAAGCACGTACGGCACGTAAAAGTTTGGCCACCGGTGTGTTTGACGACATGGACTAATATTTTAGTTTCAGGAAGATTTTTTTATCAGATCCAATGTTTTTCGTTGATATTCGGGCCTGTTTGTTTATTATTGCCCTTTGTTATTTTGAAATTAACCTTCATGAAAGTGCGAAGTTATGAAGATTGGCATCCCTAAAGAAATCCACGACGGTGAAAAAAGGGTAGCAACGACACCCGATGTCGCTAAGCAGCTTATCAAATTAGGTTTTGAGGTAGTAGTTGAATCAGGTGCCGGCGAAGGGTCTCATTTTTCTGATGCTGCTTATACCGACGCTGGTGTGACAGTTGCGGAAGGTGCAAAAGCGATTTGGGAAGGCAGTGACATTATATTAAAAGTGCGGCCACCGGAATTTAATTCGAACCTTAACTCTGAAGAAGTGGATTTACTGCACGAAAAGCAGGTGATAATCACCTTCCTTTGGCCGGCTCAGAATCCAGACATGCTTAAGAGGTTAGCTGGAAAAAAAGTTACTGCCCTCTCAATGGACAGCGTACCGCGTATTTCTCGTGCTCAAAAGATGGATGCGCTTAGTTCGATGGCGAATATTGCTGGGTATCGAGCAGTGGTAGAGGCTGCGCAGCACTTTGGTAGGTTTTTTACGGGTCAGATTACCGCGGCGGGGAAAATACCACCGGCTAAGGTTATGGTTATTGGTGCGGGTGTTGCCGGACTTGCCGCAATTGGTGCTGCGAAAAGTATGGGAGCTATTGTGCGGGCCTTTGATACCCGACCAGAAGTTAAAGAGCAGGTTGAGAGTATGAATGCAGAGTTTTTAGAGCTCAACTTTGAAGAAGAAGGATCAGGGACGGGTGGATATGCCAAGGTGATGAGTAAGGAATTTATAGAAGCAGAGATGGCATTATTCGCGGAACAGGCAAAAGAGGTAGACATTATTATTACCACAGCATTGATTCCAGGAAAGCCTGCCCCAGAATTGATCAAAGAAGAAATGGTTGTTTCAATGAAAGACGGTAGCGTGATAGTCGACCTCGCCGCAGAGCAGGGAGGTAATTGCAAGTTATCAGAGGCGGGCATAGTAAAAAAGGTTCATGGTGTTTCAATTATTGGTTATACAGATTTACCCAGTCGCCTTGCTGCTCAGTCCAGTCAGCTTTATGGAACTAATTTGCGCCATCTCTTAACTGACATGTGTAAGGATAAGGATGGAAATATTAAGGTTGATATGGAAGACGAAGTAGTCAGAGGAGCCACAGTCGTCAAAGACGGGGAAATAACTTGGCCACCTCCCGCTCCTAAGTTGTCTGCTGCACCTCCCAAGCCAGCGGAAAAGCCAAAAGATGTGAAACCCTCTGAAGTGACCGAAGAAAAACCCTCTTGGTTAGGACCTCTTGTTACATTCGCGGTTGGAGGTCTTGTTTTGCTAGGGTTGGGGTCCGTTGCTCCAGCATCATTTATGGCTCATTTCACGGTATTTGTATTAGCCTGCTTTGTCGGTTACATGGTGATATGGAATGTGACCGCTGCTTTACATACCCCGTTAATGAGTGTGACTAATGCTATTAGCAGTATCATTATTATTGGTGCCATTTTACAGATAAGTTCTGGAGAAGGTGTGATCATGTGGGTGGCTGGTTTTGCTGTGACGATCACAGCGATTAATATAACAGGTGGATTCGCGGTAACGCGTCGCATGCTTGAAATGTTCCGTAAATAGGAGGGAGTAGATGAGTCAAGGTGTCGTAACTGCCTCTTATATAGGCGCAACCATTCTCTTTATTTTAGCTCTGGGTGGTTTGAGTAGCCCGGAAACATCTCGACGTGGAAACATCTATGGCATCACAGGTATGGCAATCGCCCTGATCGTAACGATTGCCAGTGTTACTTCTAATGTCGAAATTCTTATAGGCGGTTTGTTAATTGGCGGGTCAATTGGATTGGTTCTGGCAAATCGCGTACAAATGACGGAAATGCCAGAGTTGGTCGCAATCCTACACAGCCTCGTGGGTCTAGCCGCAGTTTTGGTTGGTTTTGCCAACTTTATGGATCCGACGCGTTTAGAGCATTACACAGGTGTCGAGTTGACAATCCACGATGTTGAAACGTGCCTGGGGATTCTCATAGGTGCGGTTACGTTTTCCGGTTCTGTCATCGCGTTTGGAAAACTCAGCGGGAAGATAGGTGGAAACCCGCTATTGTTGCCCGCTCGTCATTGGTTCAATCTTGGTTTGCTGATTGCCTCGATCTGGCTCTGTTCTACGTTTATTGATCAGTCAGCAGCTGGTGGTGGGCTGA
>JYMV01028776.1_pt1 | contig 14282 bp, 12 predicted proteins | sample 338911 | NCBI WGS metagenome assembly JYMV01 (sample SAMN03354496, study PRJNA234377) | hydrothermal vent metagenome | biome: Deep sea; feature: Hydrothermal plumes at the Eastern Lau Spreading Center, Western Pacific Ocean; material: Seawater | place: Tonga | collected 2009 | depth 2000 m m
GAGAACAATGAGATTTTTCAATCCGTTAGCTCTTCTTATTGTAAAGCCCGCAAGTAAGACCATTCCCGAAAGCAACATTATGCCAACGCCTGCTTGTAAAAATCCGCCATAAGCACCGATCAAAACAAATGTAGCTACCACATGCCATCTCTTATGCCGCCCACCCTCCTCAGAAGACTCACGCAACCACTTATCTGCATTCATGATCAAAGGAATCAGCATAATAATCATTACAGCTCCGATTATATTTTTAAGCACCTGGTCGCTTAGGTCTACCGCTATATATGCACCAGGTATTGCACCCAAAATAGCAGGAACAATGAGCCAGACGCTCCCTTTTAGCTCCAGGTTTCCCCTCTTGTAAAGCGTAAACACCGAGACAATTGTTTGAAGAACCACGCCCAGCCTGTTGGTTCCATTTGCCACATATGCCGGCAATCCCAGAAAGATGAGGATTGGCAACGTGATCAGCGATCCACTTCCCGCAAGTGTATTTATCACCCCGGCGAGAAAGCCACCCAGTATAGCCAATATATATATGTAGTCATCCATGATCTCGGTCTAATCTAATTGATATGCAGCTTCTGTCTATTCAACATTCGCAAGTACCCAATACCCAGTGCTCATTACCCAGTATCTTATACTTTTTAATCATTTTCCTCCAGCTCATACCATTTAATTCCTGTTAACTGCGCCCTCCTACCCTTTTTTACGGGGCCATAGTTCTTAGCTAGGTAATTGACAATAGCGTATTCATTCTCACCCAGCTTCCACAATTTTTGAGTTTGCTGCATCCATCTTATCGTTGCCAGCCATCCTTTGCGATCGGCTCGGTTCTCAGCAATGATCTTACCGGAATGACAACCCGTGCAATTCTGTACCACCAACTCAAAACCATCGTCTACAATAAGATCATATTGTTGCACATCTACTTTTTCTGGCTTAGTGGCCTCTCCATGGTGAGAGGAAGGAATGATAATCGCTACATAAATGGAATAAAAGAGACACAGCACCAAAAATGAAGAAGCCGACACTACCAAAGCAATTAACTTTTTGCCACGCTCATGGTCATAGTCATAGTCACGGTCATTATTATGGTTATCGCGCTTCATGCTTCAAGTAACCTTCACCGCTATTCTGTGGCATGCATTGTTCAAATATCCCTTGGGGTTCCAACCTGGTACGACCATAGGTTGTGAGCTTCCTTCATCATCAGTTGCTTTGGCCCATATTTCATAGTATCCCTTCTTTCTGAATTCTATTCGAGCACTCCATGGTTGCCACGCCAATCGGTTGACGGGTTCCTTTAGTTTACAGGCCCGCCAGGTGCTACCAAAATCTATGGATAACTCCACACTAGCCACGTTATTATCCCCTGCCCATGCCTTGCCTCTTATATTTAATATGGTTCCATCCTTTATGATTGCCCCTGTTTTGGGGTGAGTGACCAATGACTTAACAGGCATGGATTCAATGATCTTCATATCATCATAGGCCACTTTTTCACCGGGAGCGATGGGCCTTTTCGGTATGCGATATGAGTAATCACCCATTTTAGCCCCATCATGAACCACGTTTCTCACTACAATTTTCGAGAGCCATTTCCCTGAGGTGGAAGCAGGCCAGCCACCAAATACTAATCGCAATGGATACCCGTGTATTGCCGGGAGATCTTTGCCATTAATCGCCCATGCAATTAGTGATTCATTTTCCAAAGCCTTAGAGATAGGAACGCCACGGGAAATTGGAAACTTGCTCATGTCGCCGCTCAAATGCGTGTCTTTGCCATAATAGCCTATGTAAACAGCATCGTCTTTTATACCCACATAATTCAAAACATCCTTCAATCTAACTCCAGTCCAAAGCGGACATCCAACTGCTCCCACCTTCCATTGGTTACCTTTGGCAGGAGGGTCAAATTCATTTCTACCATTTCCCGCGCACTCCAGTGTCAATTGCAAGCTGTACTGTTTAAATTTTGACTTTAACTCCGACAAACTAATTGAGATCTTCTTCATCACAGACTCACCGGATATTTCCAATATCCATGAAGATGCATCTACAGCTTGAGGAGGCAGCCCATTATTCCTGATAAAGAAGACATCAGTTGGCGTGATGTCAGGATCTAATAAATGAGCCGGCGTCTCAAGGTTCAGCGGGCGGTCATTTAGCACGATGAGTTCAGAATGTTTATCCGGAATAGCTGAAGCTTCATTGCCAGTCAGTGCAATTGGAAGCAGGCCCTTTGGCAATTTACTTCCAAATACAATCTCTGCTCCAAGCACAGCGCCCAAGGTAGCGATGGAAGCATTTTTCAGAAATATTCGCCTAGATGCCGGAGTATCAATTTGCTTTCCTTTGTTGGGAAGATCGGATTTCATCATTAGAGGCTAGGTTTACACAATTTTACAAATATGTTTCGACTCTCTACAAATATTTATTGCTAAATTGGTATTGGGTAAAGCTATGGAACAGCCAATATTTCTCGATAATAATTCTACCACTCCCGTTGACCCACAGGTTCTGGAGGCCATGCTTCCTTATTTTCATGAGAATCCAGGTAATGCCGCCAGTCAACATAAGCCTGGCCAATATGCGGAAGATGCAGTGGAAGACGCGCGGGAAAGCGTTGCAAATATCATTAATGCCAGCGCCCATGAGCTCATCTTTACGTCAGGAGCAACAGAATCCTTAAACATCGCCATACAAGGAATTTTAAGGAATGGTAAGTGTGGAAATCATATTATCACTTCTTCAACAGAGCATCCCGCGGTGTTGGATTGCTGCAAAGCTCTTGAAAATGGAGGCGCGGAACTAAGCATTCTTCGTGTGGATAACAGCGGTGAAATTGATTTAGATGAACTCAAACAGTCAATAAAAGAAAACACCTGCATGATCGCGATCATGTACGCCAATAATGAAACCGGTGTAATTAACCCCGTAGATGCAATTGCCGAAATTGCAAGTGCCAATCAAATACCATATATATGTGATGCAACACAAGCTATTGGGAAGATTCCAGTAGATGTTGAGTCTGGAGGAATTGATATCATGGCTTTTTCTGCACACAAGATTTATGGTCCAAAAGGAACCGGAGCATTGTTCATTAGTAGCAAATATGAAAAAGAAATTTCTCCCAGTTATTATGGCGGAGAACAAGAAAGAGGACTGAGCCCAGGGACGCAGAACGTTCCCGCCATTGTTGGATTTGGAGAGGCCTGTCGGATAGCAAGACGCAATTTAAGAGAAGATAGTGATAGGATTGCCGAACTGCGACACAAACTAGAATTCAAACTACTCACTTCCTGTGAGTGCGAAATAAACGGAGCCGATTCTAATCGCTTGCCGAACACATGCAATATTTTATTTAAGAATATTGAGTCTCAATTGTTGTTAGAGTCGGTACATGGCCAATTGGCCCTCTCAACAGGTTCAGCTTGCTCATCGGGCAACTCCACACCCAGCCACGTGTTACAAGCAATGGGTAAATCCTCCCAGCAAATTATGGAATCCGTTAGATTTAGCCTGGGCAAGTACACTACATCAAAAGATATTGACTTTGCCATTAAACTTATTTTGGAACGCGTTGAAGCATTTGGATTAATTACATTTGAAGAAAGCAGGAATCTATGAATGAAGAGTTTATGAGAGAAGCCATTAAGCTGGCTTTAGAAGGAATGAGAGCAAATACTGGTGGACCCTTCGGCGCCATAGTCGTCAAAAACGGTGAGATCATTGGGCGTGGAAATAATGCCGTAACAACAACCAATGACCCCACTGCTCATGCAGAAGTTATGGCCATTCGCGAAGCATGTGCTAATCTGAATACTTTTCAATTGGACGGATGTGAAATTTATACATCATGTGAGCCATGCCCCATGTGTCTGGGAGCGATATATTGGGCGCGCACTTCAAAATTATACTACGCCTGCTCAAAATCCGACGCAGCTGCCGCTGGATTTGACGACGATTTTATCTACAAGGAAATTGACCTTCCAGGATCTGAACGAAAAATAGCGTTCGTACAATTACTACAGGAAGAAGCTCAGGAAATATTTTCTGAATGGATAAAAAAAGAAGATAAGGTGAATTACTAGGGGTAGTGGGTACTGGGTAGTGGGTAAAAGGATTGTTACCTGATACTTTCTTCTTTACACTTCTTATTCAAATTATTATTCCTGGAGCAGCTTCGCAACAACTGGATAAATCAATTCCTCCCAAAGAACATACTCCTTGGCTGAAGGGTGCAGACCATCATTCGCTACCAGAGATTGGTCATCTTTCATGTCTTGCGACAGCTGAAAAATATCCACACAAGCAATCCCGTAGTTTTCGCATTCCTCCATGATGATGCCATTGAACTCCGACAAACCAGCGCTGATATCCCTTCCTCCACTATATTGCGGTCCCGCTGGTGTAGCGCCAAAATCAGGAATAGTGATAGCAACAATCCGCTTCGCTGAGGAGAGCTCCTTTAGCATCTCTTCAATAATAAATCTCAGGTTAGCGCGAAACTTCTCGATCGAAACTTTTTGCACCCAATCATTTACTCCGATGAGTAACGTGGCAAAATCTGGATTAGATGACCTGAAAATAGGAAGCTCTTTATCGATTAGGTCTTGTGTGGTCCATCCCGTAACAGATGGGTTGGCAACTATCTCAATGGCTATTCCATTTTGCTTGAGATGACTGACCATTAAGTTTGGCCATCTTTCCCCCTCTTCAACACTCTCCCCAATTGTATAGGAATCACCAATGGCTGCGTAACGTATCATTCTCTTGCTCTGGCTATCTGTTTTTATAGATTGTGAAGGAGCAATTGTACATGCAATCCCAATTATGCTCAAAAGGATACAGTATACCGTGGCCTTCATAGAGCAAATATAAAAAGATGTTGGAAGTTGAAAGTTGGAAGTTGGAAGTTGAAGGACTAATACCTGTAGCTTTTTACTTTTACTATTTATTGCGCGTTGGTATGTCAGAGGCTTTGCTCGCAGCTCCGTCTTCCATAAAGCCTAAAGACACCGAATTGATGCAGTACCTGAGGCCAGTAGGTGCCGGCCCGTCATTGAATACGTGACCTAAATGACCTCCACAATTGGCACACAGAATCTCCGTACGGCTCATTCCCAAAGTATTATCCTCATGTGCTACAATGTTGTCGTTATTCTCAGGTCTGCTAAAGCTTGGCCAACCACAGTGTGCATCGAACTTATCATCTGATTTGAACAGCTCATGTCCGCAACCAGCGCATGTGTACATTCCCTTTTCATCATGTTGGTAGTATTCACCGCTATATGGACGCTCTGTACCTTTCTCGCGCAGCACATGATATTGCTGTGGCGTAAGCTTTGCTTTCCATTCGTCCTCCGTATTTTTATTCATCTCTATCCTATTTTGTATTAATTCTGTTGAATTCGGTGACTTTTGTCCGCAGCTGTATTGGGCCATTGACAAGATACAGAAAAACGCGATTGATTTCTTCATATTGTAAAAACGAGAGTGATGGGAGTTTATTGCAACAATCCCTGGGATCTCCTCGCTTTTACTATTTTTACATATAACTTAATACCATGATAGAAAGAACCATTTTCAATGAGGAGCAGGAGCTGTTTAGGCAATCAGTCAATAAGTTCTTTGAGAAAGAAATTGTACCCAATCACGATCAGTGGGAAATTGATGGGCACATTTCGCGTGAAGCCTGGCTGAAGGCGGGAGAATTGGGTCTCCTCTGCACGGAAACACCAGAAGAATACGGAGGCAGCGGTGTGGATTTCACTTATAGCGCCATCATGATGGAGGAGCTCGCCAGGTCTGGCTGCAGTGGGCCGGGTTATGCCCTGCACTCAGATATTGTGGCACCGTATATCATCCATCAGGGTTCGGAAGAATTGAAAAAAGAATGGTTGCCCAGAATGGCAAAGGGCGAAGTGATAGGCGCAATTGCCATGACAGAGCCCGGAACCGGCAGCGACTTGCAAGCTGTGAAAACTACGGCCAAGAAAGACGGGGATGATTACATTATTAACGGCTCTAAGACATTTATTACCAATGGTTACATGTGTGACCTAGTTATTGTGGTCGCAAAAACCGGCGAGGGTGAGATCAGCTTGATATTGGTTGAAGCAGACAGAGAGGGATTCACAAAGGACAAGCCACTTAAAAAGATTGGCATGAAGGCACAGGACACTTGCCAGCTGTATTTTGACAATGTGCGGGTGCCCCAAAGCAATCTGCTCGGTCAGGAAGGACAGGGTTTTATATACCTCATGATGGAATTACCACAAGAGCGATTGTTGGTTGCTATCATAGCCATCGCCACGGCGGAGGAGGCGATTAAAAGGACACTGCAATATGTGCAAGAACGAGAGGCATTTGGCAGGCCTATCGCCAAATTTCAAAATACCAGATTCAAATTGGCGGAAATGGCTACTGAAACACAGCTGGGGAGGGTCTTTATCGACAAATGTATTGAACTGCACATCGAGCATAAGCTAGACGTGCCTACAGCGGCAATGGCCAAATATTCCATGACGGATTTGCAATGTAAGGTCGTTGATGAGTGCCTGCAATTACATGGAGGATACGGATACATGTGGGAATATTGGATTGCCCGGGCCTACGCGGATGCCAGGGCGCAACGTATCTACGCGGGTACCAATGAAATAATGAAGGAGATTATCTCCCGCGAGATACTTGAATAACTAGTGCGCGTAATTACGATTTAATAATCAGGCTATCACCCTCCAGTATCACATCATAAACCTTGATACTAACCTGGGCCGGGCCATTCAGAACTTGTCCTTTGGTGTCGAATTTCGCTCCGTGCGACAAGCAACGAAAGGATTGCTGGTCGTTTTGGAATTCAAGCCTTCCGCCAGCGTGTGTACACTTACTTGAAACAGCCACATACGAACCGTCATCCAAAAGTGCAATCACCATTCCCCTGTGGTAGATGAATCCTCCGACAGCGAGAATAGACCTGTTCTTGGGATCCTTAAGGTCTATTGAAACCTGCCCCTTGGATTCTGTTTTGGTAGAAGCTACCTTATTGCTACACCCCGGGAAACAGGACACAGCAATGACCGCGCCTGTTCCCAAGGCCATTTTTTCTAAAAATTCTTTACGATCCATCTGATTGTGTATTTATTTCTGCAGGGATTACCGTACCCTTCAGCTGCAAATATGTGGAATTCTCAGAAACATTGGAAACAACTGTAATCGTTTTCGTAAATGAGCCCATACTCTTAGCATTATAGGTAGCTTTTATAACAGCTTGCTCTCCAGGCATAATAGGAGTACTTGGCCAGGTGGGAACCGTACATCCACAGGTCTTCTTCACCTGCGTAATGATAATCGGTTGATTGCCAATATTGGTGAATTCATACTCAGCCGTAGCGGGTACTGCCTGTGCAATTTCCCCAAATTCATGCACCGTTTTTTCCCATTTAAATTGTGGTCCGTCCACGCATACTTTCGGGCTGGGTTGCGCAAGCAACATCCCGTTGGTAAATAATAGAGCTATCAATAGGTTTAATATTTTCATGTATCTAGTTTTAAGTGTTACGAATTAATTATTTTTTATTGCCCAAACTTACGTTGCGCAGTCAATTGTGGCTGTTAATGAATAGCCAACAAGTGTTAATGAAAAGTTAAATCTTATGGTTTCCAGATCAATTGCCTCTAATTTCGGCTTGGGATGAAGAGACGAACCATTCAAATAATTGTATTTCTAGCCTGCTTCTCCTTGGCGGGAATAGTCATTACTCAGCTATTTTGGGTAAGAAAATCCATGTCGTTGCAGGAAATTAGTTTTGACAATCGGGCCAAAGCAGCAATGCGAACTGTGGCAGAGCAGCTTCTAGTATCCAATCAAGATTCCACCACGCGCATCGAGCCTATTAATTTAACTGGCCCCATGTTTTTTGTCTGTAAAGTCAACACACCCATCGATTCCTTTCTGCTGAGCACATTATTAAAATATGAATTTGAGTACCAGGACATTCAAGCAGATTACGTTTATGGAATTTATGATTGCTTTTCAGATTCAATTACGCTTAGCAAATTCGTTAAGGATGATATTGAGACTCAGAATTATGTGGAGCTGCCTGATGAGAACATCAATTTCGAAAAAGGCGTGGCCAACTTTTGGGTTTACTTTCAAAGGCCGGAAGGCCTGATGATTAGCGAAATTGGTAAATGGTTATTCAGCTCAGCAGGACTCTTGATTATTGTCATCTTCACCTTCTCGTTCACTATTTTTTCCATCATTAAACAGAAGCAGCTCACTGAAATGAAGACAGACTTCATCAACAACATGACCCATGAGTTTAAAACACCCATCTCAACAATTGGCTTGTCAACGGAGGTATTAATGAAAGAAGAAACACAGTCTGACAAGCAGAAGATCCAGCAGTACGCCAGGATAATCAGTGAGGAGAACAACAGGCTGAGAACGCAAGTTGAAAAAGTGCTTCAAATGGCAATTCTGGATAGAGGGCAGTTTGAGCTCAATGTAAAGGAGCTGGACCTCCATGATTTGATAGGCTCTGCAGTAGAGAAGCAACGCATAACCGTTGAAAACCGGGGAGGGACACTATCACTTGAGAGGAATGCTGAAAATTCCAATGTACGCGCGGATTGGGAGCACCTTCAAAATGTGGTTGAAAACCTGCTGGACAATGCCAACAAATACTCGAATTCAGCTCCGATAATTAAGGTGGAGACGTATAATAACAAGCATGGAGTTTTGATAAGGGTAGCTGACCAGGGTATTGGCATGGACAGGGAATCTCAAAAATATATCTTTGATAAGTTTTACAGAGTTTCAACCGGAGATGTACACGATGTAAAGGGTTTTGGGTTGGGATTGAATTACGTAAAGATTATTATGGATGCCCACGACGGAAACATTGAAGTTAACAGCGCTCCGGGAAAGGGTAGCAGTTTTGAAATCTTCCTTCCATTTGCCTAAGGAATATGGATAAAAAGAACATCAGAATTTTACTGGCTGAAGATGATCCCAATCTGGGATTTGTGGTTCAGGATAGTCTAAAATCCCAGGGCTATCAGGTTACTTTGTGCGAGGACGGCATTACCGGATTGAAAGAGTTCAATAAGGAACGTCACCATATATGTATACTCGACATTATGATGCCAAAAAAGGACGGATATGCCCTCGCTGAGGATATTCGATCGATAAACTCCGATGTTCCCATCATCTTTCTAACTGCGAAGTCGCTTAAGGATGACGTTATCAAAGGGTTTAAAACCGGCGCTGACGATTATGTAATAAAGCCGTTCAGCATGGAAGAGCTATCCCTGCGCATCGAAGCAATTCTGCGACGCAGTGGAAAAACGGATGCTGAGAAAAATTCGGCAACTAGCTTTGAAATTGGACACTTTACCCTGGATTACAAGAATCTATCCCTGACCGGCCCCGAATCAGAGAGATCTCTCACAAGAAGGGAGGCAGACGTACTCAGATTATTATGTATCAATCAAAACGAATTGCTCACGCGCGAGATGGTGCTGAACATCGTTTGGGGTAACGACGACTACTTCTCAGGACGCAGCCTGGATGTATTTATTTCCAGGTTAAGAAAATACCTTGCTGATGATGATAAGTTAAAAATCATTAACGTGCATGGCGAGGGATTTAGGATGGAGGTAAGAGACAGCTGAAAGTTTAAAGCTAAATCGTACAACTTTCAACTTTAGACTTAAATCCAACCAACCTTTTGCCACTATTTCCGTCCTATCGGTGCTATTTTATAGCTAAATTTACTTTTCTCAATAATTCAATGCATCATGAAAAATATCTTTATAACTGCTGTAGCGCTCTTCGCGTTTGTTTGTTCAACCTATGGGCAGATCCCCACCAATGGTTTGGTGGCCGATTATCCGTTCAATGGAAACACAGATGATCAAACCTCCAACGCCAACGATGGCACAATTATCGGAGGTGTCTCCTTAACCACCGATCGATTTGGAAGGACAGACAGCGCCTATTCATTTGCTGGATCGGGTTATATTATTATTGCTGATGCGGCCTCCCTGAAGCCTACTTCTGCGGTTAGTACCTGTGCATGGGTATTTCTCACTGATACATCTGCCTGGCCCCATGTTGTGAGCAAGCGATACAATACAATTTCAGATCCCTGGACCTCTTACGGACTGGGTACAAATAACTGGAACACGAACACGGCATGGTCGTTCGGAGTTTCCAATGGTACCCCGGGAAGCCTGGTGTTTAGTGACGAGGCTACAGGAGTACTTTTAAACCAATGGGTATTTCTTGTTGGAACTTATGACGGAACTTATGTCAACTTATATGTTAACGGCAAGCTCGTGAGAAAAGAGGCGCAAACAGGTGCTATTGGATATTCCGCCCTGCCTCTTACCATCGGGACAGCTATTAGCGGACAAAACTTTAATGGCAAAATTGATGATGTGCTTATCTACAACAGGGCATTGGAACCTTGTGAGATACACGAAATCTATAACATAGATCTTGCCGGTTCGCTTGATTTAGGAGCAGTAGTGACAAATGCTACCTGCTTCGGGGATAATGATGGCGCCATAGACCTCACCATTACCGGTGGTTATGAAAATGGCTGCCTTGGCTTCGATGGCCTGGACGACATTATCAGACATGGTTCCAACAACCGCGCAATCAATTCTTTTACCATGGAAGCATGGTTCCTTGCCACAGATACGCATGAAATTGATGTTGAAACAGTGACGGGAATTGAAGGATGGTTAAATCAAAGGTATCTGTTTGGGCCAGACAACGCAGGCGCGGCACCATTTGCGACCGCAGGAGTATCGGTTGGCACCAATGGAATTACAGTATATGAGCATGGTTCGAGTTATTTGCCTCCCCTCGCTGTATATGTAGGTGCAATTGGTTCTGTTTGGAATCATGTGGCGGTAGTATATAACAATAGATTACCGAGCATTTACCTCAATGGAGTATTGGTTCATACCGGCTTGATCGGTACCAGGACAACTGTCTATTCACCCATTGATATTGGAGGCCACTTCTACGGTAAGTTTAAAGGGCTTATTGACGAAGTTCGCATCTGGGACAAGGCTCTTTCAGGGGCTGAAGTTATCGCCAATTACGCAGCATGTACCATTCTTCCTACAGATCCAAATTACAGCAACCTGATAGGTTATTGGAATATGAATGAGGGAAGCGGAAATATCATTAATGATGTAAGTGGAAATGGAAACCTCGGCATTCTCAGCAATAGCCCCGTTTGGTACGGAAGAGACAGCACCCAATATGGTTGTGCAAACAACCTGATTCAGTACGAAGTAAACTGGAGCAATGGAGAGACCAGCGCTGATATTGATACGCTCCTCGCCGGTACATACACCGTAACGGTAACTGACGGGAGCGGATGCGGACATGTGGATAGCTTTACGGTTACTGAACCGCCATTAGTGGTGGCTAATGCTGGCGTCGACACAGCAATTTGTGATGGGGCCAGTATTCAGCTGAGTGCCTCAGGTGGAGTAACATACGCCTGGAGCCCTGGAGCCGGACTGAGTGACAGCACTATATCAAATCCAGTTGCAAATCCTCTTTCTACCACAACATACACGGTAACCATCTCCGACGCGTTCGGATGTTCGGATTCAGATCTACTGATACTCTCCGTTAATGCAAATCCAACTCCGACGATCTCTGCCAGTGGGCCTACAACATTTTGCGTTGGCGACAGCATAATATTGACATCAAGTGCAGCGGCGACCTATAGCTGGTCATCTGGCGATACGGTGCAAAGTATCGCAATTGACACATCGGGAAGTTACACGGTCTCGGTTGTGGATAGCAACGGTTGTAGTGGAGTATCATCTTCAACGTCAGTGATGGTTAATGCGAACCCAATGCCAACGATGATTGCAAGTGGTGCACTTACTTTCTGTGAAGGTGATAGCGTTCAGTTAACTTCAAGCAGCTCGGCCGGCTATTTATGGTCGACGGGAGATACAACACAGTCAATCAATGTGGATACAAGTGGGGCCTATTCAGTTACTGTTACGGATACAAATTCATGCAGTGGAACTACAGCAACTACAACCGTGACGGTGTATACCAGTCCTGGCCCGACGATCTCTGCATCAACTTCCACAGCACTTTGCATGGGAGCTAGCGTTGGGCTGGAATCAAGTTTAGCAGTCTCTTATTTGTGGAATACCGGGGATACTGTTCAGAATATAATTACTGATACAGCAGGAGCTTATACGGTTACGGTTACAGATAGTAACGGATGCATGGGAACCTCAGCTCCGGAAATAGTGACGGTGAATCCAGTCCCTGCTATTGATTCAGTGATAACCGCAGATGCATCGGGATGCGGTATCAGCGATGGCAGCATCATTGTAGTTGCCAGTGGCGGCACAATTCCTTACAGCTATTCCATTGATGGAGGTGCTGGATTCTCGGCTAGCAGTATTTTCTCAGGACTGAGTCCGGGGAGCTATGATATTGTATTGACAGACACAAACAACTGTACAGTTGTGGGTTCTACCGTAAATATTGGATCTCCATCAACTCCAGCTGCACCTACCGCCGCAGCAGATGCCAGCTATTGTGATGGTGATGCTATGGTTGACCTGACAGCTACTGGAACCAACATACAATGGTATTCAGATGCCGGCCTGACAACGCTGGTTGGAACTGGATCTCCATTCACTCCATCTTCAGCTGTGGGCAGCTATACCTATTATGCCACACAGACAGTTAGCGGTTGTGAAAGTGCGGCCACTTTGGTAACTATTGATGTCTTTGCGAATCCTACGCCTACAATTACGGTTACGGGAGGAAATATACTCACAACGGGTGTTTACAATAGCTATCAGTGGTTTGTGGATGGGGCGATACTGGTGGGTGAAACATCTCAAAGTTACACGGCTACCTCTTCAGGTGGATATTGGGTAACTGTTACCGATTCAAATGGCTGTACAGCCACCTCAGCAGTTGAATCAGTTACAATTATTGGTGTTGAAGAGCTGGTTATAAGCACAAACATGAATATCTATCCAAACCCCAACACAGGAATCTTTAATCTAAAAATTCATTCGGACGTACGGACCGAAGCTCAGCTACAGGTATTGAATATAATGGGTCAGATAGTGTATTTAACGCAATTTGAATTCAATGGTACGTACATTCAAGAAATTGACCTGAGCGGATCTTCTACAGGCGTATATTATCTAAAGGTGATCAGCAATAGAGAAATTCTGATCAGGAAGGTGATGGTCGAGTAAGTCCCACCTTCCATTGGTTACCCAACAATTATGTGTCCTTCGGGAAGAGAGTAGGCGCTGCTTATTACAGACTTTCCAATGGCATAGGCGATGGTAAGGGTTCCAAGCCTTCCCACCAGCATGGATATGACGATGATGATTTTTCCTGCGAAGGAAAGATCAGGTGTTACGCCCATCGATAAGCCAACAGTGCCATAAGCAGATACCTGTTCAAAAATCAAATCCAGTATTGTTCTGCCCTCCACCGCAAGGATTTCCTGCTCGGTAATTGACAGCAGAAATATGCCAATTAAGTTCCCAAGTATAAAGAATATAAGTATGGCAATGGCCTTGTTGCGCAATTCATTGGGTACGGTATAATTAAAGATTTCTGCTTTCTTCTTTCCCCGAATAGTTGCCATTACAGAAGCAATTAGAAAAGCAAAGGTCGATGTTTTCAGCCCCCCGCCCGTAGAGCTCGAAGAAGCACCTACGAACATGAGAAACAGGAATAAAAAGATCATGGGCATAGTAACCTGCTTAATCTCTACCGTATTAAAACCAGAGGTTCTTGTAGTTGCTTGAAAAATGGCGGTAACTATGCTCTCGACAAAACTTTTATCCTGTAGCGTATTATCTACTTCGAGAAAGTAGAATAATACAGCTCCAAAGACGATAAGGCCTACAGAGAAGTACAGAGCGATCTTCGTGCTGAAGTCAATTTGCTTCCAGGGCAGTTCAACCCGCTCCCTGATCTTATTAAAGGAAAACAGATTAAAAATTGCGATAAAACCCAGCGCACCGAAAAAAACCAAGATGGTTATCATAACGTGGATCATATAGTTGTGCTTTAAATTGACATTGTACAGACCGTCTGTAAAAAGCGTAAATCCCGCGCTGTTGAATGCAGAAAAAGAATGAAAGAATGAATTGAAAATTTTATCTCCCTCTCCGGCAAAGGGGATCGCATTGTCCCAGGAGAGATAAATAAATAAAGCACCGATAAACTCTATCATAAAGCT
>JYMV01048585.1_pt1 | contig 14281 bp, 9 predicted proteins | sample 338911 | NCBI WGS metagenome assembly JYMV01 (sample SAMN03354496, study PRJNA234377) | hydrothermal vent metagenome | biome: Deep sea; feature: Hydrothermal plumes at the Eastern Lau Spreading Center, Western Pacific Ocean; material: Seawater | place: Tonga | collected 2009 | depth 2000 m m
TTAAATTCCATATGGGGATTTAAACTGTCCAATTCCAGAGATCGCTGCGCTTCCCGTGCCGCCTTCTCTGGCTCTCCCCGTAAATCATACAACCAAGCCAGCCGAGCCGTTAAGATGGCACTGTTGGGATAGAAACGATGCGCCTGACGGTAAGCCTGCAACGCCAGATCAAGCCTTTCCGAATACTGACCTGCATAGGATACCAAATGCCAGTCTCCGATCATTGCCTGCACTACGTAGGAATGGCGATTGAGCCGTATCGCCTGTTCGGCTGCATGTTGCATCTGCTGGTAGTCCGCCGTGCGGCGGAAATGCTGCCAGCGCTGCCAGGACAAGCGAGTCAACTCCATCCAGGGTAGCGAACTATAGGGATCGCTTCGAGTCGCAGCCAGCCACGAAATCCGTGCCTTCTCCCAGTGCTGCTCTGCCTGCTCACTCCTTCCCTGTATCCATTGCTGTTGGGCTTGGCCGTCGGCAACATTGCCCGCTGCCAAATGACCGGCGGCTCGATAGATAGGTAGCAAACCGGTGATGTAAACAGCAACCATTAGAAACAGACTGGCAACCAGCAGCAGCCCACTGGTCCGACGTTTCAAGGCTCCCTCTCGAATAACCGGTCGTGGCAGGGCCAGCGCCAGCAATAACCAGCCCGTAACGGCAACTCCCGGGATCCCAATGCCGCCAACAGCCAGCAAATTGATCAGCCAGCCGGCCAAGGCAACCTTCAGCAACCGCGGCGACAAAGAGCCTGCCTGCACCCACGGGTGCAACTTATTGATACCAAAAATCACGAGCAAGAAAGGTAGCACCAAGAACAGCTCATGCGAAGTTAACAAGAAAACTGGAACGGACCCGCCTACCATCGCCCCCAGGTAAACCGGCATTACGTTAGAGGCCTGGTCTTGCTGCCCGTCAGCTTGCTCCGGGTTTCCAATTGTGGATGACTCGCGACAAAACGTCCAGGTTAGCCAGCCCACGGCCAACAGGGTCAGGGTACCGGCGGTCGCCCAAATCTCCAGGATGAAATTATGTGGATCGGCAACCGTCTCGCTGGTTTCTGGCAGCTTGAACTGAGAAAAATACTGTTGAAAATTTCCGCTGCCACAACCCAGCAGTGGATCGGCCATGATGATACCTAGTGCTGATTGCCAGTATTGAATCCGGTAACTGAATGATTTAAACGATTCGTGAACAACGGTAGCGTCAACTCGATTGGTCCCAATCGCAACACCGATCATGATTAAAACAGCACCCAGGACCCAGGCCAGTGATCTTCGGGAAAAACGCGAACCCCGGCCAGCCTGTCCTCGCCACACCAGCCAGGTCACGGCCAGCGCGGTGGCAACATAAGCGGACCGACTCTTGGTCACAATCAGGCACATGCCGATCAGTAAAGCTGCCAAAGCAATTACCAGGATGACCTCAAACTGATCGCCACTTCCCCCACTGGCAGCTTTCGAACGTTCCAGGACATGATTCTCACCGTCTTTTCCAATCTCCGGAGTTCTTCCGGCCAACCCCAGGAAAATCCCGATTGCCAAGACAAGCCAGGGAGTCAAGAAGGCAGCCAGCGAATTGGTTAGCGCAAAACTCCCCGTCGGTTCGTTGGTTTGCAAACGAGTTTCAAAGTGAAAGCGACCCGGTGTCCCCGCCAACAGCGGCTCCAGTCCTGCATAGCGATGCAATGCCTGTTTGCCAGCTTCGTCACTGGACCAGTAAGTTGCCCGATCACGAGGCAAGCTATAAAAAGATTCATAACCTCCATGAATAGCGCTAAACCCGGCTACACCAATCATCACTGCACAAAGGGCCCGTGATTCCCGGTCAGATCGAACAAGTTGCCGAATGATCCAGAACATCAACCCAAATCCTATCCACTGCCAAATTGAATTGATGGTCGCACGTGGATTACCGGACCACATTTTCACCAGACCACTGGTGGTGTGCAGCACCAGCATGATCAGGATCGCCAGTGATGTTGCTCCAAATGTGACGCGATCTTTTCCATGAAGCCACTGGTGAAGAAACCAAATAACGCCGATCACCAGCCAGCATAGAATTGGTAGCAAGTCGTTGGATTCACGTGACGGGATAGCGAAACTCGTCACAAGAGTTGTGGCCACCACCACAGCGGTAGCAGCGGCCAGCAACCAGCAACGAACGGAACGTCTAGCCTGGTCACCCGATTGCCGACGAGACTTCCGTAACCTTTTTTCGATAGCGGCAGATTTTTGCCTGCTCCGGGTGCCCGAACGATTCACGATTTCAACTTTCGACGTGCTGTTGTTTCCAGAATTGCGATTAGCGAAAGAACGCAAACGATCATCAGCAGAATTACCACCGCACCTAGCCAATCCACATGATGTAACAACAAGGCTCCCAGGCCACAGGTAGCGGTCGTCAGGTAAATCGTCAGGACAGCTTGTCCCTTAGTGAGCCCAAGTTCCACGAGTCGATGTGAGAAGTGGCTGCGATCAGCACTAAATGGGCTACGACCTTCACGGCAACGGATCCAAATCACTGTCACCATGTCATAAAAAGGCACGGCCATGACGCAAAGAGGGGCCAGCAACGTATGTTTGTCAGGTGACTCGTGACTTGCATAGGTTGCCAGTAAGGTCGCGACACCAATACAAAAACCAACGAAGTAACTGCCCGCATCCCCCATGAAAATCTTCGCTGGTGGCCGATTATGAAACAAAAATCCAATCAGTGATCCAACCAGCACTAGCAAGAAACCTGCCACGAACAACTGGCTTCCAGACTCTCCGTTACCCGGCAGCAACAGAAATGCTGCCAGGATTGCCGCTGCTATAGCAGCCACCCCTGCCGAAGCACCATCCATGTTGTCCAGCATGTTAAAGGAGTTGATCAGTGCCACGACCCAAATAACAGACAGTGTAATCGTCAGGGCTGGAAAACTAATGAAAATGGTCAGCTGCCACCCCTGCCAGATCAGGCAAATCGCTGTAATGGAAAACTGCAGACCAAGTCGCAGTCGCCAAGGAAGACCACGAAAATCATCGACCAGCCCAACTACCATCAGCAGGGAAGCACCCACCAGCAGCAATGTCAGTTCTCCAAGTTGTGATTGCAGACCAACCAGATGAGGCTGAACGAACGAGGGCAACCAGGCAGGAACTTCACCCTGAGGATCCACCAGGCTCAGGAGGATGTAACCCAACAGGAAGGAGAAAATAACACCACTCCAAATCCCTAAACCACCGCCCAGCGGAGTCGGCGCGTGGTGCACCTTACGAGCACCCGGCTGGTCCACTAAGCCCCAGCCCGGTGCCTTGCGTCGAACCCACCAGACCACCAACCAGGAAATCAACATGCTCGGCAAAATCGTGCCGGCCACCAGCCACATTCGGTCTACCATTGTCATACATACAACCTGTTCGCAATAAACGCCTATCGGATCTTTACGATCTTTGCGAAGGAACCGTTCAGCCAATTCTCTCTAAAAGTGGCCCCCCTGAGCGAAAATCCTCATCCTTCATGATTCGACTGAGCACCGCTCGCTGCACGGTGTTTTTCCCGCAACAAGGTACGGCATTGTGAAAAAAATTCATGGTATTCCGAACTCTGATAATCGGGATAGGTCCAGGGTCGTGATTGCCAACTCCCTTGCGAATAGAACAAAGTCGTTTCCGCATAGATTCCTTGATCCAGGTAAAGTCGATGGTCACGATCCTTGGTGGTCGCCAGCACCAGTTTCGCCTCGGTCAAATATCCTGGATCCAGGTTCAACGGGCGCGATTCAGGATGCTCCTGTTGTTGCTGATACACCTGCTCCCATTGGTTTGTCTGATGCTTGATTGCAACCAGTTCAGCCGGATCTCGCAACTGGTCAAAAACAAGAAACTTCTTTCGTAAGTCAGGACCCATGCTGGCAAGATAATAATCGGTCTGATCAAAGGAAAACTCGACGCTTTCCAGGGCAATCGGTCCCCATGTCTCTTCGGCAGTCTGGCTCACCCACTGAAATCCCCTGTCATAGCGACTGAAAACAGCCAGCAACAGCAGTACTTCTGGATGTGCTTTAATCTCACCCATCTGACAACTTCCGCGAGAGGCCAGCGAGCAATCGTCTCGCGACTCCCGACCCTCACCACAACTAATAGGATTTACCAAAGACCACCCGTTGTTGACTGGGTTGCCCGGAAAAAATACACGTTCCTGGCTCGGAATCAACCTCACGAGGAATACAGCGAACAGTAACTTTTAGTTTTGCTAGAAGTTTTGCAGTCTCCGTATTGGGCACCCAATGCGACCAGGCAAAGCCACCATGAATTTCTGGCTTCTCGGTGTTCTCCGCGGTAAAGAATTCTTTAAACTCAGCTGCGTCATCAATGGTACGGGTGTTGTCGGTTCGAACCTGCTGCGCTTTCTGAAACAAGTTCTGCTGAATCTCTTCGAGCAACTCTTCGATTTGCTCGACCAGTTGTCCCCGCGGTGTTGAATCACGACTACCGGTATCACGTCGTGCCAGGAAAACCGCTTCCTGCTCGATATCGCGTGGCCCAATCTCTGCCCGCAGGGGAACCCCTCGCTTTACGTGATACCAGTTCTTCTCGCCCCCCCGCAAGTCACGGTCGTCAATCTGAACACGGATCGGTTCCCCGTCGTAACGCTGAGACTCCAACTGCTGTTTCAACTCCTCACAGTAAGACAAAACCTTCGTCTGCTGTTCATCATCCTTGTAAATTGGCAGCAAGACAATTTGTTGAGGGGCCAGTTTCGGAGGTAACACAAGCCCGTCGTCATCACTGTGGGTCATGATCAAAGCACCGACCAGTCGTGTCGAAACACCCCACGATGTCGTCCAGGCAAATTCCTCGCGTCCTTCCTGGCTCTGAAACTTGATACCTTGAGCGCGGGCGAAGTTCTGGCCCAGGAAATGAGAGGTCCCTGCCTGCAATGCCTTGCGATCCTGCATCATGGCCTCAATCGTCAGCGTGCTGATAGCACCAGGAAACCGTTCGTCTGCCGTCTTCTCCCCCTTGATCACCGGCATGGCCATGTAGTTCTCAGCAAAATCAGCATAAACATTTAACATCTGATCTGTTTCTTCCAGTGCTTCCTGCTCGGTGGCATGAGCCGTGTGTCCTTCCTGCCAGAGAAATTCTGTTGTTCGCAAAAACATCCGAGGGCGCATTTCCCAGCGCACAACGTTGGCCCACTGGTTAATCAAGATCGGCAAATCCCGATACGATTGCACCCACTTGGCATACATGGCGCCAATGATCGTCTCACTCGTCGGGCGCACAATCAAGGGTTCTTCCAGTGGCCCGGCGGGCACCAACCCTCCGTCTGCACCAGGTTCCAAGCGGTGATGCGTGACCACCGCACATTCCTTTGCAAACCCCTCCACGTGCTCGGCTTCCTTCTCCAGGAAACTCAACGGTATGAACAAGGGAAAGTAAGCATTCTCATGCCCAGTCGCCTTGAACATGGCATCGAGTGATTTCTGCATATTTTCCCAAATCGCCCAACCCCATGGTTTAATCACCATGCATCCGCGGACCGGAGAAGTCTCTGCCAGATCCGCAGCGCGAATCACCTGCTGATACCACTTTGGATAGTCTTCTTGGCGTGTTGGAGAAATTGCAGTTTTCGGCTTTTTCGACATGAAACTCTTTCATCCCTGAGCAAAAGAGATAGATCCGACTCGCAGGCACAATATCCATCGTGCACCTGGATTAAGTAATCGGCATTCTAGGCCAACCTGTGCCTGACAGGCAATATTGAGATCCCCTTGTCTATTAGGCCAGATACTCCTAGAATCGCCCCATGTCAGCTGCATCGTCGGTTTCCCGTCGACAGATCGACCGCTGAGTGCTAATAGGAGCCAGTCATCTTTCCCGTCGATACGGGCCTGGCTGCTTGGCGATTTCTCTCTCCATAGACAGTGATACGAGCCATGTCCCGTCGATTCATTAGCCAGTTGGGCCAACGCGAGAACGTGGACGAGACGTTTTTGGCGAGCCAAAAACAACTGCGTGCTAATCGAAATGGCAACCTGTATCTGCAACTACAACTGTCAGATCGCACTGGCAGCATGATGGCCATGCAATGGAATGCCTCCGACAAAATCTTTGACAGCTTTGACGATGGGAATTACGTGCGAATTCAGGGAACTACACAACTCTACAACGGTTCCATCCAAATCATTGTGACCAGTATCGAACCCGTTGATTCAGAAACTATCGACGAGGCAGACTATTGCATACTCACCGAACAGGAAATTGAACGCCTGGTAAACCAGCTGGGTGAAAAACTGCGGCAATTAGATAATCCCGCCTTACGCAATCTCGCCGAATGTTTTCTCTCGGACGAGGTCTTCATGTCGAAATTCTCACGGGCACCCGCCGGCGTGAAAAATCATCATGCTTATCATGGCGGCCTGCTCGAACATGTTGTCGGCCTCATCGAACTGGTCCAAATTGTCACTCCCCAGTATCCCCAATTGAATCCCGATCTGATGACCATGGGAGCTTTTTTGCATGACAGCGGAAAAATTGATGAACTCGAGTACGATCGGAGCTTCGCATACAGTGACGAGGGTCAAATGATTGGCCACCTGGTGATGGGAATCAAGATCCTGGAAGACAAGACACAGCAGAGCGAACAACTCTCCGGAGAACCCTTTCCTAAAGAACTGCTGCTACGACTCAAACATATGATCGTTAGTCATCACGGGGAATATGAGTTTGGCAGTCCGAAGCTGCCCATGACACCGGAAGCTATCGCGCTGCATTTTCTCGATAATCTGGACGCCAAGATGCATTTGGCAAACCAGTTGATCACCACCGATGTCATCGGAGACAGTCGCTGGACTTCCTATCAGCCATCCTGGGGACGAAAACTATTCAAAGGAACCCCAGCCGAAGACCCACCAGCAGAGCCACCTGCGGAATGAGCACAATCTCTACCATGGACGATACCAGCGGCACCTCGCTGTGCCATCAGTTCCAGCGAAAACTAACGGCAGCCTCATGAACACTGCAAACCTGGAGCAGCAGGTTCTTCAACACGTCCAAGCCGCTAATTATCAGCCCGTCAAGCCCAGGGTAATCGCTCGAAAACTCGACATTCCCGAGGATCGTTTTCCCGAACTGCGCCGAGTCATTAAGAAGCTCATTAAACGTGGTGAACTCGTTTACGGTCCCAAGCATCGTGTCATGGCAGCCGCTGGGAAAACTTCTCAAGATGATCCGACCGGAACTTTCCAGCGCCATCCGGACGGATATGGTTTCGTCCGAATGCCACGCAATCAAGACGGCACTAAAAGCGATGATATCTACATCCCACGTAGCAAGACGCAGGATGCTGCCACTGGAGACCAGGTGCGTGTTCGCATCAAACACCCCCGTCGCGGCAGCAGTTCTCGAACATCGGGTGAAATCTTAGAAGTCGTAAGCCGTCGCAGTTACCGTTTCGTAGGGACCTACCAGGAATCCAGCCACCAAGGCAGCGTGCTGGTAGACGGAACCATCTTCGCGAAACCAATTCCCGTGGAAGATCCCAGCGCAAAACGAATTCAAGTCGGAGACAAAGTAGCTATCGAAGTCGTGCAATTCCCGTCCAGAACGCGGTCTGGGCAGGCCGTCGTTCTCGAGGTCCTGGGACCGCAGGGCACACCAGAGGTAGACACGCGCTCAATCATCTATCAGTACAATTTGCCGACCGACTTCCCGGAAGCCGTCATGCAAGATGCCCGGCGACAAGCGGATCGTTTTGATGAAAAAATCACTCGGGATCGCCAGGATCTGACCCAACTCACTGTCCTGACCATTGATCCAGCCGACGCACGCGACTTCGACGACGCAATCTCGCTCGAAAAACTGGAGAATGGACACTGGTTGCTGTACGTCCACATTGCAGACGTATCGCACTTCATCCCCGTGGGCAGCCAATTGGATCAAGAAGCCCGTCAGCGGGGAACCAGCGTTTACCTTCCGGACGTGGTGCTGCCGATGCTACCGGAAACCATCTCCAACCACCTGGCCAGCTTGCAACCCGACTGCATCCGCTATGCACTCACTGCCGTCGTCGAATGGACAGCCGAGGGCCAGCGCGTTTCCACCGATCTGCAGCGCACCGCTATTCGAAGTGACCGCCGATTTACCTATCGTGAAGTCGATGAGTTTCTGGAAAAACCAAATCCTTGGAAGAATAGATTGTCACCCGAGGTATTCGAATTACTTTCCCGAATGTCTCAGTTTGCGCGGATCCTGAGAAAACGCCGCATGGACGGTGGGGCCCTGGAACTGACGTTACCGGAAATCAAGATCGACTTGGATTCCAAAGGACAAGTCACCGGAGCACACGTCGAAGAACAGACGGAAAGTCACCAGATCATCGAAGAATTCATGCTGGCAGCAAACGAAGCAGTCGCCCAGTGGCTGACAGATCGTGATGTCCTGTTCCTGCGGCGTCAACACAAGTCGCCCAGTGCCGAGAAACTGGCCACCCTGACATCCTTCCTGCAAGATTTAGGATGGGATGTGGAAGATGTACAAAGTCGATTTGAGATCCGCAAAATCCTTCAAGAGGCCGCGGAAACTCCCCACGAATACGCTATTAACCTGGCTGTTCTCAAAAGCATGCAGAAGGCTATTTATAGCCCCGAAACATCCGGACATTATGCACTCAATAGCCAGCACTATTGTCATTTCACTTCTCCCATCCGGCGTTACCCTGATCTGGAAATTCATCGCCTGGTTGACATGATCAATCGAGGTAAGACACCACCAACAGACCTCGCTGCCATCCAATCCCTGGGGGATCACTGTTCCGAACGCGAACAGGTTGCCGAAGCTGCGGAACGAGAATTGATTAAGCTCAAACTGCTAGGCTACCTCAGCCAGCATATTGGCATGAAAATGGAGGCGGTCGTAACGGGGGTAGAAGATTTCGGTCTGTTCGTACAGGGCCTGCAACTGCCTGCCGACGGACTGGTTCACATCACCACGCTGCGAGAAGACCAGTACAAGCATGATCCGCAAACCCACACCTTAACTGGACATCGCCAGGGCAACCAGTTTCGCTTGGGAGACAAAGTCCAAGTCGAAGTGACTCATGTTGATCTGAATCGTCGACAACTGGACTTTCAAATCATCCAAGGATTGACCCCTGGAAAACCGGAGAAGAGTCCTTCAAAACACTCCTCTCGACAACGTAAACCTGCCACCCAAAAAGGCAAACAACAGGGCTCCCGATCCCGGAAAACTCAAGACAGCCCAACTCCGAGAAAGAAGAAGACTGCGGGCAGGAAAAAAGACTCGGGAAAGGAAAAAATCGCCGGTAAGAAGAAGACTCATGGCAAGAAGCAGGCGGACGGTAAGAAGAAGACTCATGGCGAGAAGCGGGCGGACGGTAAGAAGAAGACTCATGGCAAGAAGAAGCCTCACGGCAAGAAGCGGTCGGGCGGTAAGAAACGGCGCCGATCCCGTTAAGCTTCCCCTGCCAGCCGCTATTTCTTGGGACAATCCTCTCCTTGACACCCTGGGCAGTTCTGTCGTTTTGGATACAATTTGAGTTCTAGTCCGACAGCTCACTTCGGTGAGACCTCGAGCGAGTTCTCTTTGAGAGGTTGATGGCAGGGATGACGACAAGCGAGTTGCTTCGAACACCTTTTTACGACTGGCACGTGGAGCAGGGAGCTCGCATGGTCGATTTTGCAGGCTGGTCGATGCCGGTGCAATACAATTCGATCGTTGCCGAGCATCTGGCAACACGGGAACGGGCTAGTATTTTCGATATTTCTCACATGGGCCGTCTCCGCTTTGACGGGCCCGACAGTGGCCGTTTTCTCGATCGACTGCTAACACGTCGCGTCCTGGACCTGCGACCGGGCCGTATTCGTTATGCCCTGGTAGCAAATACGGAGGGCGGCATCCTGGATGATGTACTCGTCTACCACCAGCAGACGCCCAGCGGTACCGATTACCACATGCTGGTGGTCAACGCCGGCAACCGCACCAAGATTGTCCAATGGATCCAGGCTCAGTTACACCCCGAAGACGAAGTTCTGATGTCCGATCGAACGGAGGAAACTGCGATGCTCGCCATCCAGGGCCCACGAGCCATCGAACTGGTCGACCCGTTGCTGGACGCTGACGTGCAATCCATGGCTTATTACCGAAGCCGCACTACGAAACAGATGGGGAAAGTCTGTATCGTCAGTCGGACTGGTTACACGGGAGAAGATGGTGTCGAGTTGATCATGCGCCGAGAAGATGCACCATTGATCCTGGACAACCTCTTCCGCGCGGGTCGCGAGTTTAACCTGGTACCGGCCGGCCTGGGAGCGCGCGATACACTGCGAATGGAAGCCGCCATGCCCCTCTATGGACACGAATTGGACGAGACAATCAATCCGTTTGAAGCAGGGCTCAGCTTTGCCGTTAACTTCAACGATAGCTCAGACCGGCCACGCTCCTTCGTGGGAAGCGAGGCCCTCCAACCGCTGGCAGACCAGTCGCCGCGGATAACGCGCGTGGGACTGCTGCTGGAGGGAAAGCGCGCTGCCCGGGAAAAATACCCGGTTTTCCGCGATGAAACCCGGGTCGGAGAAGTTAGCAGTGGAACTTTTTCACCCACTCTACAGCGCCCCATCGCAATGGCTTATATTGATGCAGCGGATCCTGAGTTACTGGAACCCGGCAGCCCGTTGGAAGTTGACATTCGAGGTCGCCGTCATCCCGCAGAGATCACCCGTTTACCGTTTTATTCGCGCCCTTAAGTCTTGGTTGACAGGAATCATGCCGTGAAACCCGAGGAACTACTATTCGCTGAAACTCATGAATGGGTACACGTCTCGCAAGAGGAAGGTAACCAGATTGCCACAGTGGGAATCAGCGCCTTTGCCGTGGAACAACTGACCGATCTGGTCTACCTGGAATTGACCGATCCAGGAACGGCCCTGTCCTCAGGTGATGAATTTGGAGAAGTTGAATCTGTCAAGGCCGTCAGTTCACTCTACAGTCCCGTGACTGGAGAAATCGTGGAAGTGAATACTGGCTTGGCCGATCAACTGGAAACACTCAATGACAATCCTTATGACGGCGGCTGGATGATCAAGGTGAAGATCAATGATGATCAGTCCCTTAGTGGGTTAATGGATCACGCCAGTTACCTCAAACAATGCGCAGGCGAAAACTAATACCGCTGCAACATGCCTTACATCATCAACACTTCAAAAGACCAGCAACTGATGCTGGAATCGATTGGCTTGGAATCGATCGAGCAGCTGTTCGAGGTGATTCCAAGTCACTTTCGCTTGCAACAGCCACTGGATCTCCCGGCCGCGCTGAGCGAAATGGAACTGGAACAGCACCTGGGCCAACTCGCCAGCCGCAACCATGATGTCACTCGTAAGACATGTTTCCTCGGCGGGGGCAGTTACGACCATTTCGTGCCGGCCGTCGTCGATGCCATCGCCAGTCGCAGTGAATTCTACACCTCCTACACGCCTTACCAGCCAGAAGTGAGCCAGGGCAACTTGCAGGCAATGTTTGAATACCAGTCACTCATCTGCCAGTTAACCGGCATGGATGTCTCCAATGCCAGCCTTTACGAAGGCGGGACCGCCACTCTCGAAGCTGTCTTGATGGCAATGAGCGTGACACGACGCCAAGGTAAAATCCTGGCGGCCGAATCGCTTCATCCGGAATATCGTCAAATCCTCAAGACCTACCTGGGTGACACGGAGATCGACCTGGTAACCTTGAAAACTCCCAGCGGAGCCCTCACGCTAGAAACACTGGATGCAGAACTGGATGATCAAACTGCTTGTGTCGTAATCCAACATCCCAACTTCTTTGGCTCTCTGGAAGACGTTGCCAGTGTCGCAGAATTGGCACATCAACGTGGAGCCCTCGTGATCCACGTCTTTGATCCGATAAGCCTGGGGATCCTCAAGCGTCCCGGCGAACTAGGAGTCGACATCGCCGTCGCTGAAGGACAGTCCCTGGGAACCCCCCTGCTCTACGGCGGTCCCTACCTGGGGATTATGGCTTGCCGTGAACAGTTCTTGCGACGACTTCCCGGGCGCATCGCGGGCCAAACCGTTGACCAGCAGGGAAAACGCTGCTGGGTCCTCACCCTGCAAACTCGTGAACAACATATTCGGCGTCACAAGGCCACCAGCAACATCTGTACGAACCAGGGCTTGCTCGCCTTGCGAGCAGCAATCTACCTGGCCACCATGGGTCCGCTGGGGATGCAGGAAACCGCTGACTTGTGCCTGCACAAAACACGCTATGCCCAGGGCCAGCTTACTTCCGACAGCCGCTTCGAAGCTGTCTTCGCACAACCTGTCTTCAAAGAATTCGTAGTGCGAGACCGAGAAAACCAGGTGGCCGATTTACTCCGTGAAGCCGAACAGGCGGGCATCCTTGCCGGTATTCCACTGGGGACCTGGTACCCGGACCTGGCTGATTGCTTTCTCGTCACCGTTACCGAGAAACGAACCAAGCAGGAAATCGATGCCCTCGTTCGCTCCCTGGCCGGTGAATCCTCTTCTATTTCAGCGATCCATGCGTAACCAACAAGCAACCCAACTACTGTTCGAACTCTCTCAGGCTGGTCGCCGCAGCACACGACTGCCCGCCTGTGATGTACCCGTCACGTCCCGGGAGGAATTGATCCCAGAGAGTGCACGTGCCGAGACGCCCCTGCCACTGCCAGCACTGGCCGAACCGGACATTATTCGACATTTCACCAATCTCTCCACTTTGAACATGTCAATCGATACGCATTTCTATCCGCTTGGATCCTGTACGATGAAGTACAATGCCAAGCGCAATGAACGATTAGCCAGCCTCCCCGGACTCGCCCAGTTGCACCCCTACCAACCGACTGCAACGGTCCAGGGCCTGTTACAACTGTTGTTTGAACTCCAGCAAATGCTGCAGGAAATCTCAGGGTTACCAGGGGTTTCGCTACAGCCGGCTGCCGGTGCCCACGGGGAACTTACCGCCCTGATGGTGGCGGCCAGCTACTTCCGAGACCAGGACGAACAACGCACCAAGGTACTCAGTCCCGACAGTGCTCATGGAACCAATCCAGCCAGTGCCCAGATGGCTGGATTCGAGGCAACTTCCGTAAAAAGTAATGCCCAGGGTCTGGTGGACCTGGATGACCTGGAATCAAAACTTGATGAACAGGTCGCGGTATTCATGATCACCAATCCCAATACACTCGGCCTCTTCGAAAAGCAAGTTGCCACGATTGCTGACCGGGTGCATGCCCGCGGCGGACTGATCTACCTGGATGGTGCCAACATGAATGCGATCCTGGGAATTACCCGCCCCGGTGATTTTGGTGCCGACATGATGCACTTCAATCCTCACAAGACATTCAGTGGTCCACATGGTGGCGGTGGTCCCGGTGCCGGACCGATCTGCGTCAGTGAAAAACTCACTCCCTACCTGCCCGTCCCGGTTGTCAAAGAACAGGACGGAAAATTCTACCTGGAAAACGAGCGGCCTAAATCGATCGGGAAAGTCCGCAGCTTCTTTGGCAACGTGGGCGTTCTCATCCGTGCCTATTGCTACATTCGCACGCATGGCCCTGACGGGCTCAAACGTGTCGCTGAAAATGCCGTCCTCAATGCCAACTATCTGCTCAAGCAAATTCAACCGTTGTTGCCCGTGCCGCACGGAGATCGTTGCATGCATGAGTTCGTGGCAACTGCCGAACCATTTGGTAAGTCCAAAGGGCTAAAACAACCGGCCCTTGACCTCGCCAAGCGACTGCTGGATTACGGCTTTCATGCCCCCACCATTTATTTCCCCCTGACGGTTCATGAAGCCATGATGATTGAACCCTCGGAAACAGAGAGTAAAGATACGCTGGACCACTTCGCTGAAACCATGGCCAGGCTGATCCAGGAACCTGCTGACACACTGCATGAAGCCCCCCATGAAACTCCCATTCGTCGTCCCGATGAAGTACAAGCTGCTCGAACACCAATCTTGAAATGGGTACCGGAATCTCAGGAACCTCCCTCAACCTCCGAATGATCGTGACCGATGCCCGGTCAGGCAGTTGGAACATGGCGGTCGACCAGGTCTTGCTGGAATCGGTCCAACTCGATCGACGGCCTTGCTTGAGACTCTACCAATGGAATGAGCCGACCATTTCACTCGGGTACTTTCAACAATTCGCAGATCGAGAGCAACACCGGTTGAATTTGCTTGAGCAGATAGTTGGCATTGAGGACGGCATTTTCAGCGACACGTTTGAGCCCGTCAGGGCCATGCGTGCG
>JYMV01022564.1_pt1 | contig 14276 bp, 24 predicted proteins | sample 338911 | NCBI WGS metagenome assembly JYMV01 (sample SAMN03354496, study PRJNA234377) | hydrothermal vent metagenome | biome: Deep sea; feature: Hydrothermal plumes at the Eastern Lau Spreading Center, Western Pacific Ocean; material: Seawater | place: Tonga | collected 2009 | depth 2000 m m
CGCAATTGCCTTTGAAGAACGTACTAAAATCCCAATCACTCAATTAGTGACTATAATAGCAGTAGACGGACAAGATGACCCAACCATTTACGTTGAACATCGTGATGACTGGGATAAGGATTTAATAAGATGTATAAAGGAGTACAATGACGAATAGAGCACAATATATAAAACAATGGAATTCAGACAACCCTGATAGGGTTAAGGCATATCGACTAAAGCATAGAGCTAGAAGACTTATAGCCACCGCATTATGGAAAAAGAATAACAAAGGAAGAGTTAATGCTATAAACAACAACAGACGAGCAGCCAAACTAAACGCAACCCCTAGCTGGAGTAATAAAGAAGACATTAAAGCAATCTATGAACAATGTGCTCTTCTTTCTGAATCGACTGGTATTGCTCATCACGTAGATCATATCATCCCTCTTCAAGGAAAGAACGTCTGCGGATTCCATAGTCCAAATAACCTACAAATTTTAACAGCAAAAGAAAACTTAATTAAAGGAAATAGACTATATGATGTTTCCAAATAGTTTTAAGAAAGCATTTCTCTACAGTTTAGCAATGGTATTAACTGCATTAGGGTTATTAAGTTATGGCAGTCTACTATTCCCATTAAACCTGTATGGACTACTAACGGCAGGAATTGGAGTCTACTCATTCTATTTAGCATATAAGGTACAAGATGATGACAAAAGCAACATCTAGACCAAACTCTATTAACATTACCACCAGATGATTTCCATCAGGTCATTTACCTCCATGATGGTGTAAGGTACTTTGCTATGGATGGCACTCTAGTTTCGATGTCAAATGAAGAGTATAACATTCTTTTATATAAATGGGGATTAATAAGACCATAACCAATTTTTAAACAACACTAAATAATAATATGAAAATAATCAAAATAACACTAATATCATTAATAAGTCTATTAGCAGTAGGGTGTATAGGGCATGATACTAAGCCAGTAGAGTTTGAAGCGTATAGTTATCATGTAACAATGGATAAGGATGGTACTATAACGTATAGGAAAGTAGCACCAAGTGAGGAGTAATAGGTTATGATAGAGATATCGGTTGTATTGTACGTACTAATAAGCATAGGTCACATAATCCACGTTGTACTCTCAAGTGATATACTGATGACGTTGTAGTCGTGCTAAGTCGTGTATAGTCTTCAAGGCCTGAGAAGTCGTGCTAAGTCGTGTTTTCGTGTTAAACTGGGTAATTAGGTATTTTCTAACTAAAATAAAAGTAAACATAACAGCCATACCAAAGCACTTCTTACATCTCTCACCCAACTACAGGTATTTTTTAACTAAACTCACGCACTACACACACGCATACTGACTGATTCATCACTTTTCCCCGAGCCTAAAGGAACTTTTACTCCCACTAACTCTCATACTACAGGTATTTTTTAACTAAACTCCCAACGGACCATAGGTATTTGTTACCTGTACCCCATTCCCATAGTATTAAGGTGCTATTCTTCTACCTATTTGGGTAGAACTACGGTATAATACTAGTATAAATGATAAAAAAGGAGAGTAGTTATGGTTAGTTTAGCATTAGCAGTATATATCGGTTTAGTTTTAGCAGTTGTGATTGGCAAATTGTGTCCGTCTGGTGGTTGTTAATCACTTTTCCCCGAGCCTAAACGCATTCACATAGTATTAAGGTGATATTCTTTTACCTAAGACAGTGAAACTAGGGTATAATACGTAGTATATTAAATAATAAAAGGAGTTACATATGAACGAAGTAGATATTTTATTCACAGTTATATTTTTTCTATTAGCAGCATCAATATTTCAATTAGGTATGGTAGTAGAGTCAATAAGAAACAAATGAATATAAACGATACAATCACAGCAATTCTTATAAGGACTGCAGTAGAGGAGTTTGGCAAGAAAGATTCAATCTCATACCAAACATGCCACAAACTACAATCGTTCGTAGAAGGGCAGAATTCTAACGTTCTATTAGCAATACGGGATGAGGGGATTAAGTTTGTATCAAGATTTGCTCATGATGAATTGAGTAAGAGAAATGTAAATTATTAAAGGAGTAGCATAACAATGATGGGAGAAAGTAACAGTGCCAAGCGTGAGGATAGTCGTATCCTAGCGTTACAGATAGCAGAGTTCAAAGCAAATGGTGGAGTAGTAAGGGTTATTAGTAAGGAAGAAACTGATGAACGTATTAGGTCTGCTGTAGAAGCTACAAGAACTAAATTAAAAAAAGACTTTACTTTTGACAAGAAGTAGGGTATAATAGAGGTATTGAATAGGGATAATGATGTGGTAGAATGATGATGATTTGAGTGGGTGATTTTTTTGACTTGACGTATAGTGTATTTGGAGTACTGGTAGATTTTGCTAGAGATTAAAAAGGGTTACATCACTTTCCAAACCACCCACAGAAAAAAAGATTCTTCCGCAGAAACACACATACCCCATTTTTTTTCTCAAGTGCAAAAAGCACATAACCAAAAAATTTATCCGACAACATAAAAAAAGGAGATACACAATAACATGAACAACACACCAGCAAAATATGATAGATGGGCCAAGGACTTCAAAGAGAACAACTTGGCAGGAATACTACTAGAGTCCGTCGGATCATGGGTCGACGCTAATGGGGTACACCCCTTGCTAGACAACGGAGTTCCCGACCTAGATAAGGACATGACCGTCCCATACGACGAGATAGAGTTCATAGAATTTACGGACTTGATGAGCAGAAAAGACGCAACCCTTTACAGAGTGGCATTGAAGGAATACGTCCCCAACAGCAGGCAGTCTAAGGCATGGGCTCTATGAGCGATACTGTCCAAATCGGCAAGTATAAATATCATGTTGTCACACGTTCCCCATTTGAGTTTTACATCAGAACAGACATGATTCAGAATATTGATATAAAGAGAGATTCCTCTCTCGACGTCACGCAGATGTCTGACTACATTTTCGAAACGATAACAACAATACACTATAACGGACTCACTACAGAGGAGAGGTTTCTTGTGAAGAGTATCAATGAGAGTGAGATGGATGACGAAGACTATTTACGGAACAACAGTGGTCATGCTCCGAGTCATTGGGGACATCGATAAAAAAAGCAGGAAAAAACGAGGAAAGAAATGTTCAGGCAATGGTGTGTGATGTTTAAGGATGGGACTGCCAAAGTATTGGTGGGGTCAACGAGAGATAATATCTTAATGAAGAATGAGGGGATAAAGAGTATATTCCGCATGGGGATTGTGCACTCAGATCCAAAAGACAAAAACGAACAACGAGGGAGAAATAATGTTTACTAATAACAATTCAAATGATATACAGCCTGGTGTGAAACCAAGCTCTGTTGACACAAGTCAAACAACAACGAATGCAAGGATGGTGAGTTATAGTATGCCAAGTCCGGAGTTTAAAGCAGAAGGATTAGATGATGTTCAGGATCTAATTGCATTTTGTGCTAGGGTTAGTAATCCTAGTAATCAGTACAATAAAGAAACGAGTGCGAAGTTGATACAATATTTAATCAAACATAAACATTGGAGTCCATTGGAAACAGTGAGTGCATGTATTGAGATTGAAACGACACGTGATATCGGAAGACAGATTTTAAGACATCGGTCATTTTCGTTTCAGGAGTTTTCTCAGAGGTATGCAGACCCTACAAAGGACATGGACTTTATGTTGAGAGAGGCAAGACTTCAAGACACAAAGAATAGACAGAACTCTATTGAGAACACAGATAACACATTAAGTGCTATGTGGAGAATTAAACAAGAGGAAGTCATTAAGAAATCATTAGAAGCATATGACTTTGCTATTAAGAATGGTATTGCTAAGGAACAAGCAAGAGTTGTTTTACCTGAAGGAAACACCATGAGCAGAATGTATATGAATGGTTCATTAAGAAGTTGGGTCCATTACATTGAATTAAGAAGTGCTAATGGTACACAGAAAGAACACATTGAGGTGGCACAAAAGTGTGCTCAAGAAATAGCAAAAATATTTCCCTTAATGCTTGACATTTTGTAATAAGTATAGTATAATAGACGTATGGGAAATAAATTATGAAGATAGGTGGACCAATGGAAGTGACTAAGGAATTCTTTGAGTTTTTGACTATTAAGATTGATAGGATAACAGAGATTGATGCTTTAGTAAATGCATTAGAAAGTGCAGTAGAGAATCACGAAGTTGGTTCCAAAGAACATGAAACATTAGTTTCAATGTATAATACCCTACAACAAATTAATCAATAGGAGATAAATATGAGTAAAAACGCAATTCCATTCACAAAGATGAAAAAGGATATGAACGGTAATAGAATTAGTAAGAAAGCATTGAGTCACGGAGCATATAGATGCAAACGTAAACCAAACAGCAAACGTTGTATGAATGGGTCAATGGCATGATGGATTTTATTATAAGCGTTTCAGGAATGATTGCTTCAGTTTCATTAGCGTGGATAGCAATATCATTACACGAAATTAAGGAGAAGAAATAATGGTAACAATATGTGGGTACGAAATTAAACGTACAAGTAATGGGTATCTAGAAACACCCGATATGTGGACAGAAGAAATCATGCGATGTATGGCACAAGACGATGATTTAGAATTGACTGATAGCATGGTAAGACAAATCCTAACAGCAAGAGAAATCTATGCTAATGAGGGTTCTGTACCACCAATTAGAAAGTTTTCAAAGGCTGTTGGCATTGACAAGAAAATCTTGTTTAAAGAATGGTTGACAGGACCAATGAAGCCAATCACTAAGTATGGTGGATTACCACAACCAACAGGTTGTGTATAGTTAGAAATTTGCGGGTATCGTATATCGGTAATACAGTGGGTTTCCAACCCACTAAGGTCAGTTCGATTCTGACTATCCGCTCCAAACAAATTATATAACATAAATAGAAAGCATGTTTTATGTTATATAATATTATTAAGAGGGAGTGAAAATTGAAAAATAATTATCTTGGTGTTGAGACTAATAACCATAAGGATAGAAAGTTATCCAAACAGTCTAAAAAGTTATTAAAGGATTATTATTGTATTGAGGGTGAGAAGTCTCCACAACAAGCATTTGCTAGAGCATCAGTTGCTTATTCTGCTGGTGATATGAAATTAGCACAACGTATTTACGATGCAGTTTCTAATGGTTGGTTTATGTTCAGTAGTCCAATCTTATCAAACGCACCATTGCCTGGACAAAAGGTTAAAGCATTACCTATTAGTTGTTTCTTGACGTATGTTCCGGATTCACTAGATGGTTTAATTGCCCATACGTCTGAGTTAAGATGGTTGTCTGTTAAAGGTGGTGGAGTAGGTGGTCATTGGTCAGATGTCCGTGCAGTAAGTGATATTGCTCCTGGACCATTACCGTTTATGCATACAGTTGATTCTGATATGACAGCATACCGTCAAGGTAGAACACGTAAGGGTTCATATGCAGCTTATATGGATATTAGTCATCCGGATATTATTGAATTCATTAATATGCGAATTCCGACTGGTGATGTTAATCGTAAGAACCTAAATCTACATCATGCTGTAAACTTAACTGACGACTTCATGGAAGCAGTTGAAGTAGGTCTTGATTGGGATTTGAAAGACCCAGACTCAGATGAGATTAGAGAAAACGTCTCAGCAAGAAGATTGTGGGAAACTTTATTAGAAACTAGATATAGAACAGGAGAACCATACCTTAACTTCATTGATACTGCCAATAGAGCATTACCTCAAACTCAAAAGGATTTGGGATTAAAAATCAATGGTAGTAATTTATGTAATGAAATTCATTTAGTGACTAATGAAGAACGTAGTGCAGTTTGTTGTTTATCTTCTGTTAATCTAGAGAAGTATGATGAGTGGAAAGATACTACTATGGTTGCGGACTTAACTCGTTTCCTTGATAATGTATTACAATTCTTTATTGATAATGCTGGTGATGAAATTAGTCGTGCTAGATACAGTGCTACTATGGAACGTAGTTTAGGGTTGGGTGCTATGGGTTTCCATTCATACCTCCAGAAACATAATATTGCGTTTGAGTCAAGAGATGCTTTGGCATTGAACACTAGAATCTTTAGAAGTATTCAAAAGAAGTCTATTGCCGAATCAATTGTGATGGGTACGGAAAGGGGTGAAGCACCAGATATGAAAGGTACTGGTAGAAGAAACGCCCATTTGCTTGCTATTGCTCCAAATGCCAATTCAAGTCTGATTTCTTCCACTTCTCCATCAATTGAACCATGGAAAGCAAATGCCTTTACCTTGACTAGAAATACTCACTTGATGAAAGTATTAAAGAAATTAGATAAGGATGACGATGAAACTTGGTCTAGTATTATTACTAGTGGTGGTTCTGTACAACACTTTGATTGGTTAGATGACCATACAAAGAAAGTGTTTAAGACTGCTATTGAGATTGACCAAGATTGGGTTATTAGACATGGTGGTGCTAGACAGAAGTATCTATGTCAAGGACAAAGTTTAAATATCTTTTTCCCTGCTGGTGCAACAAAGGCATATCTTCACACAGTACATTATGATGCTTGGAAATATGGTTGTAAAGGGTTATACTATCTTAGAACTGAATCAAGTAATAGAGCAGAGAATGTAGCAGAGAAGATCGAAAGAGAACGGTTGAAAGACCATAGTGAAATTGAAGACTTTGGTAGTCAAGAAGAATGTACAGCCTGCCAAGGATAGAGGGGAAATAAATTATGAACGTAGTTATATACAGTAAACCATCGTGCCCATTTTGCGTAAGAGCAAAAGATTGGTTTGATAGGCATGGGTATTCATTCACCGAACATGTATTATATGACGAGGAGCAATTCCTCGCTATGTGCCAGAAGATTCCAGGAGTAACAACTGTTCCTCAAATCTTTATTGACGACAAACATATTGGAGGTTATGACCAATTGATGGAAGTAGCAGACTATATTGTTAAAAAATCATCTGGTGGTTTAATGCAGTTTAGTGAAACATACAAACCATTTTACTATCCGTGGGCAGTAGACTTAACTACTCGTCACGAGAAAGCACACTGGATTGAAGATGAAATTGATTTATCAGAAGATGTAACTGATTGGCAACGTAATAAGATTACTAAGACCGAGAAGGAATACATTACTAATATCCTTAGACTGTTTACTCAATCTGATGTAGCAGTGGGTCAAAGTTATTATGATGTATTCATTCCTAAGTTTAAGAATAATGAAGTTAGAAACATGCTAGGTTCATTTGCGGCAAGGGAAGGAATCCATCAACGTGCTTATGCTCTACTCAACGAAACGTTAGGACTACCTGACTCAGAGTATCACGCATTCTTAGAATATAAAGAGATGACCGATAAGGTAGACTTTATGATGGATAGTGATTCTAATACACTTACTGGTACTGGACTTGCTTTAGCAAAAATGGTATTTAACGAGGGTGTTAGTTTATTCGCATCGTTTGTTATGTTACTTAACTTTCAACGTTTTGGTAAGATGAAAGGAATGGGTAAAGTAGTTGAGTGGTCAATTAGAGATGAGTCTATGCACGTTGAGGGCAACTCAAAACTATTTAAAGCATTTTGTAATGAGCACTCTAGAATTGTTGATGATTCATTTAAGAAAGAAATCTATAAGATGGCAAAACAATCAGTAAAGTTAGAAGATAAGTTTATTGACTTGGCATATGCCGTTGGTGATATCGAAGGACTTTCTGCTGAAGACGTTAAACAATACATTCGATACATTACTGACAGACGTTTATTACAGTTAGGACTTAAACCCAATTTTAAGGTAAAGGACAATCCTCTACCGTGGTTGGAATGGGTGCTTAATGGTGCGGACCATACTAACTTCTTTGAGAACCGAGTGACCGAATATGAGGTTGCGGGTTTGACTGGAACTTGGCACGACGCATACGAAGAAAAATAATCTTTAAAAAACTTTACTTTCCTTCCATTGTATAGTATAATAGTAGTATATTAACTAAAAAGAGGGGAAGTAAATGTTCGCAAATTTCGTAAAGAAAACAAAACAAATGGTCGGTCTAGACACCGAAGACTACAAACTAAAATACCAACACGCAGAACGACGTGCTCAAGAAGCAGAGGAGAAAATGATGTTTCTTTGCAAACAATTGCACAGTGTTATGGAACAAGTGGACGTATGTACAAAGGACTTTAGAAGATGAATTTACACGGATTAGAAGAAGACCAAGTTGAGTTTATAATCAACTGTATAGAAAAGGCAAGTGTTAAAACACCAGAACAGCAAGAACTACTTGCTTGGATAACAATTCAATATGTTCATCAACAAAAAGGTGGAGCATATAAAAAAGCAATCCGTGAACTCGGATATGCAATTTAACAAAAGGAGATTATATTATGGCAATTGAAAAAATGTACCCAATTGGGAACAACGTATTAATTAAACCAGACAAAGCAAAAAATGAAACTGCTGGTGGTATTATTTTAACCACTAAGGGTAATAAATCGTCAACAGGTACGGTAGCAGCCGTTGGTCCAGGATTAGTTGCTATTGACGGCACTATTCATCCTCTACAATGTAAACCTATGGATAGAGTTATGTTTGCAGCCGTTGACGCAACAGTATCAGCAAGAACTATTACTATGAATGGTAATGAATATTTACTAATCCCAGAGTCTCAAGTATTTGGTGTTATTGAAGAATCAGAAGTTAAAGAAGAAGTTGTCGAAGAAGAAATTGAAGGCGACGACGCAAAGGCAAAAGAAATTTGGAAATAGGGGGATTATGGAAGAATTAAATATCAATGGAAACAAATGGAAAACGTTTATTGGTGACGAAGGACAAACCGTTTATATCGCACAATTCACAATTCCGTCTGAGAACCTTTTAGGTAAGTTTGTAGATGAATCTTTTTATGATATTATCATTGACCATAACGCAGACGTGTACTTGCCACCAGAACAAGATATAGCAAATACAGATGAAGATGAATCAGACTACTTAAAACGTATAGATGAAAGTTGTCTTGCTTTTAAATTCCGTAAGAATGTATTTACCTTAGATGAACAAGAAGGAGCATTTGATGGTTTATATTCAGCAGCCGGAGAATCTAACAATAGGGGTTTGGCAGCGGGACCAAGGTGTGAGAAATCAGGCAATAGAGAATGGGTAACATCATTTCAGCAAGATATTTTATCATACTACGAAGACGGACAACCTCAATCGGTAGACGGTGCTAACCAAATTGAATCTCTAATAGAAAAACATAAAGACCTTGAAGATGAAATTCGTGGTTCGGTATGGTTGCGTTCTAAGATAGAAGGAGAATTTGGAGTATATAAAAACTTTTTCGGTATTGCTATGGAAAGGTTAGATAGTTTAAGCATCGTTGATGCGATTGATTATGCTCAAACTATTCGTAAGGACATGCTTTCTGATACTTCTTATGCTACACCTATTTGGTCTGGCATCTCTGGTTTCTATGGTAGATATCCTCGTATTCCTTATGGTAGAGCAACTGCTCATACAGACCATAATAGAGAAGAGTTTGAAAAGTGTTATCCGTTTGCAAGGAAACTTGACGCAGAATTTAAACGATTAGTTCCAGGACGTTATGAAAAACAAAAAGTATTTTCAGATAGATTAGACGATAGATTTATAATCGGAGAAGATACCACGTTCACTACTATTACTGTTAATACTACACAGATTGATAGAAATGCTAGATGTGCTTGTCATCGTGATGCGGGGTCGTTAAACGAGGGATTCTCTAACTTAACCGTAATTACTAAAGACGGTAAAGATTGGAACGGAGGATATCTTGTAACACCAGAAGTACGGACTGCTATTAATATCCGTCCAGGAGATTTATTACTAATTGATAACATGAGAATCATTCACGGTAATACTCCTATTAAAGAACCAGATTCTGGTCCTGATGAGATGTTACGTATGTCTTTGATTTTCTACTATCGCGAGGATATGGATAAGTTAGGCAGTTGGGATTATGAGCATACACGTAGGGCATTTGTTGATAGTCGTAGAAAGAATGAAGACCACGAATTGTGGAGACCTTTCTGGAACGGAGTATCACCTAGCATGTGGACTAGTGATGAATGGTATGACTATTTGAAAGAACAAGATAAAGGTTTAGAATGGTTAGAAGATTATCATCCTGAAGCACTTGAAGAGAAGTCAGACTTGGACGCTTTCTTTTAATGAGTAATTTTATAGAAGACATTGCCAGTGACCAAAATTTCACGGACTTTAGATTACCAGAAAACCGTAAAGATATATTCTTTACTGCTTATGAGTTTCATTTAAAGTTTAAGACTATGCCAGGATTGGTGTATGGGTATTTGCCTTATTTAGCAGATAAATTAGATTGGTCTGAAGAAGATAAATTATGGTTTGCTTTTCTAAATGGTAATACTCAAAACCCTAGTACGTCTTGGATTATCTTTAATAAGTTTCCAAGCATTACTGATTTAGATATAGATGAATTTGAATCTTGGTATTTTAGTGAGATTAATAGCAACGGAAAGTTAGTTTGGCAAATGCTTCCTATTGATATGGATAGAAGACACTTTAGAAATAAAATTCATTTATCTATTAAAGCATATAAAGAAAACTTAAATGGTAAATCTCAAGAAGACTTCTTTAAATCATTAACAGATACTAAAGATAAGTTTACAAACTTTCGTAAACTATGGAATGCTGTATTTAAGGGTGAGGGTATTAATTCTAAATTCTATTCCTTTGGTCGTTTAAGTTCATTTAGTTATATAGAATACTTATGGATATCTGGATTAGATATAGATTGCGATTCTTTCTTTTGCGAAGATTATAGTGGTTCTTCTTCTCATAGGAACGGTATGTGTTGGTTGATGGGTCGTGAAGATTTAGACGAGCATAAGACTAACTCTGAATACACAAAAGGAATACACCTACATACTAAAGACGTTATAAGTATGATTGATGATAATATGGAAGATATTTATCAAGAAGCATTAGTCCGTTTTAAAGGAACTAGTATAGAGTCTGACGTAAGTCGGTTTACAATAGAAAGTCAGTTGTGTAATTATAAATCTTGGCATAGGAAGTCTAGACGATATCCTAATGTGTATGGTGATATGGCATACGATAGATTAGTTAAAGTTCAAGCAATGTCTGAATTTGAAGATATGGACTTTAGTATATTCTGGGAGGCGAGGGAGTCTTTTATGCCTTGTGAAATTAGACCTGAATGTAATACGGATAACGTAGGGGTGAGTTCTTATAAACAAAATCTTTATAGGGAAACTGGAAGACAACACACACTTGGAATAATTGATAACAAATATGAAAACGTCCCAAAGAGAAGATAGAACTATATTAAACGAAGTAACAGAAGATACTTTTATTAAAGGTAGGTGGATTGATAAGATATGGGATTTAACTCCTATTGAACAGAAGTCCGATACTATGTATTATAAAAGGGAAGATAAATTCGCACCAATGGGTATGAATTCTATTAACGGTTCTAAGTGTAGACAGTTGCTTTGGTTATTTGATAGAGAAAGGAATGTCGATACGGTAGTTCATGCTACTAATCTAAACAGTTCTCCTCAAACCCCAATGACCGCAGCTATGGCAGAGCATTATGGATATAGAAATATTCAAGTTGCTGGTGGTACTACTTTTGAGTCTATGAATAAAAAGGAACTTCCTTTAGCAGCCAGCATACACGGAACTGAATATGATATTACAGTTGGGTCTGGGTTTAATGTAGTTATTCAAAAGAGGGTAGATGAAATTATGACCCATCACCCTAAGTCATTTAAAATAGAACGTGATATTACTTTAGACCATCATTTAGAAAAGAACACCCCTGAAGTTTTAAGGGAGTTTCATTCTGTAGGTGGGGAACAAGTAAAGAACATACCAGACCATATTGAAGATTTAATTATACCGTTTGGTTCTTCTACAAGCACGTGTAGTGTATTGTATGGTTTGTCTAGTTTCAAACCTAAAGGGTTGAAACGAATTCACTTAATTAATGTAGGTGTTGATAAGAGAGATTATATGTTTGAACGGTTAAGTTATATGGGAGCATCTGTGAATGAGTTTGAAATCATTTATAAAGATACTAAACTTCCGTACTCTAAAACTATCAAGGATGTAAGTATAGATGATATAACATTCCATATGAGATATGAAGCAAAATCTTACAAATACTTATTAGAGAATTTACCAGAACTAATAAAACCAACCTCTTTATTTTGGGTAATCGGATCTTACCCAGATACTAAAACAACAGCAATGAACCTTAATAGAGAAGTGCCGACCGAGGTGAACCTATATGAATTTAAAACTAATAATATTATGGAGTTTATGTGATGAAATTAATTTACTTAATAGGAATGCCAGGAACAGGTAAGTCAACGGTTATGAAATCGTTTATGTCTAATTATAAATGGACCCAGCAAAAGGCATACGAACTCTTAGATACTCATATTTCAGACGGAATTAGAGTTTTGGGTAAGTATGAAGAGGGTGAAACGTTTAGTGGAACAGATAGACTATCTATGGCAGTTGCACCTAAAGCAATTGAGTGGATATCTAAGACCCCAGACGAGGTTATTATCGGAGAGGGTGATAGGTTAAACAATAAAGCATTCTTTGAAAAGGCAAAGGAACTTGGGGAACTTCATATTATTAAATTGACTGTATCTGACGAAGAAAGAAAACGTAGATACGAAGAAAGAGGTAGTAATCAAAGTGATAAGTTTATTCAAACAGTTGCTACTAAATGTAAAAATATATCTGAACACTTCGGTGACCAACAAACACTGTTTGGTTTTGAAGAAGGAAACGTGATAGTGATGCCCCATGAGTCGAAGGAAGATACTCAAAAAGTTGTTGATAAAATTTTAGATTTAATTTAATTTATTACTTTACTTTCCCCCAAAATAGAGGTATAATATAGGTATGAATGAAAAATATAAAATAATTGATAACTTCTTAGATCCAGGGTATTATAATTTAATAGAATCTGTTTTTCTTGGAAATGAAGCGGGAGTAAAATGGCATTATCAAGATGATATGTCTGGTCACGACGATGGTGTCATTAGTCAAGGATTTAGTCATTCTATATGGTATGATAATGCTCAAGATTCGGAATATTATCCTATATTGCTTCCTATGATAGAAAGAATAAAATATATGTTAGGGAATAATTATTGCTACAGGTTAGTATCATTTATGACCTTACAAAATGGAAGCAAAAGAAATCACGCCCATCATGTAGATATGCCTGGAATTAAACATACTTCTGTTATATATTATTTGAATGATAGCGATGGAGATACTATAATATATAATGAAGAATGTCCAGTAGGGAGCAGAGAGCGACCAGCATTAGAAGATTTAAATGAATATAAAAGAATCACTCCAAAAGCAAATAGATTATTAGTATTTCAAGGGAATCATTGGCACTCAAGTGAATCGCCAGTAGTTTCACATAGAAGAGTAATTTTTAATATGAATTTTGGAGACACTCAAATTTAATAACAAAGGGGAAAGGAAATGTGGAACCACGATTGTAAAGTAGAAAGAACCGTAATGATGGTTGAAGAATGTAATTGGTGCGGTAGAGAGTTGAGTGATGAAACATCTGAGTTTGGCAAATTAGGACCAAACGAATTTCCGGATGATGAATTAGAAGATTTCTTAGCAGAGGAAAGACTTAAAACTGTTGATGTTAAAGACAACCCAGACGGTTCTGCTAATGTTACTATGGATATGAGTATTGAAGACCAAGGTAGATTAATCAGACAAGGTCTTACATATATTATTAAGGAAATGAAAATCTCAGAAGATCTTTCTTTAGAACCAAATACATTCGATGAACATGTAATGGAATTGGATTTAAGTGTTGCTGAAACTAATGCTTTATTTCACTTTGGGTTTATTAGTGCATTGAAGATGGGAATGAGAAATCAATCATGATGAAGTGGTTGCGGTATTCTGGTGTTTGGATTACTTTAATAGTAAATCCGTTTCATTGGGATTTTAGAGGGGAAATCATCAAAGATGAAGACTTGGGCAGAATTGATACTTTAGAGTTACAGTTTTTATGCATCAATATCAGAGTAATACTTGATGATGGCAAATGGTAAATAATAAAGGGGTAGGAAATGGGTTTTGAATTTGGATTGTTCGTGGTAGTTTTTGTAGGGTTCTTCTTCATGGTTGGTTATGAAATGGGAAGAAAGTGAAGTATTG
>JYMV01028092.1_pt1 | contig 14274 bp, 18 predicted proteins | sample 338911 | NCBI WGS metagenome assembly JYMV01 (sample SAMN03354496, study PRJNA234377) | hydrothermal vent metagenome | biome: Deep sea; feature: Hydrothermal plumes at the Eastern Lau Spreading Center, Western Pacific Ocean; material: Seawater | place: Tonga | collected 2009 | depth 2000 m m
GAATGCTGTTGGCCCGAAGGCTAAACTCCAATGTCCAACTCTGCCTAAGTTATCGGTAAAAGTTGGCACCGGTTATTATGTTCATGTTAAATCACACTACGCCCCCCTACCTATTTCTAATGTGCATTATTATAAATCGGTGAGGTTATTACTAGAAGTATGCAAATTATTACCATTGTTAAGCAAGTGACAAAAAAAAATAAACAAAAATTTCTTGGAAATTTAAGCCTTCTCTTCCTGTAACTCTACTAGCGCAATATTTTTGATTCAAGCGGATCGAAAAGAGAACGTTTAAAATAATTTTCTTGACAGCTGGGTGAATATAGAATCCTGCACCAATAAACTGTCTGAAACGACAGGGCCTCGTCCAAAATCATTTGCCCTTACGATTGTAGAGTTTTAATACGTGCCGATAGACGTGATAGTTTCCGAGATGCGGTGTTGGGATGCAAGACACCTTTTTGTGCCCCTCTCATTATGACGGGCTGAGCAACACCAAGGGCCTCTTTAGCGATTTTTGGATCACCTTTCTCGATAGCTTGTTCAACTTTTTTTATGAAAGTTCGAACTCTACTCAATCGGCTACTATTTACGGCGTTGGAACGATTAGTTTGGCGAATGCGTTTTTTCGCCGAAGCATGATTAGCCATTGGGTTTACCTGTTGGTCTTGTTTCCAGAAAGTGCGGCGTTATATAGAGTGGTTTTTAGAGCCTCACAACCCCCAAGCGGACATGCTTTTCTAAAATAACTACTTTATCTTTGTTTGCGGGGACAATAAAACGTGCTTCGGCCAGCCTGAATAATACGTTTTATCCCGCCAGTAACTAGCCAATCACAATTGCAAGTTGGACAAGGCGCTCCCTCCCGACCATAAACTTGGAAACATTTCTGAAAATATCCTAGTTTGCCATTGGGTTGGATATGATCCCGGATGCTCGAACCCCCTGCCTCCAGGGCCTCTGTTAAAACACTCTGGACGGCTTGCATCAATTTGATTGCACGAATTCCTTGAACGTTTTTTGCCCTACGTTTTGGTGAGATACCGGAGCGAAACAAGCTTTCACAAGCATAGATATTGCCGAGACCAGCTACTTTTCTCTGGTCCAGTAACGCAGACTTAATTGACGATTTGCATCCCTTTAAACGATCGGCTAATGCTGCGCCAGTAAAATCAGGATTGAGAGGTTCTGGTCCCAAGTTTTTTATAAGGGCATGTTCCTTTAAATTCCCAGCCTCCGTCAGGATCATTAAACCAAAGCGGCGTGGATCAGAAAACCGCACTAGATCACCACTAACAACTTTAAAGTCAATATGATCGTGTCGTCCCGGTAATGGCACATTGTCACCTACTCGGTAAATCGTCATCCTCCCAGACATGCCCAAATGTCCAATTATTACTCCTCCGTCATCCAGTTCAATTAACAAATATTTTGCCCGTCGTTGCACTTTTACTATTCTGCGCGACACAAGTTTCTCATGAAAGTTTGGGGGTACGGGAAAGCGTAAAGAAAATTGACGAATGACAACATCCTGAAGAATAGCCCCCTCGAGGACAGGTGAAAGGGCTCGGCAAACGGTTTCCACTTCTGGTAACTCCGGCATATCTCTACCGTAGCGGTTTATAGTGAGTTAGGCTATGGTCTCTCTAGAATTACAGGAAAATGGTTAGGAAAATTATTTTGAAACCAAATAAGAGTAGTCAGGCTAGCGTCGCAACGGCAGAAAAAAACACCCGTTTTGGGTATACGGAAGTCACCGAAGATAAAAAGACTTCGATGGTTCGCGACGTATTCTCATCAGTAGCCTCTCATTATGATTTAATGAATGATTTAATGAGTGTCGGAATACACAGGCTTTGGAAGATGGACTTAATCCGCGCGATCAGTCCAGTAATTGGTTGCAATATTGTTGATGTGGGCGGGGGCACTGGCGACATTTCATTGGGTATTCTAAAAAAGAAAGAATGTCGGGTTACTGTATGTGATATTAATGAGAAAATGGTTTACGCGGGCCGGGACAAGGCCATAAACAAAGGAGTGCTCAACGCTCCAGAATGGATTTGTAGTGATGCCGCGGCCTTACCATTTCCGGAATGTTATGCTGATGTCTATGTAACGGCCTTTTGCCTGCGCAATGTGACTCGCCTGGAAGACGCTCTTATAGAAGCCCGACGTATATTAAAACCTGGAGGACATTTCTTGTGCCTAGAATTTAGCAAGGTAAACTTGCGACTTTTAGACGCTTTATACGACCTTTATTCGTTTCAAGTCCTCCCTTTTTTAGGTCAAATTATTGCGGGAGATAGAGAGGCATACCAATATTTGGTTGAAAGTATTCGCAGATTTCCCAACCAGGAAACATTTTCGGAGATGATATTTAAAGCCGGCCTCGATCAAGTTAGTTACCGCAATTTAAGTGGTGGAATTGCTGCCATCCATTCCGCTTGGCGTCTTTAGAATTAAAATTTAATGTTTTTATCTGCTAGAAATATTTATCGGCTCTTCCGAATTGCCCGTACGCTTGCCCGCCATGACGCGCTATTTCCCCTAGAGGGGTTGGGCGTCGCCAAAGGTGTGATTGTACCATTGCGCCTTCTAGCCCGTCGAAAAAGAGACGGCCGGCCGGGCCAAAGGCTCGCTCGAGCAATGCAAGAACTAGGGCCAAGCTTTATAAAACTTGGACAAGCTCTCTCCACAAGGTCCGACCTAGTAGGTGAGGAGGTTGCGTCCGATCTATCCCAACTGCAAGATCATTTGGCTCCCTTTCCTGCGTCATACGCCAAAGCAGCTATCGAGCAGGAACTAGAATTTAAATTAGAAGATTCGTTCAAGGAGTTTGAAGATCAACCACTCGCGGCGGCATCGATTGCCCAGGTCCATCTAGCTATTACCAGCGAAGGTCAAGAGGTTGCAGTAAAAATTCTAAGACCAGGTATTGAAACGGCTTTTAAGAAAGATATTGAGCTATTCTTTTGGATTGCAGAACTGATTGAATATACTCATCCTGACCTGCGTCGCCTCAAGCCAGTTGAGGTGATAAGAACGTTTCAAGAAACCACCCAGGTGGAAATGGATTTGCGCTTGGAGGCAGCAGCCGCGGAAGAAATGAAAAAGAACTTTGCCGGGGACCCCACCTTTACGGTTCCTTCGGTTGATTGGCACCGAACTGCACAACGGGTTCTCACATTAGCACGCGTTCATGGTGTGCCGATCGATGAGCGAGAATTATTAATAAAACAGGGCTTTGATCCCAACGATATTGTTGCTCGTGCTGCTACCGCGTTATTTAAGCAGGTTTTTCGAGATGGTTTTTTTCATGCTGACCAACACCCAGGCAACTTGTTCGTTGGAGAGCAAGGTGAAATTATTGCTGTCGATTTTGGTATAATGGGTCGGCTTGATAAGCCGACCCGCCGATATTTAGGCGAAATGTTAATGAGTTTTTTGAACAGGGACTATAGCCGTGTAGCTGAAGTACATTTCGAAGCCGGATACGTTCCTTCCCATAAATCCGTTGAAGCCTTCACACAGGCTTGCCGGGCAATCGGTGAGCCCATCCTAGATAAACCACAGGCTGAGATATCAATAGCTCGACTTCTAGCCCAATTGTTCCAAATTACCAAAAATTTTGAAATGGAAACGCAGCCCCAGCTTCTACTTTTGCAAAAAACCATGCTAGTTGCGGAGGGTGTCGGACGGAAAGTTGCTCCTGAATCAAATTTTTGGTTCCTCGCCCACCCCCTTATCGAGAAATGGATGGCCGACAATATGGGAACCGAAGTCCTCGTTGCAGAAACTATCGGAGAAGTGACCGAAGGTCTTAGAAAGATTCCACGAATGCTCTCAAACATGGAGCGAAATACGGCAGCTATGGCCCGGGATGGAATCAAGCTACATCCGAACACTATCCGGAACTTGAACCATTCAACTGAACCACATTGGTATGAGTCTCCACGTTTATATATAGCAGCAATCACCATTCTTACTATTGCGCTAATCTTGGCCTGATACATCCTCAATCGATGCATTGGTCGGTATTGTAAAGAAATTCACCATAAGCTAAATTAACTACACTTAGCTTTCGTAAATTATACATTTTCCCCCAAACTTTAAAATTTCTTGAGTTTTGAATGTCTGTTGAAAAACGCGTACTTTTAATCGTCTCTGGTGGCATCGCCGCCTATAAATCTTTAGAGCTCGTCAGAAACCTGAAGAACGCGGGGATTGCTATTCGTTGTATTCTTACCCCAGGGGGCGCCCGGTTTGTTACTACATTGTCTTTAGCGACGCTTAGCGAGGATAAAGTCTATGAAGACTTGTTCTCTGTCGCTGATCAGGGTGGAATTGGGCATATTGAATTATCTCGGGACGCAGACTTGTTGGTGGTTGCCCCCGCGACCGCTGATATTATAGCTAAAATGCGGGCGGGTATAGCTGACGACTTGGCCACCGCGGCGTTATTGGCAACGAATAAGCCTGTTCTGATCGCACCGGCGATGAATGTTCGTATGTGGGGACATGAAGCAACGCAGGAAAATATGGCGGTCTTGAACGACCGGGGTGTGAACATAATCGGACCGGATGAGGGGGACATGGCCTGCGGTGAATACGGTATGGGTCGCATGTCCGAACCTGATGCTATAACAATTGCCATTAAAAAGTTATTTCAAGAGACAAATAGTCGGGACACCGCTCTAATTTGCAAAAGTAACCAAAATCTGGCCGGGAAAAAAGCTCTGGTAACAAGCGGCCCCACACATGAACCGTTGGACCCGGTTCGTTACATTGCAAATCGATCTTCTGGCCGCCAAGGCCATGCAATTGCCGCAGCCTTGGCAAAGAAAGGTGCCGATACTGTTATGATTTCAGGGCCTACTAATCTATCCGACCCAATCGGCGTGACAGTTCGTAGGGTGGGCTCTGCTGTTGAAATGTTTGAAGCTTGTAAAAGAGAGCTCCCAGCCGACATTGTGGTGTGTGCTGCGGCGGTTGCTGATTGGCGGGCACTCCACCCAACTGACAAAAAAATAAAAAAGAATGGCGTGGTACCTACACTAGAGCTTACTCAAAATCCCGACATCCTATCGTTTCTTAGCCAATCAATATCAAACCGACCTCGTCTGGTAGTAGGTTTTGCGGCTGAGACCGGCTCTGTTGTTGACAAAGCACTCGACAAATTGGCAAGGAAAAAATGCGATTGGATGATTGCTAATGATGTCTCAGTCGGGACACAGACATTCGGTGGTACAAAAAATACGGTTCATATTGTTGATCAAAATGGGATCGAAAATTGGCCTGAAATGTCAAAAGAATCCATCGGGGATCGGCTAGCCGATCGAATTGCCAATCATTTGAATACAGATCATGACTAAAGTAACCGTCGCGGTAAAACGACTACCCCATGGTGCAGGGTTACCTCTGCCCACTTCAGCAACAAAACTAGCAGCTGGCGTTGACCTTTTAGCAGCGTTGGATGAGGATTTAACTTTGAACCCGGGTGAGCGGCAGATAATCCCTACCGGGATAGCTATTGCACTGCCATCCGGGTTTGAAGCGCAGGTGCGCCCTCGCTCCGGGCTAGCGGCAAAACACGGTATAACCTTGGTAAACAGTCCGGGCACGATTGATGCCGATTATCGAGGTGAGATAGGTGCCATTTTGATTAATCACGGAAGCAAGCCCTTTGTTATAGAACGTGGCATGCGAATCGCACAATTGATAGTTTCTCCCTTAACAAACTTTTCCTGGTTTGAGCAGGATGAACTTTCCCACACCACAAGAAGTGCTGGGGGTTTTGGCTCCACTGGTATTAAAAAGTAGGATCCCATAGTGTTAACGCTCTCCAACAAAATCATGTATTCCATAGAGGCTGTGGTAGACATTGCTTACTATTCAAACGGGCAGCCTGTGCAAAGTCAGCGGATATCTAGCCGCCAACGCACCCCTGGTCGTTACCTCGAACAGTCTTTACAGAAACTCGTGAAGGCTAACATTCTAACCGGGGTACGTGGACCGAGAGGCGGATACCAACTAGCTCGGGAACGCCGTCGTATTAGCGTTGGAGAAATAGTTTGCATTGTAACAGACTTAGAAACAGAAAATGCAGTAGAAAACAACTTAACTGACTCAGAGATTTCCGGAAAAGTGCTAAACCCCATGTGGGGGAAAATACAAAACACCATCTTGGAGCAGCTGGACAAAATCACTATCGAGGACCTATGTATTAAAGCTAACGAACGAGGTATCCAAAGCGAGGGTCGTCAGACCTTAGACTACGCAATTTAATAGAAATTTTCTGGTATGGCAGTAAACAGTGGAAAATAGCCTTGTGGCAAACCCCGTGGCCGAAGTGGCTGCCTTCAGGGGTAAAATTTATGATAGCATTTTAGATACCATAGGTATGACGCCCTTAGTTTGCCTCCATCAAATCACAGAAGAAGTCGGTCAGCGAACAGAAATGGCCGGTAAGATTATAGTCACAATTTGGCTTTCTCCGCCGAGCTATACTTATCAACAGCGTTATTTGATGGTCTTTCCGAAGGGAAATGATGCCTCGTCATCATGAAAATTTCTGATTTACAGATTGAACGTTATGCCCGACACATATTGTTGCCCGAAATTGGTGGTGCCGGACAAACAAAAATCATGGATGGGCGTGTTTTGGTTATTGGTGCAGGTGGACTGGGATCACCTGTTCTTCTCTACTTAGCCGCGGCGGGTGTCGGAACCATCGGCATAATTGATGATGACAAGATAGAGCTTAGCAATCTTCAGCGCCAAATCATACATACGACACCAAGGGTTGGTAAACCCAAGGTTGAGAGTGCCCGCGATGCCGTTGAAACAATTAACCCGGACGTTAAATTACAAATATATGAGGAGCGATTTACGGCTGACAATGCTTTCAAGTTGCTCAAACACTATGACATCGTAGCAGACGGTAGTGACAATTTTGAAACCCGCTTTTTGGTTAATGATGCCTGTTATCTAACAGGGACTACACTAGTTTCAGCAGCAATTTTAAGATTTGATGCCCAACTCGGCACCTACAAAGCCCATCTAAAAACAAGCCAAGAAGACCATCCATGTTACCGTTGTATATTTCCGGAAGCCCCCCCGGCGGATACAACCCCGTCCTGTGCCGAGGCCGGTGTTTTAGGTGCGCTATGTGGTGTTGTTGGTTCCCTGCAAGCTACAGAAATTTTAAAAGAACTTACCGGTGCTGGAACATCTCTGTCAGGCTACTTATTGATTATCGATGGACTTGGCTGTGAGTTCCGCAAGATAAAGGTTAACCCTGACCCCGATTGTGCTCTTTGCGGCATTCAACCGACAATTAAAGACCTTTCCTTACACACCTGATATCGTTTAGGCGTCTAGCCTGTCCAGGCGCCTGCCCTTACCATACGCTCGCATTCTCCAAAACGTCGAGAAGCCATTATAAATGAGCCCATTGCTAAATCAGCTGTATCCTCGGTAAGTACATCTGGCGTATTAGATACTTGAATTCCTTTGGCCTCGGCAGCCTCCAAATCTATGTGGTTAACACCAACACCAAAATTAGCGATGAGTTTAAGGTTCGGACCAGCAGCGTTTATAACCTTTGCATTTACTTGGTCGGTAACTGTTGGGATCAATATATCTACCCAACTTACAGCCCTTATAAGCTGAGGTTCAGAATATGGCGTGTCAACAAGATTAAACTTGGCGTCAGATAATTCTCCCAACTGGGTTTCAACGGTAGCGGTTAATTTTCGCGTAACGGCAATTCTTGCCTTTTTTTTTTTGTGTTACTCCTTTATCATTTACCTATTGGTAAATAGCAATTTGGGAAATACCTAGCAGGGGTTTGCTTCTATTCTTCAACAAATATGAACAAAATTTTAAAGTTTTCGGTTATCTTGGTGTTATCATTGTTCGTTCTCCCAGATGTTGCCACTGCCCAAACTGAACGGGCTGCCAGTGGCTTACCGTTGCCGCGGTTTGTCTCTTTGCGCTCGGATAAAGTCCGTATGCGGACGGGTCCAGGTGTTCGTTACCCCATAGATTGGGTTTACAAAAGGCAGAACATGCCTATGGAGGTCGTTGCCGAATTTGGAACATGGAGAAAGGTTCGGGATTTCCAGGGAACGGAAGGTTGGATGCATCAAAGTATGCTTAGTAACAAACGAACTCTAGCGGTAACAGGCCAAACAAGAACACTCCGTTTTAACTCTGATAGTAAGTCCCCTGCAGTAGCCCGGATAGAGCCCAGTGTGACAGGAAAAATAACTCGATGCCGAAAAAACGCTGGCTGGTGTAAATTATCTTTTGGTAAATATGAAGGTTGGCTTCGAAGAGTAGAGTTCTGGGGGGCTTATCCGACGGAAAAGATCAATTAGAACACCTAATGGCAGGTATTTATTCGAGATCGTCCGACAATTCTCTTTTGATATAATCAGGTAAGACGGCCAGATGGCCGTAATTAGGGTGATCAATCCCAATAACCACTCTCGTGTCGGAACGTTTAAATGCGTTAACTTGAATTGGATTCATCAAAAAATGAATAAAATGAACCGAGGAGGTCTTGCCGGCAGAACTAGTTCGATCGACGTCATCTTCCGGTTTGGCGTAAATTGTCTCTTTCCCAATTTCCATCTTAATTGTCTGCTCGACGCCGCCTAAATCAGCCAGAATTTTAGCACGGGCTTGTGCATCTGGTATTTCAAACATAACTGTCGCAACAAGTTCAGTTCCCTTAGGAATCAACGAGTTATATACTTTAATTTCGTCCTGTATTTGACATTCCCCGCCCTTTTCAATGCGAAGCATTTCGTGGATTTGATACCACATGGTCTGGTAGCATTCAAAATAAAATGATGCGTGAGGTCCAACGGCTAAACGACGGTTTTTCTTAATTTTGGCTATTTCCGCGCGCCTTTTATCCCTAATTTGTTCATAATCTGACATATCTAGGATGTCGTCGCGGGTTATATTTGTTTTATTTATCATAACGGTGTTTTTGTTACTGAAGACCATAAGACTTGGCCAAAATTTCGATAGGATGGGAAACAACAGCGACATTTTTTCCCGACTTTGAACCTCCTAATTGTTTCATGCCCTGAACAATGTGCTCACGGGCCAGGGGACATTCTGATACCACGTTGCTGTGATTGGCTTCAACAGCCTTATTAGCAACAGGTCGACCCACCTTGAGCGCTGTTTCAAAGTTGCTTTTCATGATCCCCCAAGAACCACCATGGCCTGAACAACGATCCACAACAACCACCTCTGTATCTGGAATCAGGCGAAGCATATCTGCGGCTTTAGGCCCCATATTCTGAGCCCTAGAATGGCATGCTAAGTGAACGGTCACGCCGCCCTCGATTTTTTTTAACCCGCCCCGCAATTGTTTTTGCCTCGCCATATCCATAATATATTCCGAAATATCGAATGTTGCATTGCTAAGTTTCTTGATATCTTGATTTTCCGGCAAAATAAGAGGCCATTCAAACTTCAGCATAAGCGAACAAGAAGGAACTAATGCAATGACATCATATCCATTATCTACCCATGGCAATAACTCGGCAGTGATTTTTCTTGCATTGTCAGCTACCCGGCTAATATCGCCTTGTTCTAATTGCGGCATGCCACAGCAAGAAGGATAAAGGATTTTTGTTTCAACGCCATGATTTGAAAGAACTTTTTGTGTAGCTTCACCTATACCTGGATTATTATAATTTATAAAGCAAGTGCTATAAAGAATGGCCTTGCGAGTTGTAGCGGGCCCGTTTATTTCGCGCTTCGGATGGTCGCGCTTCCCAAACGTCTTGTGATGGTACTTAGGGAGTTCGGAATTCCGATCAACACCCGTTAAAATTTCCATGATGAAACGGGTAATCTTATTCCTCCGGCTAGTGAACCAGTTGACAAAAGGTGCCAAAAAACTGGCAAGTTTTCCGTTTCGATCTGTCTCCGTTAACTGAATGAGTGAAGTGCTCACGTTACCCCGTTTGAATTCCATTGCACGGTAACGCAACATCAAATGCGGAAAATCCAAATCAAACTCATGAGGAGGGACATAAGGACATTTAGTCATAAAACACATATCACAAAGTGTACAAGCATCCGCAACGTGCCTAAAACTAGTACTGTCCACAGAATCTAGTTCCCCGGTCTCGGAGGAATCAATTAGATCAAATAAACGCGGGAAAGCATCGCAAAGATTAAAACAGCGCCGGCATCCGTGACAAATATCAAACACTCTGCGAAGTTCAACGTCCAAGTCCTCTGGATTTGTAAACGCTTCCTCTTGCCACTGGATCGGACGACGGATGGGCGCTTCGAGACTTCCTTCACTCATGCCTAATCGTCTTTCGATTTACTTATTTCTGCCTGGACCAAAATAGGGGACCTGCGATCGGGTCCCCTGTTAGTTTAACCTGTAAAAGTCTTGGGTCAGGTATCAAGTGTATCTAAGGCCTTTTGGAAACGTCCAGCGTGGGATCTTTCGGCTTTTGCCAAGGTCTCAAACCAGTCGGCGATTTCGTCAAAACCTTCATCGCGCGCCGTCTTTGCCATACCCGGATACATATCCGTATATTCATGGGTTTCACCAGCAACAGCAGCCTTAAGATTTGCAGCCGTTGGTCCTATGGGCTCCCCGGTTGCTGGATCACCCGTTTCTTCAAGATATTCCAGATGCCCGTGGGCATGGCCGGTTTCACCTTCCGCTGTAGAACGAAATACAGAAGAAACATCATTGTACCCTTCGACGTCAGCCTTTTGGGCAAAATATAAGTAACGGCGGTTGGCCTGAGATTCTCCCGCAAACGCGTCTTTAAGATTTTGTTCGGTCTCAGATCCTTTAAGCGCAGGCATATGTGTTCTCCATTCGATTGTTCATTTATCGAAAACGTCGGGGGAACATCCTAACGTTCAACTTTCCCCATCCTAAGAATTTAACTATGAGGGCTAACTCAAAAGATGTCAACAACTAACAATTGTTCTAAAAACCGCACTAATTCATTGATTTATCGTGATTTTTTCCCAACCTTAACCACAACGTCTACACGGGTGATTTGACTACCTTCTGGTGGGGTGGGCAAACGGTCAATTCGGATATCATTTTCATGAATGTCTATTAATTCTCGGGTATCTTCATGGTAGAAATGATAGTGGTTACTAGTGTTGGTATCAAAATAGGAACAATCTGAGGCAACAATGATTTCACGTAACAACCCCAATTCTGTAAATAGATGCAAAGTATTATATACTGTCGCAAGCGATACCTTTTTCTGAGACTTCAGAACTTCATAGTGCAGCATTTCCGCTGTAACGTGCTTGTCAGTGCCGTCAAACAGAATTTTTGCTATAATCATGCGTTGACTAGTCGGTCTCAAGCCCACTGAGTTCAACTGCTTTAAAGGCCTTGAATAAGGGCGTTCTAACGTCATCCGTACTCTCTAAAAACAGGGGGAATAAAAAGCGTTACAATTCAAAACTATTAAGCCTTGTACATAAAACTGTTAGTTGCGTCCAGTACCTAGGCTAGTCACAAATTAACGATTGAACACACTTTATTTCTTGTTCTCTGATAAATGAGGAAGTCCTATGATATTGTAACCCGCGTCAACGTGATGAATTTCACCGGTTACTCCTTCGGACAAATCACTTAAAAGGTAAAGCGAGGCCATCCCCAACTGATCAAGTGTAACTGAACGGCGGAGAGGGGCATTTGCCTCACTCCACTTGTAAATCTTACGGGCGCTGCCAATGGCACTCCCCGCTAGTGTTCTTACGGGACCAGCTGACAAGGCGTTTACCCTTATATTATTTGGACCCAAGTCTGCCGCAAGATATTTGACACTGGTTTGAAGGGCTGCTTTTGCAACACCCATAATATTGTAATTAGGCATTATTCGCTCAGCGCCATAATAAGTGAGTGTAATCAGACTACCGCCATTATCTACCATTAGTGACTGGGCGAGGTTTGCCATTTCAGTAAACGAAAAACAAGAAATATGCATTGTCCGGACAAAATTGTTTACCGACGTGTCCAAATACCGACCGCTGAGTTCGTGTTTATCTGAATATGCAAGGGAATGAACAACAAAGTCCAGCGTCCCCCATTCATGATATAAAATTTCAAAGACGTTTTTTTGGCTCTCCTTATCTTCTACGTCGCACGGGATCACTAAAACTGAGCCTGCCTGCTCAGCTAAGGGCCTTACCCTTTTTTCAAATGTTTGATCTTGGAAAGTAAAAGCGAGTTCAGCACCGTGGTTTCGGAGGACCTTGGCGATGCCCCAAGCTATGGAGTGGTCATTCGCAACACCCATTACTAGGCCACGCTTGCCTGACATTAGGTTCGTTTTTTCTATCATGGAAACTTGTGTATAATCGAGCTATTAAATTGATCTCAAAAACTATGATTCTACACGCTTAAAAACTAAACTTGCGTTGGTTCCACCAAAACCAAAACTATTGGAAAGCACGCAGTTAATTTCCACATTATTCATTTGTTCTTGAACGATAGGCATGTCCTGGGCGGCCGGTTCAAGTTCTTCTATATTCGCCGATGCGCAGATAAAGTTATTGTTCATCATTAGGAGACTGTATATCGATTCGTGCACCCCAGCTGCGCCCAAAGAATGGCCCGTCAAAGATTTAGTGGAATTAAAATGTGGGATTCTGTTTCTGTCTTTAAAGGCTTCTCGAATTGCTTCCAATTCCTTAACATCACCTACCGGCGTGCTAGTACCATGGGTATTGATATAGTCAATTGGTTCCTCAACACTCTCCATGGCCATTTTCATGCAGCGGACAGCACCTTCACCGGAAGGCTGAACCATATCAAACCCATCAGAGGTCGCGCCGTAGCCACCAATCTCGGCATAAATCCTAGCACCCCTCGCCTTAGCCCGCTCACATTCCTCAACGACTACAACTCCTCCACCGCCTGCTATAACAAAACCATCCCGATTTACATCAAATGCTCTGGAAGCCACACACGGTTTGTCATTATATCTTGAAGATAGTGCCGGCATTGCATCAAACAAAACTGACATACTCCAATGCAACTCCTCACCACCACCGGCAAAGACTATATCTTGCTTACCCCACTGCACAAGCTCCGCGGCATTGCCTATACAGTGTGCGCTTGTGGAGCATGCAGAACTAATTGAATAGTTGACGCCCTTTATTTGAAAGGGTGTCGCTAGGGTAGCGGAATTAGTACTCGACATGGTTCGGGGCACCATAAATGGGCCAATCTTTCTGGGGCCCTTTTCCCGGGCGGCATCTGCAGCCTGTATTAAATTTCGGGTTGAGGGACCACCCGAACCCATAATTAGTCCTGTACGTTCATGGGAAACCTCTTCTGCCAACAGCCCTGAATCTCTGATTGCCTCTACCATTGCTAAATAGTTATATGCAGCACCATCCCCCATAAATCGACGAAGTTTTCGATCGATAATATCATCCAAATTCACTTTAGGAAGACCATAAACGTGGCTTCGAAACCCCATTTTTGCGTATTCCTCGGCAAAAGAAATTCCGGAGCGACCGGCTTTAAGAGAGTTTAAAACTTCGTCTTTATTGTCCCCTATACTCGAAATAATGCCGATACCTGTGATGACCGCTCTTCTCACAATGACCTCGCTACATATCGTCCGTTGATAAAAACGTGCCAACCTTCATGTTTTTTACACCATAGACTGTTTCACCGTCCACTGACATTGTTCCATCAGCTATTGCCAAGGCCACTTGCCGGTTAATAACCCGACGAATATCAACATGATAACTGACCAACTTATTCTCTGGCGTAACCTGGCCAGTAAACTTGACCTCACCGACGCCAAGAGCACGGCCCCTTCCAAAAGCCCCTGTCCAGCCTAAGTAAAAACCTACTAATTGCCAAAGAGCGTCCAAACCAAGACATCCTGGCATTACGGGATCGTTAACAAAGTGGCACTCAAAAAACCACAAATCCGGCTTTATATCGAGCTCCGCGTCAAGCTGCCCTTTTCCGTAGGCACCTCCTTCACTATTGATATGAGTGATGCGGTTGAACATAAGCATGGGTGGGGCCGGTAATTGCGCATTACCTAGCCCAAATAACTTGCCGTTTGCACAGTTAATCAAATCTTCGAATACAAAGCTATTTTTATTTGTGACCCTCTTGGAGAGCGGCTCGGAAGTTGCTAACCCATTCATCATCTGTCCCCGTAAAAAATTCTCGAGGCCGCTCAAAATAACGCTTTGAAGTTAGATTATTTCAGAACGACACACTCC
>JYMV01014231.1_pt1 | contig 14268 bp, 9 predicted proteins | sample 338911 | NCBI WGS metagenome assembly JYMV01 (sample SAMN03354496, study PRJNA234377) | hydrothermal vent metagenome | biome: Deep sea; feature: Hydrothermal plumes at the Eastern Lau Spreading Center, Western Pacific Ocean; material: Seawater | place: Tonga | collected 2009 | depth 2000 m m
ATTATAAGGTTCAATATAGTCAAGCTTGGTAGTCCTCGTTTTAATTGCCTTGCCATTATTTTCATTTGGTTATAGATATAAAGCAAAAATCAATAATTTTTATGCTTTGGGTATTGACCTTCAATATCAGTTAAATTCTTTTAGCCTAAAACAAGATTCAACCAAACTTGTCCCAAACGACTCTTTGCACGATAAAGAAAAAGTAAAGTTCCATAACTTATCATTGGGCTTTTATAACAGGTTTAATTATGGGAAACGCGGAAACTATATAGGCAATTTTGTTGATATTGGGATGGAAATCGAACTTCCCTTCCTTGTCGCACATATTACTAAAGATGAACTAAAGGAAGCAAATGAAAATAATGGCAAGGCAATTAAAACGAGGACTACCAAGCTTGACTATATTGAACCTTATAATTATAGTGCTTATGCAAGAATTGGCTTCAATCGTTATGTGTTATCGGCTTCTTATAGGCTCTCACGCCTTTTCACATCAGACCCAAAACACTATTCTCAATATAATAATGGCATAAATAAATATCCTGAATTGCCAGCACTTTCAATTGGCCTTGAAATTGGAATTTATTAAGTTGCTATTTTTTTCTAGCTATCAGGAGTCCATCCCGGATAGGAAACAAGACATTCTCTACCCTATCATCATTGTGTACTTTTCTACAATAAGCCACAATAGCACTAGTGTCCTCATCCATTTGATCTTCTGGCTCAACCACTTTTCCGCTCCATAATACATTATCCGCAATAATATATCCTCCTGAATTTAAACTATCAAACGTCATATCATAATAGTTTGAATAATTCCCCTTGTCAGCATCGATATAGACGACATCAAATTTCTCTTTTATGGTAGGAATTATATCAATAGCAGAACCAATATAGGTCTTTATAACCGCCTTCTTATCAGCCTTAAAAATATACCGATTTGCCATATCTTCTAATTCCTCATTGATATCGATCGTATGCACCACCCCTCCTGAAACCAGGCCTTCTGACCAACAGATTGCAGAATACCCAGTATAAGTTCCTATTTCCAGAACTATTTTGGGCTGTATCATCTTGCTCAGCATACTTAAAGTCCTTCCCTGTAAATGACCGGCAAGCATACGCGGAGTAAGCACATTGGCATAGGTGTCTCTGTTCAATTCTTGGAGTAATTTGCTTTCTTTCTGGGTGTATCGCTCCGTATAGGCAGCTATTTCATTTGGCAAGAAATCCATGGTTATAATAAAGGCTTCTTTCCGTTAAAATAAACCTTGAACAAGACTTCATAACCTATTTCATTTCCCTCCAAATCAAATTTCAAGGTTGTCAATGTTAAATTATGAACATCTTTTGTAAGCTTAAAGGACTCTTTATCAAAAAACCAATCTTCAGAAATAAATACTTTAACCACATCCGCCTTGTTCAAAGCCTCTTCTACTATCATAGTGTCAAGTATGCCCGTTTCAAAATTCTCAACCACCACCGTATCTACGTGTGACTCTATCCACTGTATTTCTTCGATGGTCATTGGATTATCCAAATAATCATATGCTTGTACCTTCCCCTCATAAACTGCCTTAAAAATCTCATCAATTAAAAGATCATTATTAATTGAACCGAAGAACACTTCTTGCCCATCTGGAACAATAATATTGGTCTCTGACCTGAAATTGCTTGCCAGCTTTAGCTCATTAGGAGGGGTCTCTACTTCGCCTGCCTGATCACTATTATGAATACAGGATATATTACTCATAAGCAATAGGAGAATAAATAGAATGTTGGTTTTTTTCATTTTGCTTTTGTTTTTCACAAAGATACCACATTATGGAAATAGGACAAATTCGAAATAATTACTTCTTGACCTTATTAACTTAATGCTGTTTATAATTAGCTTGGGAAAAAGAATTTCATATCTGATATTTCATGATTTTCGCATAAAAGCAAAAACAACCAACCATGAATATGAGATTAGGATGCATCCTTATCCTTCTTCTGTGTCTGATGATGTCCAACTCCTTTAGTCAAACTGAAGAAGGGCTTCAAACAGACTATATTATGGGAGGTGGAGAGGCATTGCTGTTGGATGATGCTACCTGGCACTTTGATCTGGGAAACTATATGCGTGCCCTTTATCTATTTGAAAGTCTCGATAAAAAATACCCTGGCTCAAACTCTTATAAATACTATCGTGGCCGCTGCTGCATTGAAATCCCCAACGAACAGAAAAAAGCAATAGAATTTCTTGAAGCTGCTTTTAGCAATGACCCCAATTTAGATGACATTTTATTTTACCTGGGAAAAGCATATAAGGTAACCTATTTTTTCAATGAGGCAATTGGTTATTTTAAGCTGGCAAATGAAAAGAAATTAACATCTGAAGACAATAGAAACTTGATACCAAATCTCATAGCACAATGTAACCATGCAAAAGAACTAATAGCAGACACGAGTAAAATAAAGCTAATGCTGAAAAATATTGGTGCACCAATCAATACTGAAGAAGATGAATATGTTCCGCTAGTCCCTTCAGATGAATCAATGCTAATCTACACCTATAAAGGGAAAAAAAGTACGGGCGGCCTTCAAAATATCTATGGAGAGCCCGATCCTGATGGAGCCTATTATGAAGACATTTATATTTCTTCAAAAAACGAAGGGGATTGGCAAAAGCCTACTGATCTAAGCACCAAGACTAACTCAAAGTATCATGATGCTGCAATCACAATATCCCCAAGTGGAAAAACACTTTTTATGTATAAAGACACAAGAGGAGGAGATATCTATGTCACGAAAAAAACAAAAAACACATGGAGCAAGCCAAAAGCCCTCCAAGGCGATGTTAATACAAAACATTTTGAAGGGCATGCAAGTATTTCCCTTGATGGTAAATCATTGTATTTTATATCAAATAGGCCAGGAGGCATTGGTGGTACAGACATCTATAAAGCAATTCTTCAAGGAAATGGCACATGGGGGGAAGTTGTTAATTTAGGCCCAACAATCAATTCTGTTTATGATGAAGATGCTCCATTTATTCATGTTAGTAACAGATTACTTTATTTTAGCTCTAAAGGACATAAAAATATGGGGGGATACGACATATTCTATTCCACCTTGGAACAGGATGGCTGGAAAGCACCTGTAAATCTTGGGCCTCCGGTCAATACAACCAATGATGACAACTTTTATGTTGTTTCTGCCAATGGTGAAAGGGCTTATTTCTCTTCGATCAGAGAAGGCGGATTTGGTGGCCAGGACATTTATATTGTAGAGCCAGGAATTATTGAAGAGAAACCCAAGTTAGCTTTGCTAAAAGGCACCACGATGAAAAACGGAAAACCTGTTGAAGCCCAGATCAACGTTATCAATATTATAACCAATGAATTATTCGGCAGCTTTCAATCTGATCCTGAATCAGGGAAATATATCATATCCGTTCCCTCAGGTGCTAATTATAAATTGGATTTTAAATATACAAATATTAAAACAAGGGATACTACTCTTTATATGGAAGATATTGCTCACAGCGAAATTATAGACTTAGAGGATCTTAAATATTTTGTTGAAGTTGAACAAGATTTTGAGTTATCAGATAAAAACAATCAAGACCTTGATTCAATCAATACTTTGCAGAAACAAATTAATCAAAAGGAGGTAGAGGCTGCTGTCGAGGCAAAGGATATCATTTTCCTTAAATCACTTACTGCTCCAAGAGAATATGGCGTATCAATTACAGAAGATGGATATTATTTCCATTCTGAGAAGATAGACTTACCTGAATCTTTTGCCTATTATGATAGTATTGAATTTGCCGTAGCCGAAACTTTAACAGAACCAGAGATAATACCAGAAGCTGACACTATTTCAGAACCAATGATGGATACAATTTCCGAAGCTGAAGCTGATACTATTACAGCAATAGTAATGGATACCATCTCTGAAGTAGTTCCTGATACTATTACAGAAATAGTAATGGATACCATATCCGAAGCAGTTCCTGATACCATTACAGAAACGGTGATTGAAACAATTTCCGAAGCAGAACCTGACCCTGTAATTGAGAAAGAATCCGAACCTGAACCAGTTCCTGTGGTTGAAACAGAACCAGAGCCATCTCAGAACCCAGACAATATAGAGGGTGAAATTTCTTTAGATAACACAAAACCTAAATTAGACTCAGGAAATAAGTTTGAGGATATCTTATTTGATTTTGATAAGCATAACCTAAGAACAAAGAGCAGGCAAGAATTAGAAAAGCTACATGATTTTATGCAGGATAACAGTAACATAAAACTGGAAATTGCTGGCCATACAGATGCTATTGGCACAAAAAAATACAATCAAAAATTATCAGAACGAAGGGCAAATGCAGCAGCCAGCTATCTCGTTGAAAAAGGCTTGCCCAAAAATCGTTTACAATTATATGCCTTTGGAAAAGAAAAGCCTATTGCTCAAAATACAAATAGTGATGGCTCAGATAATCCAACTGGAAGACAAAAGAATCGAAGGGTTGAATTTTCAACTAAAGGAGATTTTTCAAGTGCTAATCCTGAAAACCTTGTCTCATTTTCCAGGATCTTAAGTAGCAATAAGGATGAAAGCAGATACTCTTCTGATGGCAAAACATTCTATAAGGTCCAGATTGCAGCATACAAGTATCCAGAGAATTATAACGGAGCGAAACTTGAAGATTTGGGAGAATTAGACAACCTTTTTGTGGATGGAATTACAAGGTTCACCATTGGCAGGTTTTCTGATATAAAGGAGGCCAGAAAATTGAAGAGGATCATAGTGAAAAGAGGTGTAGCTGATGCTTTTATTACTGCTGAGGTTGACGGTGATAGAAAATATTTAAATGAATTAAATGTTCAACAAATGGAGTTATCCCAAGTATTGCCATTCGGCAATATAGATGCCAATAAAAAAATATTAAAAAAATATAGGAATGAAAGTGCAAGGGGATTGAAATTCAATGTTAAAATAGCAACAAACAGCAATGATATAAAAGAGGCAAATATTTCAAGCAATTTAGGACACAAGCCAATTTGTTTTACAATCGCCAGCTTTAACACACTGAGGGAAGCAGAAGAATTTAGGATTAAAGCAAGAGAAACTGGCGCAAGGAATCCATTTGTAATTGCCACACACAATGGTCAGCAGGTTATGCAAGAAGACTTAATAAACAACAACTTTTATACCCTTTAGCCGTTAAACCTCAACATCAAGCCCCCTCAACTTCTGGATCATTTCATCCCGGACTTTTTCATATTCCGAACGGTACTTCTTTTCTACAGGCAAAGAAGGAGGCACAGATACTTTAAGGGCATCAACCTGCCTGCCATTTTTCCAAAATCTATAGCAGACATGTGGGCCTGTTGCCAAGCCTGTGCTTCCAACATAACCGATCACGTCTCCCTGTCTAACTCTTACACCTTTCCTGATACCAGATTTAATCTTGTTCATATGAAGGTATTGCGTTGAGTATACAGAGTTGTGTCTTACTTTAACATAATTGCCATTGCCCTTAGAGTAGCCTGATTTCTGTATTACCCCATCACCTGTAGACATAATGGGTGTTCCCCTTGGTGCAGCATAATCTGTTCCAAGGTGAGCTTTATACCTCTTCTGAACTGGATGAAAGCGCTTCATTGAATATCTTGAAGATATCCTGCTGTACTTTAACGGTGCCTTTAAAAAGGCCTTCCTCAGGCTATTGGCATTCTCATCAAAATAGTCCGCTGCTTCGCCTTGTTCAAAATAAACCGCATAATAATCGTGGTTATAATGGTTGAAATAAGCTGCAATCACTTTACCAATACCAACACTTTCACCATCCACAAACTTCTCTTCGTATAATACCTTGAAATAGTCCCCTTTCTGAATCCTGTAAAAGTCAATTGCCCAGGCATAAATTTCAGAAAGATTTACAGTAATGTTGAAATTGATATTATTATCAGCCATGGTCTGCCATAATGAAGAGGTAATTTCCCCAGAGGCCATCATAATTTCAGTATCTACCTCTTTTCTCTCACGATAAATGTGAATAGAATCTAGCATGTTATAAACCACATAGTTGGCAGCATCAATTTCGTAAATGAAGGAAATGGCTTTTTGCAATGTATCGTTAGAATAAAATACATTGTACTTTTTCCCAACTACAAACTTGCGCACCTCAAAAACCTCTTTTGATTTATTGGCAAGCTGCGCAATCAAAGCATAGCTTATATTAAATTTCAAAAGAATTTCTGACAGGTTCTGGTTCTTCTTGATGATTCCTTCATAGAGGAGTAAGGAATCTGCTACAATACCATTGGCTACAAAATAGTTTAACGGAACAGTATCCACCACTTCTATATGCTGCTCCACAATATCCTCGTGAGAGACCTTCCCCTCCAAAGGAACATCATGATCACTTATATACCCAATTAAAAAAAGTGATAAGATGCATACCACTATGCCTGTTGTAAGCCTGAGATTATGATTTAATAATTTCCCAATATGATTTCTCTTTAACATATTCTAACAAAATAACCCTGCTAATAAACAGGCTCTTATTAAACCCTCATTTTGCAAGTTTATAAAAAAACAGCAATCAAAAAAAATACAGGAATTAATGTTGTACACGGCTAAATGTTAATTGCCCTATAAAAGTTTCAATAATAATTACAAAATAATCTAAGTACCTTTGAAGAATGTTGTCTCGGATTTTTCATTTATTCCTGATTGCATCTTATTTGTCAGGGAGTATAGACCTCTCAGCTCAAAGCTGTTCATTTAAAAGATACCAGGAACGTGTTTTTAACGCTGTGGTAACAAGCAATGACCTGGTATATGGAAATGCTCCTGCACTCATTCTTCCTTATTTGGGAGAATCCTTTACATATAACACCGACCTTACATTGGATCTCTTTGAACCTGCTGGGGATACCTTAAATAAACGCCCCCTGGTTATTCTTGCATTTGGCGGTGGTTTTCTTATTGGCAGTAAAGAAGATGAGGACATACAAGCCACCTGTGATTCGCTGGCAAAGAGAGGATATGTTACTGCCTCCATAAATTACCGGATTGGCATGGATATAATCAATACAAAAAGTGCGGAAAGGGCTGTATATAGAGGGATTCAAGATTTTTCGGCAGCTATTAGATATTTCAAGGAGTATGCTGCCACTTATCGAATTGACACAAATTATATTTTTGCAGGAGGTGTAAGTGCTGGGTCAATTTCTGCATTGCATATGGCATTTGCTGATGAATCCGACCGGTATCAATCATCCTATCAATCCTCCTTGCCTTTTATTGCTCCAGACATGGGATGCAAAGATTGCTCTGGCAACAATTATAACCATAGCAGCACCAACATCAAAGCCTTGATCAATTGCTGGGGTGCCATAGGTAATGTGAATTTTCTTGAGCCAGGCGAGGATATACCAATGGTCTCTTTTCATGGCGACTCAGATCTAGTGGTTCCCTATGATTCAGGCTATCCTTTCGCAGTTTTGGCCACTATGCCTTATGTTTATGGTTCATTGCCCATCTCAACCAGGGCTAATGCCATCGGCCTATACAATGAACTATTCACATTTGTGGGTGAGGGCCATAATGTATGGGGAACAGTTGTAAACAATAGCTTTGTTGGGGGCCCTAGCCAATATATGCAACCCATCATTCAATCAATCAGTGATTTTCTATTTATATTTTTAAAACCAGAAACGGCCCCTATTATCGGGGACACAGTGGTTTGTGCTAATGAAATAATTACTTATTCAACTTCAGAAACAAGTGGATCAGCATATTGCTGGGATATCACTGGAGGCACTTTGGTTGGTTCTAATCCCAGCTCAAGTTCGGTAGATATTCAATGGGATAGTATAGGAGTACATCAGCTCAACGTTATAGAATCGTCCTCTTTTGAAGCTATTGGAGATACACAATCTATTTCAGTTCTGGTTAATGGCTTGCCTTCTGTATTTACTGGCAATGATCAGGAAATATGTGAAAATGATTCAACGACAATCTCTGCAAATGGAGCTGTTATTTATAGCTGGATGCCAATAACTGGCTTGGTATCTCCTTATGATTCCATTACAATTGCCCATCCATCTACCACCACAACTTATACAGTAACAGGAACGGATGCCAACACTTGCCAGGCAACAGATTCAATTACAATAACGGTCAATGCATTACCGAATGTTGACGCAGGGCCTGATACTATCATATGTGATGGAGAAATTATTACCTTAAATGGTTCAGGAGCTAGCTCTTATAGCTGGGACAATGCTATTGTTAATGGAACACCATTCTCGCCCAATGCTAGTGCCACTTATACTGTAACAGGAACGGATGCTAACACGTGCCAATCAACAGATACAATTACAATATTGGTAAACACCTTGCCTGAAATTCCAATTATTATGAGAAACAATGACTCAATTTATACAAGCAATGGCTATTCATATTCCTGGCTTCTTGATGGCATAGTGGTAACAGGAGAGGACAATCATTTTATTTGTCCTGTTGAACCAGGCACCTATGTTGTGGAAGTGACCGATTCCAATGGATGTAAAAGCATATCAGCCCCTTTCCTTATCTTATCTGAAAACCCATTGTTGGCTGAAAAAAATAATCTTATTGATATTTTTCCAAACCCAAACAAAGGCCTGTTCAAGATATCATTTAAAGCACTAGTTGAACAGCAGGGAAAAATGGAGATATATAATATCCTTGGAGAAAATATATATGATGCCTCAATTGACTGCAAAGACATGTTGGTAAATATTCAGGATCTTATGGGTGGAATATATCTGATAAGAATCTATTTTAATGACGCTGAATACATAGGGAGATTTATTATAAAGTAACCTATTAATTAGATATTAGTTTTCAACCTTGGCAATTGGATTTGCTAATCCGGAGAAGCCTTTTAAATCCATTCTCGCTGAACCAACAAAAAGCTTGGCCTCAACAGTAATAGGTACATGGTTTTTATCGTCAGAAATCCAAACACTTAGATCTTCTTCAGTATTAAATACCCTTCCCTCCTGCACCACAGGATGAAATTTCAAACACCTGAACTTACCCAAATTATTTTCAATGATCTCCTTACCCATATACCGTATTCTAAGAGGAAAAATTTCATCATCCATAAAAGTGTTAATGGTGATTTCGTCACCGTCTTTTAGATCTTCATAATTTAAATTCCGGGCATAATAAAAAGCTGAGAGCATATCTTGAATCCCAACAGGAACATCCATGATTTTTCCATTGCTATTGACCTTATTCTTGGCATGATCATAGATTTGGTCTTGGTTTATAATATATCCTCCCTCATCAACTCTACGAATAAATTTTAATGGAACCAGTTCTTCTGCATCCATAAAGGTCTCATAACGATCTCTTACCTTATAAAACCAATTAAATGCACCTAAGGTTTTTCCAGTACCTACCATATGGTATGTCACTTTGTTTTCAACAATTCTTTTCTCATTTTTAATTTCAAGCAAAGCTTCTCCAGCATCCATCCATCCATAATGAATGCGGTATTCAAGTTTCTCCCCTCGCTCAAAAGCCTCATTCTTTACTTTCTCAAAAATTGAATCGTTTGGTTTAAGGTATTGCTCTGCAGACAGGATACCCACTAGCTCTGTAAAGAAAAAAACTATGAAGAATATGAAATTAACTGTCATTCTTTTCATGATAAAACATCAAAGACAAAAATTGTTCCAAAAATCAAGTACCTGAGTATTTTGGATTTAACAGGCTGTCTTTATTTATCGAGAACATTGTTTTGAATGTAAAACAAATGGTAGCTTTGCAGCCATGAAGCATCCTTCAATACTAGGCAGGTTTCTAATCTGGAAAGTGAAGCATATCGAGCATCGGTATTTTTTACTCATTCTTTCTGTCATTGTAGGTAGCATCTCTGGATTTGCTGCGGTAATTTTAAAAACCACTGTACATTACATTGAGGTTCTCTTTACAAAAAGCAAAGCTTTTGAAATTCAGGAAGAGAACTACTACTACCTCTTATATCCATTAGTAGGGATCTTCATCACAGTTTTATTTATCCGGATCTTTATCCGCCAGGATATTAGTCATGGTATAGCCAGGATTTTGTATTCCATTTCCAAAAATAGATCAATAATGAAGGCTCATAACATGTACTCATCCATTATTGCCTGCACATTTACTGGTGGCTTTGGAGGATCTGTAGGTATGGAGGCCCCCATAGTAACAACGGGTGCATCAATAGGTTCCAATATTGGGCAGCTATTAAGGTTAAACTACAAAACAACTACTTTGCTCGTTGCCTGTGGAGCCACAGGGGCTATGGCGGGTATATTTCAGGCACCAATAGCTGCATTGATTTTTTCCTTGGAAGTTCTGATGCTAGATCTCACCTTAACCTCAATCGTTCCTCTATTAATAGCTTCGGTAACAGGTTCCATGGTTGCTAGCTTGTTGCTCGGTGATAAAATCCTATTCTATTTTTCTCTTAAAGACCATTTTCAAATGAGCCATCTGCCTTTTTATATAGGATTGGGGATCATAGCTGGTCTGGTGTCCGTATACTTTACAAGGGTCCACCTATCTATTGAAAGCAAATTTGATACTATCATTAACCCTTATAAAAAAATGCTTATCGGTGGATTGTTACTCGGTTTATTGATCTTTCTTTTTCCGCCTCTTTTTGGAGAAGGGTATTTGGCAATGAAATCTGTTTTAAGCGGAAACGCCAATGATCTATTGAACAATAGTTTATTCTATGCCTTTAAAGATAATCTATGGTTTTTCCTAGGTTTTCTGGTTCTTGTACTGATCTTTAAGGTTGTGGCGACCTCTATTACTACAGGGACAGGGGGTATCGGAGGCATCTTTGCACCCACCCTTTTTATGGGAGGTATTACCGGCTTTATTTTCGCAAAGGCTATCAACTCTTTTGAATTTGTAAAGCTTTCTGAAAGTAATTTCGCCCTAGTTGGAATGGCTGGATTAATTGCTGGTGTTATCCATGCACCATTGACAGCTATTTTTCTCATTGCAGAAATAACCGATGGCTATGAGTTGTTTCTGCCCTTAATGGTTACCTCGACAATCTCATATCTTACCATTATGTACTTTGAGCCTCATTCCATATATACCAAAAGGCTGGCAAAGCGAGGTGAGTTGTTAACCCATCACAAGGATAAGGCGGTATTATCTCAAATGAATATAGCGGACTTGATCGATAACAATGCAACTACCATAAGTCACGAAGCAAATTTAGGAGAGTTGGTGCAAATAATCGCGAATTCAAATCAGAATATCATTCCCGTCCTCGATGAAAACAAATTACTACAAGGAATTGTACCCTTAGACAACATACGTCATATTATGTTCAACAAAGACATGTATGAAACAACCATGGTTAGTAACCTTATGGTTTTACCATCAACATATATTTCATCCGACGATTCAATGTCTGATGTATTGTCCAAGTTTGAAGAATCAGGAGAATGGAGTTTGCCTGTTATTGATGAAGGAGAATATAAAGGGTATGTTCTAAAAACAAAGATCTTCTCTGCCTATCGTAAAAAACTTTTGGAATTTTCTGAAGATTAAAGAACAATTCTTAATCTTTAGTATTGCAAGCCTGCTAAACTACGATGTTTATAATACGCTTTTCTACAACGATTACCCTTTTTGGAGCCTTTCCATCGAGCCATTTTATACTCAATTGATGAGCCAACACTTCCTTCTCAACCTCTTCCTTATCCATCGTGCCAGGAAGATCAATTTTAAATCTCGTCTTGCCATTAAAAGAGACCGGATAGGCAAAGGTGTCTTCAATAAGGTATTTTTCATCAAAGGCAGGAAAAGAGGCATCACTTATACTCTCTTTGTTTCCAAGCTTTTTCCATAATTCTTCAGAGATAAAAGGCGCAAAGGAAGAAAGTAATATAACCAGGTCTCTTAATATAGCCTCCTTATTGCATTTAAGTACTGTAAGTTCATTTACACATATCATAAAGGCACTTACAGAGGTATTAAAAGAAAGGCGTTCAATATCTTCCTTTACTTTTTTAATCGTCTTATGCAGAATCTTAAATTCCTCCTCACCAGGTGATTCCTGGTCCACATTAAAATTGTTATCTCGGTCATGAAAGAGTCGCCAAAATTTTCTTAAAAACTTGTGCACTCCTTCAATGCCCTTCGTGTCCCAAGGTTTTGGCTGATCCAAAGGACCCAAAAACATTTCATACATTCTTAAAGTATCTGCACCATACTGAATAATTAGGTCATCAGGATTAATTACGTTGCCCCTGGATTTGCTCATTTTTTCCCCACCTTCACCCAAAATCATCCCCTGGTTGACCAGCTTTTTTGCCGGTTCATCAAATGGCAAAAGTCCTAAGTCATAAAGGAATTTTGTCCAAAACCTTACATAAAGCAAATGACCTGTGGCGTGCTCAGCACCGCCCAGATATAAGTCAATGTTTTGCCAATACGCTAAGGCTTCTTTAGATACAAATTCCTCTTCATTGTCCGAATCCATATATCTCAGATAATACCAACTTGACCCAGCCCAGCCAGGCATGGTATTACATTCCAGAGGAAATCCATCTTCATTGCACCAATTCTCTGCCCTTGCCAACGGTGCTTCTCCATCCTTTGTGGGCAAAAACCGATCTACCTCAGGTAATTCTAAAGGCAGCTTATCATATCCTAACGAATATGGAACATTATCTTTATAATATATTGGGAAGGGTTCCCCCCAATACCGCTGCCTGCTAAAAACGGCATCCCTTATCTTATAATTCACCTGGGAGCATCCAATCTTCTTTTCTTCAATCTTATCAATAATGGCTTTTATAGCATCCGGAATCTTCATTCCATTTAAAAAATCAGAGTTAATCATAACACCATCTTTGTTCTCATTAGCTCCTTCGCTTGGATCACTATCTGAAACTACAGGAGTTATTGACAATTTAAAATAAGTGGCAAATTCCCAATCACGTTGGTCTCCGGACGGAACAGCCATTATTGCTCCGGTTCCATAACCTTCCAACACATAGTCAGAAATCCAAATCGGAATTTTTTCACCTGAAAATGGATGCATGCAATAAGCGCCCGTAAAAACCCCTGATATATTTTCGGTATTTGAAATCCTATCCCTTTCAGTCCTATTTTTTGCTACCTCCACATATTCCGTTACATCTGAGTGATTTTCTGGTGAGACAATTCTGGTTATTAATTCATGTTCAGGAGCTAACACCATAAAAGTTGCACCAAAAATAGTATCCGGCCTTGTAGTAAAAATCTCTACTTCATCTTGCTGCCCATCAATTTTAAAGAAAACAGACGCCCCTTCAGATCTACCTATCCAGTTTCGTTGCATTTCCTTTAGTGGCTCTGTCCAGTTTATCCTGTTCAAGCCTTCAAGTAATCGATCTGCATACGCAGTAATCCTTAATGACCATTGATTCATCAATTTCCTCTCAACCGGATATCCTCCTCTTTCTGACAATCCATCTTTCACCTCTTCATTTGCTAATACAGTACCTAGCTCTTGACACCAGTTAACCATGGCTTTAGACAAAAAAGCAAGTCTGTAGTTAAGAAGTCTTGATTGCTGTTCAGGCTCTGTAAACCCATTCCATTCTTTTGCCGTAAATTCTTCTTTCTCAGTACAGCAGGCATTCAAATTTATATTTCCCTCTTTTTCAAATATTTCAACAAGGCTTGCAATAGGTTCTGCCTTATCTGATGCGATATTATACCATGATTCAAATAATTTCAAAAAGATCCACTGTGTCCATTTATAGTATTTAGGTTCAGATGTTTTTACCTCACGGCTCCAATCAAATGAAAATCCGATCTTATCGAGCTGTTCGCGATAGCGCAACACATTTTCTTCTGTAGTGACCGCTGGATGCTGTCCTGTTTGAATAGCATATTGTTCTGCTGGCAAACCAAAGGAATCATATCCCATTGGATGCAGAACATTAAACCCACATTGTTTTTTATAGCGCGAAAAAATATCGGAAGCAATATACCCAAGCGGATGTCCAACATGCAGCCCCTGTCCGGAGGGATAAGGAAACATGTCCAAAACATAATATTTTGGCTTGCTGGTATCGTTCTCTGTTTTAAAAGTACCGTTATCCTTCCAATAGGCCCGCCACTTTTTTTCTATCTCAAGGAAATCGTAATCCATTAAGAAAACAAATTAAATTCATGTAAAAAATCCACCATATGATTATTCGGCGAATTTATGAAATTGGATAC
>JYMV01036131.1_pt1 | contig 14266 bp, 8 predicted proteins | sample 338911 | NCBI WGS metagenome assembly JYMV01 (sample SAMN03354496, study PRJNA234377) | hydrothermal vent metagenome | biome: Deep sea; feature: Hydrothermal plumes at the Eastern Lau Spreading Center, Western Pacific Ocean; material: Seawater | place: Tonga | collected 2009 | depth 2000 m m
GTCCGCCATTAAGTTTTCCCGATCTTTATTTTTTTCAGCCTAAAAAAATCTTTTTATTGAAAAAAGATGAGGTTGAAATGCTTTATCTCGGGATGGTCGATGACGAAATAGAAAAAGATTGGCAAGCCATTTTAAACACTTCTACAATTCATCAAACTGAAAAAGAAAATACTTCAGCAACTATAAACGCTAGATTAACTAAAAATGAATATATAGCGAGAGTTGAAAAAATGTTAGCGCATATTCGTCGAGGCGATATTTATGAAGCCAATTTTTGTCAAGAATTTTATGCGGAAAATTTTCTACTTCAACCATTATCCACCTATTTCGATCTTAATACGATCTCAAAACCCCCATTTGCGGCTTATTTGAAGTTAGAAGAATTTCATTTGCTTTCAGCCAGTCCTGAGCGTTACCTAAAGAAAACCGGAAATAAAGTTATTTCTCAGCCCATTAAAGGGACTGCAAAGCGTTTACAAGATTCTGCGGAAGATGAAGCTTTAAAAGAAAGTTTAAAAAACGATCCTAAAGAAATTTCAGAAAATGTGATGATCGTCGATCTGGTGCGTAACGATTTATCAAAAACTGCTAAAAAAGGCAGCGTTCAAGTAGAAGAGCTTTGTAAATTGTATACGTTTCAGCAAGTACATCAACTAATTTCAACGGTTACTGCAGAAGTTGCTGAAGGAATTCCGCCGGTTGAAGTATTACGAAGCACTTTCCCAATGGGAAGTATGACAGGAGCTCCAAAAATTTCAGCGATGAAAATTATTGAAGAACTCGAAGCCACAAAACGCGGTTTATACAGCGGTTGCGTGGGTTATATAAGTCCTCAAGGCGATTTCGATTTCAATGTCATTATTCGAAGCATTTTATATAATTCAACCAATAAATACCTTTCTTTCTCTGTCGGAAGCGCAATTACCGCGAAATCTGATCCTGAAAAAGAATATGAAGAATGCTTAACCAAAGCCGCTGCAATGCATCGGGTGTTGGAGAAATAATTTAAACTTCCTGCAAGGTTTTCAAAACCTTGTAGGTCTTACTTATATCGATTGAAAAATATACCTACAAGGTCAAAAAAGACCTTGTAGGATTAATAAAAATCAATTCCTAATTCTGTAATTTAAGTTACTTAATTATCGTAAAGAACTTGCTATCTTTGAGGGCAAGATGCTTCAAGAATTTCAGCAACATATTAAAGCTAAGTTTCCGTTTTTATTTCAAGGAAAATGTTTGTTAACCATTAGCGGTGGGATTGACAGTGTAGTGTTAGCTCATTTATGTAAAGCCTCTTCAATTAATTTTAGCTTAGCGCATTGCAACTTTAACCTTCGCGGTGAAGAAAGTGACCAAGATGAAGTTTTTGTGAAAAATTTAGCGGAACAATTACAAGTTGAAGTTTTTACGCAATCTTTTCAAACCGAATTATACGCTAAAGATCACCAACTTTCAACTCAATTAGCTGCACGAGAATTGCGCTACCGTTGGTTTGAAGAGTTAGCTGAAAAATACCAATTCGATTATATTTTAACCGCGCATCACGCTAACGATAGTTTAGAAACGTATTTAATCAATACGACTCGTGGCACGGGTTTAAACGGTTTAACAGGTATTCCGCAGCAAAACGGTAAAATCGTGCGTCCGTTATTGCCGTTTAGTCGAGAACAAATTCAGCAATACGTAAAAGAGCAAAAAATCGAATGGCAAGAAGACAGCTCGAATGCTTCCGATAAATATGTACGCAATAAAATTCGGCATCATATCATTCCGCAGTTAACAGAAGAAAACCCTAATTTATTGCAAAATTTTCAGCAAACGCAGCAAAATTTACAAGATGCAGCTCATTTGCTAGAAGATTACACCACGATTTTGTTTAGCCGATTGGTGGAAGAGATAAATGGGAAATATTTTTTAAATGTTCAAGATTTAAAGCAAACGCCGCATACGAAAGCGGTTTTATTTCAGTTATTAAATTCATTTGGATTTACCGAGTGGAACGATGTTTATAATTTATTAGAAGCTCAAACCGGCAAACAGGTATTTTCTAAAACCCATTGTTTAATAAGAGATCGTGAAGTTTTGATTTTGAGTGCGATTAAAGATCAAGAAGATCAACCTATAACAATTGAAGAAAATCAGGCCGAAATTAATTGGGATCATAAGCAACTTTCTATAGAAAATGTTAAAAAAATGGAAGCGTTTAGCCAAAACATTGCTTATCTTCCCGCGCAAAAAATAAAGTTTCCTTTAACCTTAAGAAAATGGCAAGCGGGAGATCGTTTTCAGCCGTTTGGGATGAAAGGAAAAAAGAAGCTGAGCGACTTTCTAAAAGACGAAAAATTGTCGCCGCTAGAAAAAGAAAATACTTGGGTGTTAATTTCTGATGAAAAAATTGCCTGGGTCGTTGGTTATCGAACCGATAATCGTTTTAAAATTAAACCGAACACAACAACCATATTAAAACTTACCCTAACTTATGAGAAATAGTATTTTACTTGCATTTCTTGTTTTATTTACCTTTTCTACAAAAGCTCAATTTGGTACGACAGAAGTCGTAAATCCGGTAGAATGGAGTGGAAGCATCGAAAAAAAATCTGATGATTCTTACCAATTTATTTTAGAAGCTGAAATTGAAGAAGATTGGCACGTATATTCTCAAGATACGCCTGAAGGCGGACCTTTACCTTTATGGTTTAATTATTTAGACGAAGGAAATGGTTACGAGTTAGACGGAAAAACCACCGAAAGTGAATCTGAAACAGAGTACAGTGAAATCTTTGGTGTAAATGAAATTTTCTTTGCTGAAGAAGCCACTTTTAAACAAAATATTAATTTAACCGATGAGCAGCTTTCAGTTATAAAAATGGAGCTGAAATATCAGGTTTGTAAAGAAAGTTGCATTGGTGAAGAATATTACGTGATATTTGATCTGAAAGAGAATGAAGTGAAATTTCTTCAAAATTATGATGAATTTCAAGCTTACGGAGCAACGGCAGAAAAATCTTCTGAAGTAGAAAAACAAGAAGTTTCAGAAGCGAGCCAAGTTCAGCAATCGGGTAAAAACGTAGATGAAAATATTGCCGAAGAAGAAGATAAAAGTACACTTACCATTTTCTTTTTAGCTTTCTTTTCTGGGTTTTTAGCCTTGTTAACTCCGTGTGTTTTCCCAATGATCCCAATGACGGTTGGTTTTTTTACCAAACAAAGTAAAACCAGAAGTAAAGGGATTAAAAATGCATTATTATACGGTTTCTTTATCGTCGTGATTTACGTTCTATTAGGGACGTTAGTCGTTGGTATTTTTGGAGCCGATTCGTTAAACGCGCTATCAACCAATGCGACTTTCAACATTATTTTCTTTATTTTATTAGTCATTTTTGCAATTTCATTTTTAGGCGCATTCGAAATTATGTTGCCTAATTCTTGGGCTAATAAAGTAGATCGCCAAGCAGATCGTGGCGGTATTGTAGGTATTTTCTTTATGGCGTTAGCCTTAGCGATCGTATCGTTTAGTTGCACAGGTCCGATTGTAGGAACATTATTGGTTCAAGCTGCTTCAAAAGGTGGTTTAGCACCGGTGATCGGGATGCTTGGTTTTTCGTTAGCCATCGCGATTCCGTTTGGTTTGTTTGCATTATTTCCGGCTTGGATGAATAGTTTACCGCGTTCTGGCGGTTGGTTAAATACCGTGAAAGTATTTTTAGGTTTTCTAGAATTAGCATTAGCTTTTAAATTCTTATCGAATGCCGATCTTATTTTACAAACTCACGTTTTAGAAAGAGAAATTTTCTTAGCAATTTGGATCGCTATTTTCGGAACTTTAGCGTATTATCTCTTCGGAAAAATGAAACTTCCGCACGATTCAGAATTGCCACATATTTCCGTAGGAAGACTTTTATTAGGGCTATTAACCTTAGCATTTACGGTTTATTTAATTCCCGGACTTTGGGGCGCACCATTAAAAATTTTAAGTGGTGTAACGCCACCGATGAATTATAGCGAATCTCCGTATGGAGTAGGTTATAAAAAATTAGGTTCTGGTGGTGCCAGCAACGATGAGTTTCCTGAAGATGCTTATTTGGGGCCAAACGATATCGTGATGTTTAAAGATTACGATAAAGGAATGAAATACGCCAAAAAGAAAGATTTACCGGTTTTACTTGATTTTACCGGGCTTGTATGTGCTAACTGTAGAAAAATGGAAGAACGCGTGTGGAGTGAACCGCAAGTGTTAGGGAAATTGAAAAACGATGTGGTATTAATTTCTTTATATGTCGATGTGAAGGATGCATTGCCAAAAGAGGAGCAATATACCAGTAAAACCACCGGAAAACGTATAAGAACCGTTGGTAATAAGTGGAGCGATTTTCAGATTGAACATTATGGCGTAAATGCTCAACCTTATTACATTTTATTAGATCACGAAGAAAATATGCTGAATAAACCTGTTGCGTACACACCAGATGTTGAAGAATACGCTGCTTGGTTACAAGAGGGAATCGATAAATTTAAAAACTAAATTTATTCAGTATCACAAGGTTCGGTCGGTTGGCCGCTAACCTCAAAACTTAAGCCGTCTACCAATACATAAAATTTTTGCTGATCGGTATAAATCTCTACAGGTTCACTCGTTTGGTAAGCCTGTAATGTTTTACGTTGGTTCGTCAAGAAGTTATTTTCTTCTTCAGTAACTCCATAATTAAAGGTCACTAATTGATGATAGTTATTTTTAAACTGAAGTTTCCAACGATAACGCTTCCCTTTTTTACCGTCTTGCAGTAATCGATACTGAATGTTTTTGTAGCAGTTGGTAGAAGTCCAGTTTTTAGCAAGCGTACTAAAATTAGAATAAGCGATAAACCCTAAAAATAAAACGGCGCTTACTATCAATAAATCGCGTAATTTTAACTTCATACTTATTTAATTTTTTGTGTTGAAGTAGAATCTTTGGCTGTTACCGCTTTCTTTTCAACTTCATCTTGTTGAACTTTAAATTGAGGTTTTACATAATTCATTGTTGCTTTTCCTACATCAAAATAACTTACGAGTTGCAAACCCTTTTTATACGGAATTGAAATAGTATCACTATCGGTAGACATTCCGTATTTTTCAATAATAAAAGTATTGTTTTCATTTTCAGTTAATGGCACTCGCGCATAACTAATCGTTGCCGGTAAAGTTTGCCAATTTCGCGTATCTGCTTTTTCGGTGGCGGCACCGGCAATATCTGCTCCGGCTTTAACGATACCTTCTGCATCATCGCCTAAAAGCTCTTTTGCAATCGCACCTAAACCTGCGCTGGTTGCTTTTTTTGCGCCGAGTCTTAAAGCAATATCTACAGCTTCTCGTAACATTCTATCGTGCAAAGTTTGTCTTGCGATAGGATAAAAATCTTCTACTAACTGAAAGTTGGTTTGTTGGTTATTAAACTTTAATCGAGCGCCTTTATAAAAACTTTCTCGTTGTACATATTTTGGGATGGCAATAGAGGTAATACCCAAATTGGTTCCCGGTGGGATGGGAATAAAAATTGAATTTTCAGCATCATCGACCGCTACAAAAGCTCCGTCTACCGCAGTAATTTGAGTTTGATCTTTTGCAGGTCCTAATCCGTTTTCCCAGAAAATAACGGCTTCGGCAGGATGCGAAGTAACTTCTTCTGCAGTTAAATTAAATTGTTTGCTATAGGTTTGGTATTCTTGTGTAAAACCTAATTGTTTAGCAGTTCTAACTAAGTCTTTTTGTAATTGAAGCGGAATTTGCACTCCGTAATAAGAATTATCGTTTTCAGTATATAATTTTTCAGCATTACGGTAAGCGATAAAAGCATTATTAATATCGCCGGTCGCTTCATATAAAAGCCCTTGAAGTATTTGCGCAAAAGCGTCTTCGGTATATTTATTTTTGTTCTTCTTATATTTTTGGTTGAGTTCAAGCAGTTTAATATTGATACGTTTTGCTTCCACCAAAGCTTCATTAGGCATTCCTAATTGAAAATAATTGAGCGCCATATAGTAATGAATCATTACTTTTTCAAAATCTTCACCTTTATAAGGCGCCGCCATTGGGTTGGTAAGTTTGGCTGCTACCGCTTGGCCGGCGTTGGTGTTAATTCTGTCATCAATTAAAATATAAGCGTCTTCGAAGAGATGATTACTTTCTTTATAATTACCGTTCATATGTTCTACTTTTCCCTTTTCCATAAGGTAGAGTAGGCGGTTTCTTTTTTTAGAAAGAAATTTATTGTCTTCGATCAATGTGGCCGCTTTCCCGAAATTTCGGTAATAAACTTCATTCTGAAATTCGTAAGAACGATCGTTATAAGTGATTCCGCAGGAATTTAAACAAAAGATAAAAACTCCTACGGAAAGACTTTGAAACCAAATTTTGGTTGGTATGCGCATAAAAATTAGGCTTAGTTAACCAGTTTCTTGATTTTTTTATCACCAATCCAAACTTTTTCGTTGGTCTCTAAATTAGTTAATTCTAAATCTACTTGGTAGTAAATGGTTTTATCTTTTTTGTATTGATCGACGATCGAATTGATCGTACCTTGTAACATAAAGTCTGCTCCTTGCTCTAAACCAAAACTTTTCATACTAGAAGCTGAAGAGTAATTTTGCTGGTCTGCACGTTCTGCTCTAATTTCTTCACGCATTGCTCCGGCTTGCACCAAGCGCATTCTACTGCTATTAATTACGGCTTTCTCAATGTCTTTAGAAAAAGTTTCGGTAGCAATATGTTCGTGCGATTTATTGGTGATCATCCCAACAATAAGTACAGGCACTTCGCCACCGTTTTGAGAAATATACGTGTTGTACCAAGGGTGAGCCATCATCTCACTGGAAATTTCTTCTGCAGTAAGACGAGAATCGGTGTCGTTCCATCTACCGCTAAGATCGGTAACGGTATCTTCACTCACACGAGTAACTTTTTGTCCGCAGCTTAACACGGCAAAAGAAATTAAAATTAAAAAAGCATAAAGCGAAAAAGATTTTTTCATAATGATCGTTTATTATTGATTTTAACACTTCTAAATTAGTTAATATTTTATAAAAAATAAGTACTAATAATAAATTTTAATCATTTTAAAATGAATTAGTTAGCGTATATCGCTTTAAACGAGTGATTTTATGTGAATCTAATTTGTACTATCTTTAAGCGATTTCTAAAAAAATAAATTGAATGAACACCCGCTTAAAAAATTTTACCCTAGTATTTATTGCCTTTTTTTCACTTCAGTTAGTTGCTCAAAGTGACTATAAAGTAGAAGAACATTATACCAAACAAGAAGTCGATATCGAGATGCGCGACGGTATAAAATTACATACCACTATTTATTCGCCAAAAGATACTTCGCAAGAATACCCGATCATTATGCAGCGAACTCCTTATAGTTCGAGGCCTTATGGTGAAGGAGAATTTCGCTCGAAAATCGGTCCTAACGAGTTTTTAATGAAAGAAGGAAACATTATTGTCTATCAAGATGTTCGTGGTCGTTGGATGAGTGAAGGCGATTACGATAATATGCGACCATTTATTCCGAATAAAAAAGGAAAAGAGATCGATGAAGCCAGCGATACTTACGATACCATCGAATGGCTAATCAATAATGTCGAAAACAATAACGGTAACGTTGGGACTTGGGGAATTTCTTATCCTGGTTTTTACACTTCTTATTCGTTACTTTCTGGTCATCCGGCTTTGAAAGCCGCTTCACCACAAGCAAGTATTTCAGATTTCTTTTTTGACGATTTTCATCACAACGGTGCGTATTTATTAAGTTATTTTATGGCAACAGCTTTGTTTGGTAATCAAACTGAAGCGCCAACTACAGAATCTTGGTACACGTTCCCAAAACTACCAAGTGAAGATCAATACCAATTCTTTTTAGATCATACGCCGATCAATCAATTAGATGAATATTATCCCGATAACTTTTTTTGGGATCAATTAAGCGATCATCCTAATTACGATAAATTTTGGCAAGACCGCGGACTTATTCAGCATTTAAAGAATGAAAAAATTAAAACTGCTGTGATGTACGTTGGTGGTTTTTTTGATGCGGAAGATCTATACGGTCCATTCCAAAGTTATAAAGCGATTGAAGAAAATAGCAACAATTACAACACGATCGTTTACGGACCTTGGAGTCACGGCGATTGGGCAAGAACCTCTAAGCGTCAAGCCGTTGGTAATGTTTATTTTGGAGACGATCTTTCTAAAAATTACCAAAAAGATGTAGAAACAGTTTTCTTTAATTACTTTCTAAAAGAAGAAGGGAAACCGAAAAACTCACCACTACCGGAAGCGATGATGTTCGATACCGGAAGTCACGAATGGGCATCTTTTGAAGCTTGGCCACCAAAAGCGACTAAAAAGAAAACCTACTATTTAGGAGAAAATCAGCAATTAAAATCTTTACCTAATAAGGCTTTGGAGAACAAATTTGTGAGCGATCCTAAAAAACCGGTTCCGTATTCAGAAGATATTAAAATTGTGTTTACACCAAGAAAATACATGACCGACGACCAACGTTTTGCGGCCAGAAGACCCGATGTTTTGGTTTTTGAGACTGAAGTTTTAACCGAAGATATTACGATGGCCGGCGAGATCGAAGCGAAGTTAAATGTTGCTACCACAGGAACCGATGCAGATTGGGTCGTGAAAGTAGTCGATGTTTATCCTGCCGATGCAGAAGATACCGAAGAAGTACAAGACCATTTAAAAATGTCGAATTACCATATGATGGTGCGTAGCGAAGTTTTACCGGCAAGATTTAGAAACGGATTCGAAAAAGCGGAAGCCAGTGTCCCAAATCAAAAAACAGACATCGATTTCACTTTACAAGGCATTTATCATACTTTTAAAAAAGGACATAAAATACAAATACAAGTACAAAGTACGTGGTTTCCTTTAATCAACTTGAATCCACAAACGTTTGTACCGAATATTTTTAATGCTGAAAAAAGCGATTATAAAAAACAAACCCATACCGTTTTTGGAGATTCTTCTATAGAATTTACGGTCTTGGAAAAATAATATTAAATGAAACTGAATCTAAAACTTATCTTATTTTTTACTGTTTTTGGGCTGGTGATTTCTTGTAAAGAAAAGCTCAAAAAAAGTGAAATGAATACTGCAGAAATTGAGCAAGAGTCTCAACAGTTACAAGCTTTTTTCGATAAAGTTTATCAAGAAGATCTAGAAGACTCGCCAATGATGCAAACCCAAATTGGTCTAAAAACCAATTATGGCAAATGGGACGATTTTTCGCATACTAAATATCCAAAAGATCTTGAAAAGGCTAAAAAGCGCTTAACATATTTAAAAGATAGTATTAATGTAAATGCACTTTCTAAGTCAGAAAAGTTGAGTTATCAACTTATGCGTAGAGAATTAGAAACAGAAATTAACGATTATAAATTTCGTTTTTACGATTATCCTATCAACCAGATGGGTGGTTATCATTCGAGTCTTCCGGCGTTTCTAATCAATCAACATCGTATCGATTCTGTAGCAGATGCAACCGCTTATATTGAGCGTTTAAAGGGGATGCAAAAGGTTTTTGACGATATTATAAAAACCATGCAAATACGAGAGAAAAATGGAGTTTTGCCTCCAAAATTCGTATTTACCAAAGTTTTAGAAGATTCTAAAAATGTGATTACCGGTAAACCTTTTAGCGATTCAAAAGAGAATAGCGTCTTGCTACAAGATTTTTCAGATAAAGTAACTGCGCTAGAAATTTCAACAGAAAAGAAAAAAGAGTTACTAGCGCAAGCCAAGAAAGTATTAAAAGAAAATGTACAGCCGGCCTACGAAAGTTTAATACAAACTTTATTAGATGAAGATCAGCGAGCAACAGCAGATCACGGAGTTTGGAAATTCCCTAAAGGAGATGAGTATTACCAAAACCGATTAAACTATTACACAACCACACACCTTTCTGCAGATGAAATTCATAAAGTAGGTTTAGAAGAAGTCGATCGTATTCATAAAGAAATGGAAACGATCATGAAAAAAGTAGATTTTGAAGGATCGCTGCAAGATTTTTTCAAGTTTATGAAAGAGGACGAGCAGTTTTACTACGAGCAAAGTGAAAAAGGAAAAGCTGCTTATTTAAAAAAAGCAACTTCAATCATTGACGAAATGCGCTCTAATTTAGATGAATTATTTATCACGCAACCCAAAGCAGAATTAGTAGTAAAACCGGTTGAAGCTTTTCGAGAAAAAAGTGCAGGAATTGCTTTTTATCAGCGTCCCGCATTAGATGGTTCTCGACCAGGAACATATTATGTGAATCTTTACGATATGAAAGCCGTTTCTAAATACCAAATGGAAGCTTTGGCTTATCATGAAGGTATTCCCGGGCATCACATGCAAATTGCTATTGCGCAGGAGTTAGATAGTATGCCAGAATTTAGAAAGCATTTATTTTATGGCGCTTATATTGAAGGTTGGGGTTTATATAGCGAATTATTACCAAAAGAGATCGGGTATTACAAAGATCCTTATTCAGATTTTGGTAGGTTAACGGCAGAACTTTGGCGCGCTTGCCGTTTGGTAGTCGATACCGGTATTCACGCCAAAAAATGGACACGCGAACAAGCAATTCAGTTTTATAAAGATAATACGCCAAACGCAGAGAGCGATTGCGTGAAAATGGTTGATCGACATATTGTATTACCGGGACAAGCGACTTCTTATAAAATAGGGATGATCAAAATTTTAAGTTTACGTGCAAAAGCCAAAAAATCCTTAGGAGAAGATTTTGATATTCGAGAATTTCACGATGTTATTTTAACGAATGGAGTAGTGCCGCTTGATGTGTTAGAAAAACTGGTAGAAGATTATATTGAAGCCAAAAAGGCTTCCGCAGCATAAAATTCAGAAAACATATAAATAAAAAGGAGAAGCTTTTTGAACTTCTCCTTTTTTGGTTAACTAAGTTAGCACGTTATTATTTTGGTGACCAAACACTATATGATTTTGGTGGAACTTGAATTTTAACCCAGCCATTAGCTTGTGTGTAAGGTTCCCAAGTAGAGTTACCGGTATAATCTTTAATTTGTGTGTTATTCCAGTTAGTCTCTACCCAACGTTCTTGCCAATTGTTACTATTATTTAAGTAAACAACTAAACCTGGAGAACCGTTCCTTTTAGCTACATATTCATCTTGATCTGCGTGAAGAATAGTTGTGCTTCCTCCGGCTTTATTATTATGTATCCAAATAAGGTTATTTAATTTATTTTTATCTAACCAAGTTTCGTAATCTTGATAAAATATACAAGGATAGCCTTCGTGAGTTAAAATATAAGCATAGGCTAGCATTTTACCATTGTAAATTTCATTAGTATCGTGATTACTTACAAATGTTACCGCACGCATTGAGTTTCTTTTCCAAAGCATATCGTCTTGTAAACGCGTAAGATCGTTACCATCAAAAGCGTCTTTCATTCTGTAATAACAAGCAAAGTCGAAGGCAGATGCTTGAGCATTACTCGTCCAACTATCTAATAAATTTACATTAGCATCCCAATATTCTCCAACGGCAAAACCACCAACTTCATTAACCCAAGCATTAACTACCCAAGGTTCAAAACCTTTTACATAATCGAATCTCCAACCATCAACACCTAACGTGTTTTTGTAATATTTTGCGATAGAGTTAGGTTGATTCCAAAGCCAATCTTGTACATAAGTTTTATCGTGACATAAGTCTGGATAACCACCAAAAACTCCGCTATCGTTTGAGTGAGTATCATTAGGATGAAAATCTGTAGCAGATCTATAAAACATTCCGGAAGCCGGATTAAAATCTGTATAGGTGTCTGTTCCTGTGTAAGTATTACTTTCTAGATCGCCACCACTGTTATGGTTAATCACGATATCTGCGATAACCGAAAGGTTTTGATTATGTGCATTTTGAATTAAAGATTCTAATTCTTGACGAGAACCAAATCTGGTTTCTGTAGAACCCATTTGGTTATATTCTCCAAAATCGAAATAATCAAAAGGATCGTAGCCCATAGAAAAAGGCCCGTTCTGTGCTTTAGAGAAAGGAGGGAGCCAAATGGCATCGATACCGGCATTACTCCAGTCTTGAACTTTAGTTGAAACGGTGTTCCACCAAGTTCCTCCTGCAGGAACATCCCAATAGAAAGCTTGCATCATTACTTTAGAACCGGTACTTCTTGCAGTTACAGAAAAATTTTCGTTTTTAGGAGAATCTGTACTTTCTTCTAAATTTTGTGGTTTTTCGAATTCATCTGATGAGCAACTTACGAGCATAGCTAGTAATCCCACGATGATGAGGTAATTCATTTTTTTCATAATAATTAAGTTTTAAAATTAGAAATGTGAATAAATTAAAAGGAGAAGCTTTTTGAACTTCTCCTTTTTTTGGCTAACATCTGTTAACTTAGTTGACCACTAATTTCTTTTGGATTGTATTTCCGTTTTGTTCTAATTGAACAAGGTAAATACCTTTATGGAAAGCTGAAACATCGATCGCTTGGTTAGGGCGAATGTTTTCTTTAGAAAGAATTTGCTTACCGGTAATATCGTAAATACTTAAACTATTTACAGCTTCAGATAAATAGATACTTCCGTTTGCTGGGTTAGGGTAAAGGCTAATCGTTGAAGCTTCAAAAGAAGTGTTACTTAAATTCGCTTCTTCATTACCATAGATAAAATATTCACCCGGCGCTAAAGAAATAGTACTGTTGGTATTATTTACTTGATAAGTATTACCGGTCATTAAATTATACCAAGTTCCTGCTTCTTGAAATGCAGGATCTATACTTTGCGTAGTTACTCCAAAATTACCAATAATGGTTACGTATTGAAGTTCTGTTCCTGTTGCGCTAGTATTTTCTAAGTGAATAGATTTAAGTCCGTTGCTATTCCCAACATTCATATCGATACTTCCGGTTGCAAAAATTTCGTTTCCTTTTTTCAAAGCGATCATTTGCGCATAAGCATCATAAAGATCTGTACGATCGGTTTCTGTTAAGAAATCCCAACCGTCTGGTTTTTCAGAAAGTTTACAACTGTCATCATTAGGAATAGTACCATCGGTACACGTAAAAATACTCGTATCGTAACCTAATTCTCCAAATTGCCAGATCATTTTAGGACCCGGAACGGTAAAGAAAAATGCTCCGGCAGTTTCCATACGATCCAATGCGGTAGAAAGATCGGTAACATCGTAAGACCCATCGTTATTACCATAAGCTAAGTTTTTGAACATTAGGCGCTCTTCATCTTGACTTTCCATATAACCTACGTTCATTGGTTGTGCAAGCCCAATATTTTCATAAGAAATATCTGAGAAATTAGATGAATTATGATATCCCATTGTAGCTTCATTATAAGGTTCTGTTTGTTTATTCCAAAACATAATTCCTTTTCCTTCACTTAAGCGATAGTTAGACCACTCGATTTCTTCATCTCTAGAAGTACCATTTCCTAAATGTTCGAAAATGATCATGAAGTCAGAGTCTACCGCCCATTGTGTATCGGCATAATCTTTTAAAACCTGTACACGATCTGCTTGGTAGCTATTGGTACAACTTTCGTTACCGCTACAATTTTGAGTAAAACCTTTAGTTAAATCCCAACGGTAACCGTCGATATGAAACTCTTCAATCCAATATTCAGCCGTTTTGTTCACGTAATCTTTTGTAGCTTGAGATTGATGATTAAAATCGTTAAATACACTATAAGTATGCGTTGCAGAAACATTGAAGTACGGACTGTCTGCGGCAACAATTCCACCGGTACATCCATCACAATTATTGTACATTCTGTATAATGGACTTTGACCTGTAGCGTGATTATAAACAACATCTAGAATTACCGCGATCCCGCGTGAGTGACATTCATCTACAAACTCTTTAAACATTTCAGGACTTCCGTAATATTTATCTAATGCCATATGAAATGCAGGATTGTATCCCCAGCTTAGGTTTCCGTCAAATTCTGAAACAGGCATTAATTCAATAGCATTTACTCCTAAATCTTCTAAATAATCTAATCTGTTTTTAACTGCATCGAAATTTTGTACATCGTCAAAATCACGAATTAATAGCTCATAAATCACTAAGTCTTCTTTTGCCGGTGGCGTAAAATTGGTGTTTTGCCAAGTATAAGAAGGAGCATTTCTTCTGATCCAAGAAATAGCTTCGGTCGTCATTCCGGTAGGATATGCAGGAATGTTTGCAAAAGTACTTTGCGAAATAAAAGGATCGTCGTAAG